>Ga0307377_10003532_pt1 | contig 17550 bp, 13 predicted proteins | sample TR3MG_FD_202535 | JGI IMG/M metagenome (GOLD analysis project Ga0307377, IMG submission 202535) | Soil microbial communities from Risofladan, Vaasa, Finland - TR-3 | ecosystem: Environmental > Terrestrial > Soil > Coastal area > Acid sulfate soil | place: Finland: Risofladan, Vaasa | collected... | reverse complement strand
TGCGGGGCCTGCGGACTGGTGGGACAAGACGGATCGGTACTACGCGCCGCCGGGGGTGGAGATCATCCTGCACGGTGATGCCGCCTGCCCCTGGGTCGAGATCGTCCGCCACGACCTCAAGGGAGAGGTGGGCTCGCTCTACTACTGGCGCGAGCAGGATGGCAACCCGATCTACGTGGCTGAGCCGGAGCCGGAGCGGCTCAACGTGCTCAGGTCCGACCCGTACACGCCGGTGGCGAACATGTGCAGCCCGGCGGCCGGGCCGACGCCCGTCGGTATCTATGATGGCAGCTGGGCGGTTTTCCCCTTCCCGGCCAATGGCGTCATCTATGCGGAGGGGAATGTCCGGATTCGCGGGATCATGCCGCCGGTTCGAGACAGCCAGGGGCGGAGCGGACTCGCCATTCCCGTGGACGAAGTGCCGGAGGGGTACTTCGGCTGGTGGAATCCGATGACGGGCCGGAGCCGGCGGTTCGATCTGCAGGTCGTCTCAGGTGGTACGATCTACATCGAGGGCGATCTGATGAGCCCGACCACGGCGCAGTTGGCCGGTTTGCAGCCGGCCGACCCGGCGGTGCCGCTGACGATGACGTACGACCAGCTCTACGGCTCTCGTATCGCGCTGCTGGCGCGAGACTATGTGTGCGTCAACACGACGGCTCTGAATCCGAGGCCGATAGATCTGCTGCGGCCGGTGGAGGAGCCTGCTGGAGCGGGAACGTACACGCCCTACAACGATCTTCAGAACGTCTATCCGCCGGGGGTAGGCCTGCGCTATGCGCGCTTCCAGGGGCAGGATCTCGCCGGAGCCTACCTCGCGCTGCCGACGGACCGCACGGAGGACGACTTCCGGCACGTGGACTTCGGCTATGCGAACCCGCGGTTCTCGGCCGATTGGCTTGGGGAGTACCCTGCCGATGCCCGCTTGATGCTGGGACATTCGGCCCTCTATGCGCTCGGGGGGGGCGAGTCCAGCGATCCCGTGTGGCCGGGGAGCGGCGAATCGGTCCAGGTCGGGGTGAGCGTGACCGGCACGCCCTACATATGGGACGGAACCGCTACGGAGTACAGGTTCCTTTTTATGCCTGCACCGACGGATGAAAGCAGCCAGATCTACGACGAAGCGGTGATGCCGAACAATCACCTCGAGTTCCTCCCGATCGCGGGCGTTCAGGAGATGTCAATAGCCAGCTATCTTGGTGGCAGCGACAGGCTGAGGTTTGCCGCGCAGGTCACGCCGGTGCCCAACCCTGACCCACTCCCGATCTGGCTAGTGGACCCAGCGGACCTCGGCTACCTCCTCGGCCCCGTCGCCATTGCCCCGCCGAACCGTGATCTGGGGACAGGTGTGACGCCCGCTCCGCTGCCGGTTGATATCGATGCTCTCATCTACGCGCAGAATGGTTCGTGGTTCGTGATTCCGGGGCGGTGGTTCAACGAAGACCCCGACGAGCTCCAGCAGGATCTTACGCAACGGCTGCATCCCGGCTACCACGAACCGTTGAACATTCGCCTGTCCGTGTACGGGGCGATCACGGAGAACATGCCGGCCGACCTGGGTTCGGTTGCCGATTGGACGAGCAAGTGGGGCGGGCCGGTGGGCGAGGGCGCGAGCGGCTTCCTGGCTTATCGGTACGATCCGCTGCTGCGCTGGACGAGGCGAGAGACGGAGGCGCGCGTCGGGTACCTCCGGTTCCCGAACTTCCCTTTGACGTCTGACCTCGTAATATGGGGCGAAAGGGTTTCGGGGCCGGCAGGAACGTGAGGCGGGCGTCGAATAGGTAGGGGAGCCGCAAATCGCCGTTCCTTGCGGAACAAAACGGGCGGTGTTATAATCTAACGTCTTGGGGGCAGACCGGGGCTCGCAATGAACTTGCGGAACGGCCCGGACCTCGACCTTCCTCTGACAGGAAGAATGGGCAGCCATGGCGGATAAAGCGGTCTTGGGACTGGACATCGGGACCAGCCGGATCAAGTTCGTGGAGGCGCGTGCAGGTCGATCCGGTCCCATCATCGTGAACGTGGGCATGGGGATGACGCCCCGGGACACGATTGCCAATGGCGTCATCGTCGATCCGGACACCTTGGGGGCGGCGGTGCGCCAGGTGCTGGCGGAGTACGGTGTCCGCACTCGATCCGTTGTGAGCTCGGTTGCAAGCCAGTCCTCCCTTGTCGTGCGGCCTATCGAAGTCCCGCGCATGTCCCGTGACGAGCTGAAGAGCACGATGCAGTGGGAGGTGGACCGGCATATTCCGTTCGCCGCCAGCGAGGTGGTGATGTCGTTCGAGCCGCTGGTGGCGCCCGAGGAGCTGCCGGAAGAGGCACAGAACATGGAGGTCCTCCTGGCGGTGGCGCAGGAGGACATGATTGAGGCGCACGTTCAGACGCTCTTCAACGCGGGGTTGGATCCCGTCGCGTTGGATGTAGAGCCGCTGTCTGCGTGTCGCTCCCTGATTGATGTTATCGGCCACGAAGGGGCCTACGATCGCACCTACGCGCTGCTGAATATCGGCGCGAACACCACCGACCTGAGCATATTCCGACCGGGCGGGCTGATGTCGTTCACGCGACCGATTCCGATCGCCGGGGACAGCCTCACGAATGCGGTGGCGGAGGCGCTGGGGTATGAGTTCCACGAGGCGGAGCGCGCCAAGACCGAGCAGGGGCGGCTGTACGTCGAGGGCGCTCCCGCGCTGACGGCGCCCGCCGGGCCCGCACCGGACGTCGCGCCCGTACCGCCTCCGGGAGAGGAAGGCGGCGAGCGGGTGTTCGACCTGGGGGCGGACACCGGGCCCGTGCAGCCGCCGAGCGAAGTGCCCCCGCCGTCGCCGCTGCCGGCGATTCATGCGCCGACGTCGGGATCGCCGGAGCGGCAGGTGTACGACGCCATACTTCCGGCGGTCGTCGAGCTCGTGACGGAGGTGCGGCGGTCGCTGGAGTACTACGCCAATCGCTTCCCGGAGTCGCGAGTGGACAAGATGCTGCTCTACGGCGGGACGGCGCGGCTGGGCAATTTCGCGGAGTTCGTGGCGAACGAGGTAGGCATGGAAGTCGAGGTGGGCGATCCGTTCCAGCACGTGACCGTCGATCAGGGAAGCGTCCCCGCGGAGATGTTTCGGGAAAACGCTTGCTTTATGCCGATAGTCGTCGGGCTTGCGATTCGGGATATGATTGGCTGACGGCAGGAGCCACGACATGATAAAGATCCAACTTCTCCCGCCCTACATCCTGGAGCGCCGGCGCGTGAAGGCGCTGGCGATCCTGATCGTCTTCGTGCTCATCGTGGAGACGCTGCTGTTTGCGGCGCTGTTGTGGGCTCCGGTGCCGGGTTCGTACGCGAGCAAGGCGCGGGCGGCCGTGGAGCGACGGGACAAGGCGTGGGCGGAGCAGGCGGCGGTGGAGGAGTTGCAGGCGCAAGTCGAAAGCGTCAAGGCGAGCTACGGAGCGAAGCAGACTTGGGTGGCGTGGGTGGACGAGGCGGATCGGCGGCCGGCGCAGTGGGTTGGGTACTTCAAGATGGTCAACAAGTACTTCCCCGCCGATGTCGTCGTGCACGGATTGAACCTGCCGAGCGGGAACACGCTGAACCTGACGGGATCGACGAGTGACATGATGGCGGCCGCGCGATGGTACCTGAACATGCTGCGGTCCGAGATGGTCACTCCGGACATAAACGCGGTGCAGTTCAATCCGGGCACCGTGGCGGCGGGCGCGGCGAACCCGAGAATGGCGATGCCCGTTAGCATCAGCGTATCGCTGAAGCCGGAGTACCTCGACATGATGATGCCCGTTCCCACGCCGTCGGGGGTGACTGGCGGCGGTCGCGCGAGTGGTGGCCGGATGGGTGGCGGCGGTGGCGGAAGGGGAGGCGGCGGTGGCATGAGGGGCGGCGGTGGCGGCAGAGGAGGGGGCCGCGGTGGTCGCGGTGGACGCGGTGGCAGGGGCGGCCGGGGTCGAGGCGGCTGATAGCGGGCTAAGGGTTCCGGTGAGCGTGTCGCGGTAGGCGATGCCGAGTCGCAGCAGTTCGCTTGGTGCGGCGAAGGAGTGACGCGGTGAGTTTGCAGCGTATAACACGGATTCAGGTCGCAATCGTGGGGCTTGCCCTTGCCGTGGGCGTCGCTCTCGTGTTCACGATTCTCTTCATCTCTCCGCAGAAGAAGAAGATATCGCGCGCGGTGGCCGATGCCGAGGCGGCGGAAGAGATAGGGAGGACCCGTGCCACGGTGGAACGGCAGCGTGCCGAGGCTGAGGCGATGCAAGAAGAAGTCAACGCCAAGTACACGAAGATCATGGACGAGCGGATGCCCAAGCTCGACTTCACGGATCCGATCGCCTCGACAATGCGGATGTGGGACCTGGGGGCGGAAGAGCAGCGGGTGATGGATCAGTGGTTCGCTTCGACGGGAGCGACGGTTACGGGCTACTCGTTCCCCGGTTGGGGTACGAGCATGCCATCGAGCTTCCCCAACGCCTCCGCCAAGATGCTCGATCCCCTGAACTGGAACCTGACGGTCCAAGTGAAGAGCCTCGATGCGCTGTACGATTGGCTGATGCTCCTGCCCAAGGCTCCTCGATTCATGGTCATGCAGAGCGTGACGATACAGGGTCCGCATAGGCCCGGAGAGCCGCTTGTGACACAGATTCCGGTTACGCTCTACCAGTGGACAGGGGTTGAACCCGAGGCTCTGGCGGTGGCATCAGGGACGGAGACCGGGGCCGGCGAGGCGGGAGGAGGCGGAATGCGTGGTGGAGGTGGAATGCGTGGTGGAGGCGGAATGCGCGGTGGACGCGGTGGACGAGGTGGGCGAGGTGGGCGAGGTGGCCGTGGAGGGCGCTGAGACTGAGCGTCTCCGGATCCTGAACTGATGAGCAGCAGATGGCACGAGGGAATGGTGAACATCCCGTGGAACCAGTCGTGAGATCGCCCGTTCCTGGGAGTGGAGAATGAACCTGACGGATCGAAACAAGATTCTGATCGCAGGCGGCGTGGCGGTGGTCGCGATCCTTCTGGTTGCGTTCTTCGTCCTGCGGGGCCGCAAACCGAAGGAGTCGGCGGGCGGCGCGGGGGCATTCACGCAAGGGGAGGCTGTCGAAACGGCTGCGGCCGGTGAGGCACCGGCCGCGCCGGGCGCCGCAGCACCGGCTGCGGCGGGGGGCGAGGCGCCGGCTGAGGGCCCGGCTCCAATTACCGCAGGTCCTTCCGTGGGCGTCGTCCAGATGGGGATCGGGCCAGCCGAGCCGACCCGAGCAGATCCGTTCCTCAGCTTCGAGCCTCCACCCCAGCCGACACCGCCTGAGTTGCTGGTCTCGTTGCCGCCCGTGGGCATTGTGGCCGGCGGCTTGCGACCGGGCGGGGTCACGACGGCGGGCCCTCGAGTTGGGAATCGGCGTGTTGCGGGACTGCTGTTCAACGACCAAGCTTGGGCGATACTCGAGGATGAGGACGGCGAGACGTTCATCGTCAAGCCCGGCGATGTGGTGGACGGCATTCGCATTACGGCGCTTTCGCGGAATTCTATTTTTCTAATGGACAGAGATGGGATGAGGTGGGAAGTTCCGCTGCGCGGGCTTGGGCCGGGGACGGCAGTGAGCACGGCGTCCTCGACCGTTTCGGCCATGCCGAGCGTGCCGCCAGCATAGGGCGGACGTGTTCTCGGAGCGCGAGGGGAAATCTGCTCGCGGCGAAGAACGAAAGACGAGGATGATCGGTCTAATACGCTGAGAGGAATCAGCATGCCGAGATCGGAGCATCGCTCCGGCAGGCGCTGGAGGTGATTTGGGATGCAAGGCAATAGGACTCGATTTGTGGTTTTGGCTCTGGTGGTCGCCATCGCGGCCACCGGCATCGTGGTGACGGGCGGGCGCACATTCGCCCAAGACGATGAGCGGTTGATTACGCTCGATCTCCGGGATGCCACGCTGGACGACGCGCTGCGGCTCGTTTTTAGGTCGACGCCGTACAGCTATGTGCTTGCGCCCGGGGTGTCCGGCCGAGTGACGCTCACGTTGAACAACGTCACCTTCAGCCAAGCTCTGCGCGCCATATTGGACATGCACAACCTCACGTACCGCAGAGAGGCCGGGAACGTCTACTACATCACCGAGAAGCTCCCTCCGACGCTGGCGCCACCGCCCTCGCAGGAGATTGAGTCCGCGCGGCAGCGGCTCTATTGGTTTGGGCCGGGCGGTCGGTATGAGTTCCAGTACCTCGACTGTCGCCAGGTAGCCACCTGGTTTGGATTTGGCGGATGGATCGCTGGCCCGCTGATTTCGCCTGTCGCGGCGGAAGGCAGCGGTGGTGGGGGAGTTGGTGGCGGCGGTGGTCGTGGTGGCGGTGCTGGCGGTGGCGGCGCTGGCGGCGGCGGTGCTGGCGGTGGCGGCGCTGGCGGCGGCGGTCGCGGCGGTGGCGGCGGCGGCGGTCGCGGCGGTGGCAGCAGCGGCGGCGGTGGCGGCGGCGGCCGTGCTGGACGCTAGCGGCGCAGCAATCAGGCAGGGCGCCGACCAGTGGCGCGCGCCGGTATTGTGACGAAATAGGGGACGAAGCGGGCGCCTCATGTCGCCGACGGGCCTGGCGGTATGCCGATGCGGGACGGGCGGCATGCTCCCTGGGCGGAGAGCCGGGCAATGTGCGACCGGAGAGGAGTGGCCTTAACACTCCTCACTATGTGTGGTAGAATACGCGGCCGATGAGTCGGCCGTCGTAGGTTGGGCGGAGGCGCGGCGAGGAATAGGTCATGCCGAGGGCTGCAGCCCCGGCCGCGTATTTGAAGTCGCTCAAGGCGAGGAACCGGCGTGGTGCCGCTCACGACCATTGGAGTACAGCCTTCGTGCGGTCGGTCCTCAACCGAAGCCAGGCATTTGCTGGGAGGGAAGTGATGAGGCGAATCGCTGTTATACCGATCCTGTTCGCTCTGCTGATTGGACTGGGGAGTTTGCCCGCGACGGCTGCGGACCCAGAGAGTGAAGCCAGCCGAGAATTGGTGAGCATCCACATGCGGGATGCTAGCGTTCAGGACGTGGTTCAGACGATCGTCACGGCCTCAGGAGCGAATATCGTTCTCGGCGATGTCAGCGGCCGAATCACCCTCAACGTCGATAACGTTCCGGTCGAGCGCGTGATCGAGATCGTCTGCGCGGCGAAAGGCTTCCACTGGTGGCGAGATGATGACGGCACGTACTTCGTTTCCTCGGAGCCGCGACCCGTACCGTCCGCGGTTGCCGCTGTAGTTCCGGGCGTCCCGGATCAGGACGGAGCACAGCGCATCTCCCGCATGTACCATCTTCAGTTCATGCCGCCCCAATTCATTGCGTGGCTTTTCGGCACATCCGATGACCCTGGTCCGCTTCCGGTCCAGGCCGACGCCATGCCGAGCGACGTTGGGTCCGTGTTCCTGCGCGGCGGCGGAAAGAGCTTCTCAACATCGCCTGGAGTGGGTGAGCTTGCCGGCGGTGGACGAGGTGGTGGTGGCGGCGGCGGCGGACGAGGTGGTGGTGGCGGCGGCGGCGGACGAGGTGGTGGCGTCAGCGGCGGCGGACGAGGTGGTGGCGGCGGTGGCGGTGGCGGCGGCGGCTTCTTCGGGAGCGGCGCGTTGGCCGAGTTCCTGCCCGATGAGATCGATGCTATGATAGCATTCCCGCCGCTGAACTCTCTCATGATTCGCGGCACCGAGGAGAGCATCAACGAACTCATCGAGCTGCTGAAGCTCGTCGATCGGAAGCCTCAGCAGATCATCGTCGAGCTCCAATCGGTGCAGGTGAGCACCACCCTTCAGAAGCAGTTGGGCGTGGATTGGTACTACAACGCGGGCCTCTTTCGTGTCCGCCCAAGTGAGATGGGCGTCCCTCCCAGCATAACGGTCAGCTACTCGCCGACCGGCGCGTCGCCGAACTTCGCCGCCGCGCTCACGTACCTGCTCGAAACAGGCAGGGGCCGCATCGTCGATGCTATCCGTGTGTCGACGATGAACCTGCTTCCGGCCGTGAACCAGGTCGTGGTCAACGTTCCCTGGGTCACGGTTGGGGGCATCGCGGGAGATCCGTTCCGAGGCACGAACATCCAGACCATTTCGGTGGAGACGTACTCGGTGGCGACGACGCTCGTGATCACTCCGCGTATCAATGGCGACGGCACGATCACCATGTACGTTCCGTACACGAAGAGCGTGATCAGTGGTACGGTCATCATACCCGTCCCGGGTGGCAACGTCGAATACCCCATTACCACGACGAACAACCTCTATACGACGGTCAACGTGCGGGACGGCGAGACCTTTGTTGTTGGCGGCTTCATCAACAGGGATGAGCTTGAAACGGAGCGTCGGCTCCCTCTACTCGGGAGTTTGCCCATCATCGGAGACCTCCTGTTCACTCGCAGCGTCCGCAGTGTGAACGAGACAGAGACGCTGTTGTTCATCACGCCTCGTATCGTGAAGGAAGAGGCCGCACCGGCCACTCTGGGGCCGATCTAGCCCGCAGGGCGGCCCGGCTTCGAAACTCGCTCGGAAGCGGCGCTCGCGGCAGGGTGCCGCTTCCGCTGTCTTGGTGGTTCTTTGATGTCACACGGGCAGGGGTCCGCGCTTCTCGTGGACCTGGGAGAACGGTCGTACGAGATCCACATCGGCGCTGGCTTGCTGGCGCGAGCGGGCGACCTTATTTCGGCCGCAGCCGGCTCTCGCGGTTTCGTGGTGACCCATCCCATCATCGCTCGGCTGCATGGCGAGACGCTGGCGCGCGGGCTGGGCGCCTTTCGTGCCGAGACTCTTCTCGTTCCGGCGGGGGAGCGGCAGAAGTCGATTCGGCGGGCAGCGGCTTTATGGGAGGAGCTGCTCGATAGGGGTGCCGACCGTCGCTCCGTGATCGTAGCCTTCGGAGGCGGGGTGATTGGGGATCTGGCCGGGTTCGTCGCGGCTACCTTCATGAGGGGCGTTTCCTATGTTCAGATTCCGACCACTCTGCTGGCTCAGGTGGACTCCTCCGTTGGGGGAAAGGTCGGCGTCAATCACCCGAAGGCCAAGAACCTGATCGGCGCGTTTCACCAGCCCCGCCTCGTCGTGGCTGATGTGACGGTGCTCTCCACTCTCCGGGCACGCGACTATCGGGAGGGCCTGGCCGAGGCGGTGAAGACGGCTGCCATCGCAGACGCCGATCTGTTCGACTGGGTGGAACGAAACGCGGCTGCCCTCTCGCGGCGAGATACAGGTGCGATGGCACATCTCGTGCGTCGGTGCTGCGAGATCAAGGCCGAGGTGGTTCGCGCCGATGAGTGCGAGTCCGGGCCGCGCGCGATCCTCAACTTCGGTCATACGGTCGGACACGCTCTCGAATCGCTCACCGACTACCGAAGTCTGCGCCACGGCGAAGCCGTCGCCATGGGCATGGTGGCCGCCGCCCGCATCGCTCGACTGCTGGGCCTCCTGTCGACGGAGTGCGAGGAGCGACTGGCGCGGTTGCTGTTGTCGCTTCGTCTGCCGACAGGTATTCCGGGCACCCCGACGGAGGCGATCCTAGGGACCATGCGGTCCGACAAGAAGGCGATCGCGGGAATTCCCCGCTTCGTGCTCCCGCGTGCGATTGGGGAGATGGAGCTGGGGGTTGAGGTGCCCGAGGCGACGCTGAAGGAAGGGCTCAAGGAGGTAGGTGCCAGTGAGTGAAACAGGCGTCGAAGCGACAGTCTATGATTTCCACACGCACTCGTTTCATAGCGATGGCGTTCTCCTTCCGATCGAGCTCATCCGCCGGGCCATAGTCGCCGGCTACGACGCCATCGGCATCACCGACCACTGCTCGCCAGGAAATCTTCGTGCCGTTATCGAGGCACTCGTTGCCGACTGTCGGCTGGCGGAGGAGCACTGGGACATACGGGCCATACCGGGAGTCGAGCTGACTCATCTGCCGCCCCCCGCTATCGCGGAAACGGCCGCCGATGCCCGCCGTCTGGGTGCCGAGTTGGTGATCGTGCACGGGGAAACACCGACTGAGCCGGTCCTGTCTGGCACGAATCTCGCTGCCCTGCGCTGCCCGGAGGTGGACATCCTTGCGCACCCCGGTGCGCTCGATGTCGAGCTGGCCGGTCTCGCCGCACGCAGCGGGATCTACCTCGAGATCTCGGCGCATCGGGGGCACGGCCTCGGCAACGGCGCCGTCGTTGCCGCCGGGCGTGCCGCGGGTGCATCGTTCCTCGTGAACAGCGACGCGCATACACCTGATGCGCTGCTGAGCATCCGGATGGCGCGCCGTGTCGCTCTAGGGGCGGGCCTTTCCGAGGAAGAGGCGGAGGTCGTGCTGAACGGGAATCCGCGGCGGCTGCTGGACAAGATCGACGGCCGCCGTATCGGGCGAACCCCAAGCGCGCAGTGAATCTGTCGGCCTGGCGCGCCGGGCGTGCTGTTTTTGACACCCGTTCGGGAGGCGTGATATACTCCGGCTGCCTTTCGGCGATCCCCATGTGAGGTGACTGACATGCCACGCGTTCGCACCGCTCTCATCAGCGTATCCGACAAGACGGGCGTAGCGGAGTTCGCGCAGGGATTGGCTGCGCTTGGGGTCGCTATCATGTCCTCGGGCGGGACCGCGGCCCACTTGAGGGATGCGGGAATAGCTGTGACCGATGTTTCGGAGTACACCGGCTTCCCCGAGATGATGGACGGGCGCGTGAAGACGCTCCATCCGAAGGTTCACGGCGGGCTTCTGGCTCTCCGCAACAATGCGGAGCACATGGCTGCGGCCGACCGTCATGGGATTGCCCTCATCGATCTGGTCGTGGTCAACCTCTACCCGTTCGAGCAGACTATAGCGAAGGCAGACATCTCCCTCGCCGACGCCATCGAAAACATAGACATCGGCGGCCCGTCCATGCTCCGGTCGGCGGCGAAGAACTACCAGTCGGTGGCCGTCATCTGCAATCCGTCGCGATATGCAGCGGTGCTGGAAGAAATGCAGGGGACGGGGGGCGACGTGACGGACGCCACCCGCGCCCGGCTCGCCGTCGAGGCGTTCGCTCATACCGCCCGCTACGACGCCGCGATCCACAACTACCTCTCCCGCCAGATCGACGCGGCAGAGCTGTCCCCCGCTCTCTTCGTTCACCCGTTCGAGCGCGTCACAGATCTCCGCTACGGGGAGAACCCGCACCAGCAGGCCGCCTTCTATCGTCGAGCGGGCGGTGCGCCGGTGGGGCTTGCGGCGGCGCGGCAGCTTCACGGCAAGGCGCTCTCCTTCAACAACTACCTCGACCTCGACACGGTGCTGGGCTTCATTCGGGAATACGCGGAGCCGGCCGCTATCGTGGTGAAGCACAACAGCCCGTGCGGCGCCGCCCTCGGGGCAACGCTGGTCCAAGCATACCGCGACGCCCTCGCCACGGACCCCGTGTCGGCCTTCGGCGGCATCGTCGGGCTGAACCAGCAGGTCGATCCAGAGACGGCGCAGGCGATCGTGGAGGGCATCGAGCGGCATGGGTTCATGGAGTGCATCCTGGCGCCGGGCTACCACCCCGACGCGCTGACGACACTCCAGCGCAAGAGGGATCTGCGGCTGCTCGAACTGCCCGACATCGCCGCCGGAGACCCGTGGGCGCTGAAACACGTGTCTGGTGGTTTGGTCGTGCAGTCGCCGGACCACCTCAGCGCCCCCTCCGAGATGAAGGTTGTCACCAAGCGCGCGCCCACGCCCGGCGAGGAAGCCGCGCTCCGCTTCGCCTGGATCGTCTGCAAGCATACGAAGTCGAATGCCATCGTCATCGCGAGCGAGAGGAAGGCGGTGGGCATTGGCGGCGGCGTGACCAGCCGCGTCGACGCCGCACGTCTTGCCGTTGAGAAGGCCGGCGAAAGAGCGAAGGGCGCCGTCCTCGCCTCGGACGCCTTCTTCCCCTATCCCGACGCGGTTGAGGAGGCGGCGAAGGCGGGCGTCACGGCGATCATACAGCCGGGCGGCTCCCGGAAAGACGCGGAAGCCATAGCGACGTGCGACAAGCACGACATAGCGATGGTCTTCACGGGCGTCCGGCATTTCCGCCACTAAGCGCAACCGGCCGATATGGGTATGAGTAATGGGATCGACACGTTGATTCGAGGAGCACGATGAAGCGCACGTTGAGGCAAGTAGATCCGGAGATGGCCGACGTGCTTGAGGAGGAGCTCGAGCGGCAACGCACCTCGCTCGTCATGATACCATCCGAGAACTATGCATCGAATGCCGTTCTCGCCGCCCAGGGATGCGTCATGACGAATAAGTACGCCGAGGGGTATCCGGGCGCGCGCTGGTACAATGGCTGCGGTTCGGTGGACAAGGCGGAGCAGCTCGCCATCGACCGCGCGAGGGAGCTCTTCGGCGCCGATCACGTAAACGTGCAGGCGCACACGGGATCGCAGGCGAACATGGCCGCCTACTACGCGGTGCTCGAGGAGGGCGATACGATGCTCTCCCTGTCGGTCGACCATGGCGGCCACCTGAGCCACGGCCAGAACACCAACTTCTCCGGACGTTACTACCGGGTGCACCACTACGCGCTCGACCGCGAGACGGAGCTGCTGGACTACGAATCCGCCCGCAAGATCGCGCACCTCTATCGGCCGAAGCTGATCGTCGTCGGTTTCAGCGCCTACCCACGGATCGTCGACTGGGATGCGTGGCGCGGGATTGCCGATGAGGTGGATGCGCTGCTCATGGCTGATATAGCTCACATCGTCGGGCTCATCGCGGCCGGCGTGCATCCGAGCCCGATCCCGTATGCCGACATCGTGACGTCGACGACACATAAGACCCTTCGCGGTCCGCGCGGCGCCTTCATCATGTGCAAGCGCCATCTCGCCGACGCCATCGACCGCGCCATCTTCCCGGGCATCCAGGCCGGGCCGCTCATGCATGTCATCGCGGCGAAGGCCATCGCCTTCAAGGAGGCGATGGGCGAGGATTTCCGCCAGTACCAGCGGCAGATCGTCAGCAACGCGAAGGCGCTCGCTGAATCGCTCCAGGAGCGTGGCGTCCGCCTAGTGTCCGGCGGCACCGACAACCACCTCATGCTCTGCGATCTTCGGCCGCTGACCCTGACCGGACGGGATGCGGCCAATTTGCTCGAGGAAGCAGGCATCATCGTCAACAAGAACTGCATTCCCTACGACCACCAGCCGCCGGCGATCGCCTCGGGGATCCGGCCCGGTACTCCGGCTCTCACGACTCGCGGCATGAAGGAGCCGGAGATGCGCCAGATCGGGGAGATGATGGCACGGGTGCTGCGGAATCCACTCGACCCGGAGGTCCGCAAACAGGTCCGCAACGAGGTGCTGGGGCTCTGCGGGCGTTTCCCGGTCTACGATGACGTAGACGTCGTCTGAGCACTGCGACCCCTGACCGGACGAGGGCACGAAGGCCGCTCCGCCATGCCACGAATTCCCACTGGGGATCCGATTCGCCAACCTGAGGCCCTCCGATGACATACGAGGAAGCCGTCACTTACCTCGAATCCCTCATCGACTACGAGCGGACGCCCGCGGGAGCTGCCGCCGCGCGCGTGTGGAATCTCGACCGTATGCGGCATATGCTCGAGCAGTGCCAGAATCCTCACCTGGGTCTCCGCTGCCTCCACATCGCCGGCACGAAAGGGAAGGGCTCGACGGCGGCGATGGCGGCATCCATCCTCACGGCCGCCGGGTGCCGTACCGGTCTCTACACTTCGCCTCATCTCGTCTCGTTCCGCGAGCGAATCCGAATCGATGGGGCGATGATCCCGGAGGCAGACGTGGTTGGGCTGGTCGAAGAGGCCGAGCCGATCATCGAATCCATGCGGGCCGGCGCCGTAGGCATGCCGAGCTTCTTCGAGGCCTACACACTCCTCGGGATCCTGTACCTCACCCGGCAGCAGGTTGACATCGCCGTTATGGAGACCGGCCTCGGGGGGCGGCTCGACGCGACGAATGTGGTCAATCCCATCGCCTGCGGGCTCACACGCATCGGGCGAGATCACACGCAGGAACTGGGTGATACCATAGCCGAGATCGCGCGGGAGAAGGCCGGCATCATCAAGCCCCGCGTCTCGGTTATCTCCGGCCCCCAGTCCCCGGAGGTCATCGAAGTCTTCCAGGAAGTCTGCCTGGAGCGCGGCGCCCAACTCCTCGTCGTCGGTGAGCCGCCGGCGCCCCGCCTCCTCGAAACCCGGCCGGACAAGTCTCACCAGGTGATCACCATCCAAGGCCGAGAGCGGCTCTACGGCGACCTCAAGTGCCCGCTCCTGGGCGCGCACCAGGCGGAGAACGCCGCCCTCGCCATCGGCCTTGTGGAGATCGCAGAGGAGCACGGGACCGAAGTAGGGGAGGACGCCATCCGAAAGGGAATCGCCTCGGTCCGGTGGCCGGGGCGGTTCCAGGTCGTCAGCAAGAGGCCCTACATCGTCTTGGATGGGGCTCACGACGAAGTCGGCGCGGCCGCCCTTGCGAAGACGATCGAATCGGTTCTTCCCGGTCGGCGCGTGATCCTAGTGCTTGGGACCGGCAGGGACAAGGACGGAGATGCCATCGCCGCCCATCTCTGCCCGGTGGCCGATGCAGTCATCGCCACGGCGAGTAGCTCCCCTCGCGCCCTCGACGCGTATGAGCTCCAGCGATTGGTGTTCCGGCGCTGCAAGCACACATCCGCCTACACCCCGGTCTCAGCGGCGATCCGTGCGGCCATCGACCAGGCCAAGGCCAACGACGCCATCGTCATCACCGGCTCCCTCTACGTCGTCGGCGAGGCGATGCAGGCGCTGGGGGTGGCCGATTGAATGGTGACGAGGGGTGGTAGAATGAGAGGCGTGAGCACGCCCCCAGGGAGTTCGCTTTGAGAAACGTGCCTCCGCTCGTGGCGAGGGTCGCCGACGAGCTCGACAAGTGCAACCGCTGTGGATTCTGTCAGACGCGCTGCCCCGTGTACCGCGTCACGGGTCGCGAGTCCTCGGTGGCTCGCGGCCATCTCGCGCGCATGCGGGCGGCCGCTTCCGGCGAGATTGAGTTTGACGATGAGATCAGGGATTCGCTGTTCGAATGCCTGATGTGCCGAGCCTGCACCGCTGAATGCCCTCCGGCGATCAAGACCGATCGCGCTGTCTTCGCCGCTCGCGCCAGCTACTTGGCACAACGGCAGTCGCCGCTTCAGCGCGCCATCTTCCGCACCGTGTTGGGCAATCCGCCCCTGCTCAGGGCGGGCGCGCGCCTTCTCGGATGGCTCAAGCGAACCGGCCTCACAACCTTCTCGAAGCTGCTGCGCCTTCTGCCCTGGCTCGACCGCGGATATTCGGAGGCGCCGGCGTGGATGCCAGCGCCGAGCACTTTCCTTCGGCAGCGGATAGCTCGCCGAACCCCTGCCGGAGGCGCGAGCGGGAAGGTCACCTACTTCGTCGGCTGCGCTATCGACTACGCCTTCCCCGACGTCGGCGAGTCCACTCTCGATTTGCTGGAGGCCGCCGGGTACGAGGTCTCGGTGGCTTCGAACGTGTGTTGCGGGCTGCCGCCGTACTCCTACGGCGATCTCGAATCGGCGCGCGCCCTCGCCCGCAAGAACATCGAGGCACTCCAGGCGGCGGGACACGAGATAGTCGTCACAGACTGCGCAAGCTGCTCTTCCTTCCTGCGGGATTACCCGGATCTCTTCGAGAAGGACGACCCCATGCGGGCGGCAGCGGAGGATGCGGCCGGACGGGTGAAGGAGCTGTCACAGTTCTTCGCCGAGTCGGCCCTATCTGACCGCCTCCAACCCGTCGTCGCCGTGGTGACATACCACGACCCCTGTCATCTCAGCCGCTACCACGGAATCACGCGCGAACCGCGGGAGCTGCTCCGGAGCGTGCTGGGAATCGAGTACCGAGAGCTGCCCGAGGCCGACTGGTGCTGCGGGGGTGCGGGAAGCTACTCCATGTCCCACCATGAGATCTCGATGCAGATACTCGAGCGGAAGATGAGCAACATTCGCGCGACGGGAGCCCGGATCGTCGTCACGCCCTGCCCCGCCTGTATCATGCAGCTCCGCTACGGGGCCGAGAAGTTCGGGGTTCCCGTCGAGGTCATCCACCTGACCGAGATGCTTCGGCGCGCCCTCTCGCAGGCCGCCGCTGCCGCTGGGGAGGCGGCGCGCTAGATGATTTCCCGCGTGTCCGTCGGGCCAACGGGTGTCGGCGCGAAGAAGGGGTTCTGGCGGAACCTGTCGCCGAGAATCACCGCCGGGTGAGTCTGCAGCGCGATCACTAGCATGTCGCCTGAAACCTGGCGTCGGTCGTACTGGCACACCATCACCATGGGCAAGCTCGAGATTTCGTGGGTCAGTCTCCCCTCGAATTCCTCCCATGCCAGCGGGTCTATCCGGTCTTCGCGGAGCCAGGATACGTCGTTGGCGATCCGCATCGAGTAATAGCCCTCGCGCTGATTGTCCTGCAGCAGCGCCCGGAGCAGATCTATCGTCCGGTCCGGATCGAATGCGCCACCCTGGAGATAGAAGTCGATCTCCGAAATGATGAGGAGCTGGCTTGACGCTTCGAGCGTGGGCAGGTCGCCGCCGAGGTCCTGCAGCGCCTCCCGCAGCGCTGCCGCCGACCTTTCCTGCCCAATCCACACGCACCGCTGCTCGGCACGGATGCCCGCCGATACGAAGGGCCCCATGACGTCCATCTGTTGGGCGGGGCTGTCGAAGATGGCGCAGATGTGATCCCCCCAGTTGAACCGGAATGCGTCGTACCCGAACTCGGTCGGCGTCTCCACTCCAGTAGCCTCTCTCTCGTCCTTTCGACGACCGCGGACAATGCCCTGGGTGGCACCGACGACACGAGCGAATCAGTACGTCGCGAGTCGAGCTGATGAACGGCTTCGGGGGCGCCTCTTCAACTCGCGTTCGAGAGCGCTTCTCCAGGGCGAGCCGCGCCATGTGTCTCCGCGAAATACAGCGCTCCGCGGAGTCGTCGCGGTCCGCTGACGCTCGCAGCCGCTGCTAAGGAAAACGTGGAATAGTCCATTTGGTGAGCTGGCCAGATCCCCGCTGAGGTGAGTGACCATGGTGCGTAGAAGTGAGGATTTGGCCGAACGGCTATGGCCCGAGAAGCTGCAGGAAATCCAGGACGCGCTGAGCCGTTCATGTGCCGTACCCATTTTGGTAGTTGAACCATCCGGCCGCCCACTCGCTGCGTGCGAGGACCTATCCCAGTTCTGCCGTCGCTACACGCGTTGCGTCACCTTGTCTCGCCCCTGCCTTGGGTGCGGCCGGTCCGACCGCCTCGGTGAATCCCCCGATGCCAATCTGAGTGCGCTCCAAGACCGCTCGGACCTCCATCGGTGTCCGCTGGGCCTCACTGACGTAGCCGCACCGATATGCTCCGCCGGGGAGACCCTGGGGCTGCTCTTGAGCGCGCAGGTGGTGCTGGATGAGGATGTGCCGCGATGTCCTTCGGGTTCGAGCCCGGGGGCGAACGATGTGGAGGGGTGGGGAGAGCTTGTCGCGGGGGTGCCACACGTATCGCGCGGCCGAATGCTTCGGGTGTCGGCCGCCCTCTCGGCGGCCGCCTGGCTCTTGGGAGCTCTGGCTTCGGCTCGACGC
>Ga0307377_10003531_pt1 | contig 17555 bp, 16 predicted proteins | sample TR3MG_FD_202535 | JGI IMG/M metagenome (GOLD analysis project Ga0307377, IMG submission 202535) | Soil microbial communities from Risofladan, Vaasa, Finland - TR-3 | ecosystem: Environmental > Terrestrial > Soil > Coastal area > Acid sulfate soil | place: Finland: Risofladan, Vaasa | collected... | reverse complement strand
CCAAAGATTACCGGTGTCTCTCACATAGCCGTCTATGCAGCCGATATGGCGGCAACGGACCACTATTACCGCGAGGTAGCGGGGGCGGTAAAGGTGCCTGATCCGGAGAATCCGCGGGGGGTGCGCTACGCGCTGACGGCCACGCAGTTTATCGAAGTGCTGCCGCTGCCGGCCGACGCGGGGATTAACCGGCTGGACCACGTGGCGTTTATTACTTCGAGCGCGGAGGGGATGCGCAAGTACCTGGCGGCGAAGGCGTGGAAGACTCCAGCAAAAGTTGACAAGGGCGCTGACGGGAGCCGGTGGTTCATGGTTCTGGACCCGGAGGGCAACAGGGTTGAGTTTATTGAACCGCCGCTGCACCCGAAGGCTGTGGTTGCGCCGAATGCGATAGGCCATCGCATTATCCATGTGGGGTTCCTGGTGCATAGCCGCGATGCGGAAGACGCTTTCTATCGCGCGATACTAGGGTTTCGCCCTTACTGGTTTGGGGGCATGAAGGACACCAAGATTGACTGGGTGAGCGAGCAGGTTCCGGACGGGCACTACTGGATTGAATACATGATGGACGGCGGGCCGGGGACGGGCATTCCGGCCGGCATGACGCAGCAGCATCTAGGCGTGCTAAATCACGTGTCGATCGGCGAGGTCTCCGTGCCGGAGACCTTCAAGAAGTTGGAAGCCGAGCACCGGCTGGAAGGGCGGCACGACGCGGCTCCCAAGGTTGGCAAAGACGGCAAGTATCAGCTGAATCTATACGATCCGGACGGAACGCGGCTGGAAATCATGAACTTCCACGCGACGGAAAAGCCGTGCTGCTCGGCGTTTACGGCGGAGGATCCGTCGGAATAGGCGTTCCGGCGGGCTGGGATGGCCCTGAAACGGGAGTTGCGGTATACTGGGTTGAGCCTGTAGAGCGCGGGGAAGTCCCTGTCTCACAAGGCAATTGGGGCGGGGTCAACCCGGTCCAAAACGAGAAGAACATGCCCAAGTTGAAGACCCATACGGGCGCGAAGAAGCGCTTCAGCAAGACTGGCACCGGCAAGATCAAGCGTGGCCAGACGAAGACGCGTCACATCCTTACGTCGAAATCGCCAAAAGTGAAGCGCAAGCTGGGCCGTACCGTGCTTGTTTCCGATGGCGACTACGCGAAGGTAGCGCGCATGATCCCCTACGCCTGAGCCACCTGCGGTGGAGCGGACCTTTGGATTGGGTTCGTGCCGCTGCTAGTGACGGGCCGAGACAGAACTTGGCCCCCGCCGGATGCGAAACGCGTTTACAGCCGGCGAGAGATTCAGGCTTGAATGAGCGAGTGAAGAGGTTTAACGTGCTGCCTACGGGTTGCGCTTCCTGCCTCCAGCCGCGATGACCAACGAACGCAAAATGGAGAATACCCAATGCCCCGCGTAAAACGCAGTACGAAGCGGAGTGACCGCCGCAAAAAGATTCTTAAACGTGCGAGTGGTTACTTCCTTACGAAATCGAAACTCTACCAGGCAGCGCAGGAAGCCGTAGAGCGTGGCCTGAAGTTTGCCTATACAGGCCGCAAGCAGAAGAAGCGCCAGTTCCGTTCGCTGTGGATTGTCCGCATCTCTGCCGCCGCCAAACTGAACGGCACCAGCTACTCGCAGTTCATTAATGGACTGAAGAAGGCTGGAATTGAGCTGGATCGCAAGATTCTGGCGGACATTGCCGTGAAGGACGCGGCGGGCTTTACCAAGCTGGCCGAGCAGGCCATGGCGGCGCAGGCTGCAGCCAAGGCAGCGTAAGAGCGAAACAGGCTTAAAATCAAACGGCCCGGAGCCAGGCTCCGGGCCGTTTTGCGTGCGGGCAGAAATAAAGGCTGGCTTGTCCGCTGAGTATTCGCCGCGACGATGGATTAGGCACAAGGGCACGCGCGGCTATTCCATGCAATCGTGCTCGATGCAATGATTTATCCTGACCTTTACGCATGACGAACGAAACGATTCCCAATTTGACGGCATTTGACGAGGCCTCGCTCGACAAAGCTTTCGCAGTGCTGGAGAAGCAGGCCAGTGACGCGGCGCGGTCGCTTGACAGCGCTGAGGCTGTGGAGGCCTTTCGCCTGGAGTGGCTGGGCCGCAAGCAGGGCCGGCTGAACGAAGTTTCCGGGCGCTGGCTGAAGGCTGCGCCGGCGGAGGCGAAAAAGGCGCTGGGCGTGCGCTTCAACGCGTTGAAAGCGACCGTTGAGGCCCTGCTGGACGCGGCGCTGGGCGCTGGGCCGACGGACGCCGCGCTGGCGGCTGAGGCCATCGATATAACTCTGCCGGGCACACAGAGGTTGGTTGGGGCCGAGCATCCGATTACGCGGACGCTGAATGAGATTACGAGCGTGTTCGCGGCGCTGGGCTACTCGGTGGGTGTGGGGCCGGAGGTTGAGACTGACTTCTACAACTTCGAGTGCATGAACTTTCCGCCGGGGCATCCGGCACGCGATACGCAGGACACGCTGGTGGTGGCGAACCAGGAGCGGAGGGCGCAGCGCGACAGGCTGCTGCTGCGCACGCATACCTCGCCCGTGCAGATGCGGACGATGGAGTTGCAACCGCCGCCGGTGCGGATCGTGATTCCGGGCAAGGTGCACAGGAACGACGCGGCGGACGCGACGCACTCGCCGATCTTTCACCAGGTGGAAGGGCTCTGCGTGGACACGAACATTACCTTCAGCGATTTGAAGGGCACGCTTGACCACGCCATGAAGGCGCTGTTTGGTTCGGCGGTGAAGACGCGGTTCTTCCCTTCGTTTTTTCCGTTTACCGAGCCGAGCGCGGACGTGCAGATCAGTTGCATTTTCTGTGGCGGCAAGGGCTGCCGGAAATGCAAGAACTCGGGGTGGATTGAGCTGCTTGGTTGCGGGATGGTGGACCCGGCGGTGTTTGCGTTTGCTGCGGAGAAGCAGCGGGCTTACGATCCGCAGAAGATTTCCGGATTTGCGTTTGGCATGGGCGTGGAGCGGATCGCGATGATGAAATACGGGATCAGCGAGATCGGCAGCTTTTACTCGGGCGATATGCGCTTCCTCAGTCAGTTTGTTTGATATGAAGCCTGTTTGTTGAATCAGGATTAAGGGTTCTGAATGAAGATACTTACAAAATGGCTTCGCAGTTATTTGCCTGGACTGCCGGTGGACGATGCGCGTCTGGCGGAAGACTTGACGCTGCGCGGAATTGCGGTTGAGGGGATTTACGATCTCGGCGCGGGGAATGGATCGCTGTTCGAGATGGACATTACGACCAACCGCGTGGATGCGATGAACCACTACGGCGTGTCGCGCGAGGCGGCGGCGATTTATGGGCTGGGGCTGACGGAGCTTGATTTTCCGCTGGCGGCGGTTCAACCGGCGAAGACGCCTTTCTCCGTCAAGATTGAGGCAGAAGACGCTTGCGGGCGATTTACGGCGCGCGTGCTGCGCGGGGTAAAGATCGGCGAGTCGAAAAACTGGTTCGCGGGCGCGGAAGTGGCGGCTTATTTTGCGTTGCTCGAACAGAAGATGATTTCGAATGCCGTGGACGCGACCAACTTTGCGTGGCTGGCGATGGGGCAGCCAACGCACGCTTTCGACCTGGACAAGATTGAGGGCGGGATTGTGGTGCGGCGGGCGAAGAAGGGCGAAAAGCTGAAGACGCTGGACGGCATTGAGCGGACGCTTGACGCTGAGGATCTGGTTGTCGCCGACCATGTGAAGGCTCTGGGGCTGGCCGGGGTGATGGGCGGCTGGGACACGATGATTACGCCGGAGACTACGAACGTGCTGGTAGAGGCGGCGTGGTTCGATCCGGTGGCGGTTCGGCGGACGGCTCGGCGGCACGGACTGCATACCGACGCGAGCCATCGCTTTGAGCGAGGAGCCGACTTCAACGCTGCGCCGGTTGCCTCGGCGATTGTGAGCAGCATTCTGCTTGCCAACGGCGGTTCAATTGAGGGCGAGCTGGTTGACGTGCGTGTGGCCGCAATGGAAGCGCGCACAGCACAGCGCAAGCCGATTGCACTGGCGCTGAGCGAAGTGCAGAGGATTCTGGGCAAGACGGTGGACGAAGAAGGCATTACGGCCGCGACGGTCGAGGGCGTGCTTGTGGCGCTGGGATGCGGACTAGCGGGACAGCAGGCGGCGTGGCAGGTGACGCTGCCGAGTTGGCGGCTGGATCTGGAGCGCGAGATCGATCTGATTGAAGAGGTAGCGCGGGTTTACGGCTACAACGGCTTTGCGAATACGCTGCCTGCGTTTGGCGCGGGCGTGCGGGCGCTGCCGTGTGCCGAAAGCGAGGCTTCTGTGCGGAGCACGCTGCTTGCGGCGGGATTTCACGAGGCGATTGCGAGCACCTTCTGCTCGGCGGCGGAGGCTGCATTGACGGCGCCGCAGCCGGGGCTGGTGGTGCCGCTGGGCAACCCGCTGAGCGAGGAGGCCGGCGTGCTGCGGCCGTCGCTGGTGCCGGGCATGCTGAACATGATTGCCGGTAATCTGCACCGCGATGTGAGCGACGTAAGGCTGTTTGAGTTGGGAACGGTTTTTAGTGGAACAACAGAAAAAGTTGAGGAGCGGCCCGCGATTGCATTCGGCGCGATGGGCAGTTTTCCGGAGCAGGGCGCGTTGCACGCTGCGCGGGCGATTGATTTTCACGATGTGAAGGGCGTGGTGGAACAAGTGCTGGCGCGCTTCCAGGCACGGAGCGCGTACTTCGACCGCTTCCCTGCCGAGGCGGGGATGACGCCGGAGTGGCTGCATCCTTATCGTGCGGCGCGGGTGGTTGTGGAAGGCGCGACGGTGGGGTGGTTTGGACAACTCCATCCGCAAGCGGCCTCGGCACGCAAATTGAAGGAACAGGTCATTGTTGGCGAGCTTTATCTGGACCGGCTCTACAAGCTGCCGTTGCGCAAACCCGCGGCGCGGGAGATCTCGCGCTTCCAGCCGGTGCGGCGCGATTTTTCTCTGGTGCTGGATGAGGGCATCGCGTGGGAAGAGATCGATGGGGCGATGGGTGGATTGCGGATTCCGGAGCTGGTGGAGTGGCGGGTGCGCGAGGTGTTTCGCGATCGCAAGCTGGGCGAGCGCGAATACTCGCTGCTGATGGGCGCGACTTTCCAGGCCCAGGACCGCACGCTGCGCGAAGAAGAGTTGCAGAGCTTTCAGGCGCAGGTGGTGGCGGCTGTTGGCAAGGCGGGCGCGCGGCTGCGGACCTAGAGCCTGTTATGAACTTTCGCGTGGGCGGGAAAGTTCATAACAGGCTCTAGAGATTCGATCGGCGCTATACTTACACGAATAAGGCGCATTAGCGCGGAGGATTTCCGCATGTCAGAAACATTTTGGGAAGCTGGAGCGGAGGAGCAATCGCCGGCAGGGACCCAGACGCCGGAGCCGGGATCACTGGCTTTGAGCGCGAACGATTTCAAGGCTCTTGAGGACCGCATTCTGCGAGCGGTGGATATGGTGAAGCGAGCGCGCCAGGAACGCGCCGCGGCCGAAGAGCGCGCTACCCAGGCCGAAGCCCAACTGCAGGAGCAGGGGCCGCGCATCGCAGAACTCGAGAAGGAACTGCACGTGCTTCGAAGCGAGCGCGACCATGTGCGCCAACGCGTGGAACGCCTGTTGGCTCAACTCGACACACTGGAATTGTGAGGGACGGCATGGCGGAGGAACAAGCCCGCAACGCAACCGGTTACGTTACGGTTGACATCTACGATCAGACGTATCACCTCTCCGGGCAAGACGTGGAACATATCCGCGAACTGGCTGCGCGGGTGGACGCGAAGATGCGCGCAGTGGCAGCGCAGGGCCGCACCGTGGACTCGCTGCGGGTGGCCGTGCTGGCGGCGCTGAACCTTGCCGATGAATTGTCACAGGCAGCTTCGGCGGATCCGCTGCAGGGCCACGCGCGCGCTGCGAGCCTGCGCGGGCTGCTGGACGAGGTGCTGGAGGAAGAGCGCAAGACAGGTTCGTAGAAAGTCTTTTTCAATTTGGGCCGACTGCTCCCAAAACGGGGCAAAAGACGGTAGCACACCGTGCTCAGCTCGCACAAGACTTGCATTTTCTCGCCGCTCCCCATACTATCCGCAATAGAAACCGGCCTGCAAAGCAGGTGGGCGATCAACGCTGGTTGAACCAACATTCATTGAACAGGGGCTCAACTCGACAATCGGTTCTGTGTGCCGTGTCCGCCAGTCCGGAATGCCTAATGAACCGCGGAGAGCTCCACCTTCCTAGGAAGGGTTCACCGGCGCATCAACCACGGCCCAGTGGGTCGGATTCTACCTTCCCTGCAAATTTGCATCGCGGCTGCACCGGATAAGGCGAATGCCGTATTCTTGCTTTGGTGCATCCAGTTCTCTTCCACATCGGCGCAATTTATATCCCGTCTTATGGCGCTTCGGTAGCTGTCGGGGTTTTGCTGGCGCTGTTCCTTGCCCAGCGCACTGCGCGCATTGCCGGCCTCGATGCCGGACGGGTGTGGAACCTGTGCGTCCTGTCTCTGTTTGCAGCGCTGATAGCCCAGCGGCTGTTGCTGGTGGCCGTGAACCTGAGCAACCTGCGCCAGCATCCGGGTTGGCTGCTGATGCTGTCGATGGTGCATCATCCACTGCTATTGGCTTTGGGCGCGCTGGCGGGCGCGGGGGTTGCGGCGCTCTACGCGCGACAGCACCAGATGCCTTTCGGGGCGACCGCCGACGTGCTGGCCGCGCCGCTGGCCCTGGGGCTGGCCTACGAACAACTGGGCGCGCTGTTGGCTGGGTCAGGGTATGGGACTGAGACCACGGTTCGCTGGGCGGTGACCTATAACCACGCGTTGGCCGCAATCTGGAGCGGCACTCCGCTTGGCGTTCCGCTGCATCCGGTGCAGGCCTACGCGGCGCTGGCTTTTCTGACCCTTTCGATCTTTCTGCTGGTGTGGCAACCGGCGATTGGGCGGCCCGGCGACCTGGCAGGGATGGGCTTGATGGGGACGGGTGTGGTTGTCTTCATCACCGAATTGTGGCGCGACACAGAGGGCCGTGGCTCGATGCTGGACGGTGCGCTGGATGGACCGCAATTGGCGGCTATGGTTCTAGTGTTGGCCGGAGGGCTGGTGCTGCTGGAACGGAAACACCCGAGCGCCGGCAACGAGGCTACCCATGGCTGACAGCGGAGAGTTCCAAGAACGAACGATTGAAGTACCCGTCGAGGCTGTTGGGCAGCGGCTGGATCAGTTTTTGGCCGCGCAACTTGAGGGCGTGAGCCGCTCGCGCGTGCAACTGCTGATGGAGCAGGGCGATGTACTGGTGGATGGCGAGCGCGAGAAAGCTTCGCTGAAATTGCGCGGCGGCGAGCGCATCCTGATTACGGGCGAGCCGCGTCCGGTGCCGCTGAAGGCGACGGCGGAAGATATTCCTCTGGATGTGGTGTTTGAAGATGCCGACCTGGCGGTGGTGAACAAGCCGGCCGGGATGATGGTTCACGCCGGCGCGGGACAGAACGAGGACGCGCGCAACCGGGGAACTCTGGTGAACGCGCTGCTTTACCGGTTCAAGAAGCTCTCCTCGACGGGCGGTGATTTGCGCCCCGGCATTGTGCACAGGCTCGACAAGGACACCAGCGGGCTGATCGTGGTGGCGAAGAACGACCGGGCTCACGCGGCATTGGGCGAGATGTTTGCAAGCCGCCAGATGAAGAAGACCTACATTGCGCTGGTGTCGGGAGCGCTGGAGCGGGAGAAAGGCACCATCAATGCAGGGGTGAGCCGCGATCCGATGCGGCGGACGCGCATGACCGTGCAACCTAACGAAAATGCACGCACAGCCGTCTCACACTACGAGGTGGTTCGGCGGCTCGCGACACGCTTTGGCAAGTTCACTCTGGTGCGAGTGCGGATTGAGACCGGGCGGACACATCAGATCAGGGTGCACATGGCGTCCCTTGGGCACCCAGTGGTGGGCGACACGCTGTATGGCGGAGCAGGACAGCTTACAGACCAGGTGGCGGCCCAGGCTGTGCAATCGAAGGCGGCGCGCAGAAAGAGCGGGCCGGAGGTGCTGAGGCTGGGCCGAAACTTTCTACATGCGGCCAGGCTGGAGTTCAGCCACCCCGTAACGGGTAAAGCTTTGCAATTGGAAGCGCCGTTGCCGGAAGAGTTGGAGCAGTTTCTGAAGCGGCTGGAAGGCGGCTCGGCATGAAAGAAGCGGCTCCTGGCGGTTAAGGCACTACGAATTTTTGGTAGTTTGTGTACAGGCTGAAGCCCGTACCCTTTGAAATTGCCCTTTACGCCCTTCGAGCCAGCGTCCTGATTAGCCGAGAGCGGAAACTACTATGACCAGATGCAATTGATAAACTAAGGACGATATGACAAGACTGTTTTTCGCCACCCCAGCGACCAAGTTCTGCGGCCGGGGGCTCGGGGTATCAGGCTTCGCGTTTGCGGTTGCTCTGATGTCCACCGTGCTGCCCGCACAACAAACCACAACGCAGCCGGCCCACGCTACGCAAACCCCGGCAGCACAGCCGGCAGCCCCGCAAGCAGGAGAACAACCTGTCGGGTCGGGAGTCGACGTCAATGCACCCACGATCAAGGTGGGCGTCAATGAGGTCAACCTCATCTTCACGGTTACCGACAAACATGGAAAATATATCCCGAACCTTCGTCTGGGCGACTTTGCTCTGCTGGACGACCAGAAGGCGCCGGAGCGAGTGAACTCCTTCCATCAGCAGATCAATCTGCCGCTGCGGGTGGGGATTCTGATCGATACCAGTACTTCGATTCACTCCCGGTTTAAATTCGAACAGCAGGCGGCTACGGACTTTCTTCTGCAGATTCTGAAGGCGAGAAGCGACCGTGCTTTCGTGATGGGATTCGATGTAACCCCGACGGTGACGCAGAACTGGACCAACGATCTGGACGGACTGGAGACGGGCATTAACCGGCTGAGCCCCGGCGGCGGCACGGCACTGTTCGACGCTGTTTACACGGCGTGCCGCGACAAGATGCTGGACGAGTCGCGCGGTCAGGAACCGGTGCGCAAGGCGCTGATTCTGCTTTCAGACGGCGACGACAACCAGAGCCGCGTTTATCTGAGCGAAGCGATCAAGATGTGCCAGCGCTCGGAAACCATTATTTACGCGATCAGCACCAACTGGACGCCGAGCCGCGGTCAGGGTGACAAGGTGATGTCGGAGTTGGCAGGGGACACGGGCGGCCAGGTGTTCTTCCCGCCCTCGGTGGAAGAAGTCTCGACCAGCTTCCACAACATCGAGGAGGAGTTGCGCAGTCAGTACGCGCTGACGTACACGCCGGCGGACTTCAAGACCGATGGCGCGTTCAGGACGATCTACCTCTATTGCAATGACCGGCGCTACCAGGTTCGGGCGCGTAAAGGCTATTTCGCCCCACGCCAGTAATTGGAGAGCGCTCGGAAATAATCTTATTTTTTAAAACTATTGAAGCAATGAAGGAGCGGGGCCTAGCCTCGCTCCTTTTGTTTTCATTGCGTTCCTCGCTCGAATCCTCTGGAAGGCTACCGCCTGTTCCATTTCAGGACGGTCTTCATCTCTATGTCCAATTCTGGCCTTTTCTTAAGATTCCGGTGCAGTCCGGTTCATCTATTTGCCCAAATGCGCGATGAAATAGAGGAAGGCGATTCCCAGACTGCTTGAATCGGGGTTCCAGCGCGGATGCTGGAGTTTCGAATGGGCGGCGACTTTGCCGCTGGAAGCATTACCGGGAATCGACTAAGCCGCGGAAGGACTGTGCGGACTGGGGGAAATACGGTGATCCGGCAGGCGATATCGTGCGACATCTGCGCAACGGAGAAGAAGCAGACGAACCATTGGTTCGTTGCCCATGAGCAAGGAGGCGAGTTGCGCGTGAGTGGATGGAACTCGCGCAACCGGCTGCGTCCCGGTTCGAAGCACTTGTGCGGGCAAACCTGCCTTCACAAGCTTGTGGACGAATTCATGGCCAAAGCAATCGCGGTGCGGACACAGGGCGCCGCGGCCGACATACCCGAGGTGAAGGAGCAAGTTTCGTGCACCGATACCAGCCTGACTGCGAATGCGGCCTACGTTGAGGTGGACTCTTCCGCGCGCTTGATCACGCCGGTTGCGCCGGCCGTGCCGATATCGCCTTTCAAGGCGCACAGCGAACTGGCCGCGGTGCCGGCGCGACCGCGCAGCGCGGAGTTTGTACCGCCCACCGATGCGCCGCGCTTTGCGTCGCGTAACTGGCGCGACGAAGCCTGGGAACGCGAGCGCGAGCGCGAACTGCGCGCCGTTGACCGGGGTCCTGGCATCGCCGCGCGGCGTCGTTCCAGTGCCTAACGTTCGTGATTGAAAAGGAGATTGCCATGTGGATGGATCTGTTGTTGATTCTGGTTTGCACGCTTCCTGCCGTGATTCCATTGATAGTCACGCGCACGACCGGGCCTGCGCGGACCGAAAGCCATAACGCCTGAGGTGCGGCTATTCGGGCGGCGATCCGGCTTGCAACAGCGCCAGCAGCCCGGCCTCGTCGACGACCGGCACTTTGAGTTCGAGGGCCTTTTCTAGTTTGGAGCCGGCTTCCTTGCCCGCGACAACATAGCTGGTTTTTTTGCTGACTGAGCCGGCCGTCTTGCCGCCGGCGTCTTCGATTTTCTTCTTGGCTTCGTCGCGGGAGAGCGTGGGCAAGGTGCCGGTGAGCACAAACGTGAGCCCGGCCAACTGAGTTGAGCGCTGCTTTTTCTCCGCCGTCATATCGATGCCTGCATTTTTGAGAGTTTCGATCAGCGCGAGGTTTGCGGGCTGCCTGAAGAATTCCAGAATTGCCTGCGAGATGCGAGGTCCGACATGTTGCACGTATTCCAGATCTTCGGCCGTCGCCTGCATGAGTGCTTCGATCGAGCCAAACTTCTCCGAGAGAGCCTCAGCGGTCCGTTCGCCGACAGAATGAATGCCCATATCCATGAGCACGCCAGCCATTCCGGCCAGCCTTGGCACCTCACCTTCTCTGGTGAGCGGTCGCACCCACCTTTCAGCATAGCGTTCCGTACTGACCTTCAACCCCTCGATACCAGTATCGCTCTGGGTAGTAGTTCCCGTTGTCAGCGCGGTCCACCTAATCCTTTCGCCGCACGTGGATGCCGCAGCTGTAAAGATTAGCAACGCCCGCTTGCAATCGCCGAGTGCTCGATGCGTGTCGTCATCGGGCAAATTGCGAACCTTTGCAATGTCAGCAAGACGGTAGCTTGGCAATGTGGGCCATGCACGGCGAGCCATCTGCAATACACAGGTATAAGAATTATTGATGGCAAACCCATGCCTCTTCGCAGCATTCCGGAGAAACCCCATATCAAAAGACGCATTAAAGGTGACGAGAGGCAGGTCCTCAATGAACTCGATAAAATCAATCAGCACTTCGTCCAAGCGACGACCATCACAATCAACCATCGCTTGCGAAATGCCCGTAATCTTCGTTATGTGCCGCGGCACTCTCTGGTTCGGCTTTACAAGTGTTTGAAAGGTCGTGCGAGCGCCAGTCTCACGGTCCGTCCGAATGGCTCCAACCTCAATAATTTCGTCCGTCTCTGGACTGAACCCGGTTGTTTCTAGGTCTAAAACAACAAACTGCTTGGGGAGTATTGACTTATAAGAAGCTTGCAAAGACATGGATGCCCCCACGCGCGGTTGCTCCGACTTCACGGGCTGGGCACATGTTCTAATTCGAGGAGCGGATTCCGACCGGGCAGACATATCTGGATACGATACAGATGTGGGCGCGTCGCACTGCGTGCTAATGGAAGCTAAAGGGATTGCTCTTATTGTTCGTAGGGCGCTGTCGGACTCCAGTGGAATGTTCAGCTGTCCATCTTTGTTAGCCTTCTCGCGCATCACATAGAAAAAAAGAATAAGAATCCCGAGTAGTAAGAGAGCAAATATGAGCAGCCCTTCCACGCCCTTTCCTTTCTGAAGGAGCCGACAAATACTCGGCTTCGCAGGAAGACAATTATATTCACAATTGTCCTGATCTCCCTGGCCCAGCTTCAAACAACGACAGTAGTTCGGCTTCGTCAATTACTCTAACATTGAGTTGACGAGCTTTGTCGAGCTTGGAGCCGGCCTCCTCGCCTGCCACCACGTAACTGGTCTTCTTGCTCACCGAACCTGACGTCTTGCCGCCTGCGTCTTCGATTCTCTTTTTCGCTTCGTCGCGCGTGAGTGTGGGCAGAGTGCCAGTGAGCACAAACGTGAGCCCTGCCAACTGCACCGTGCGCTGCTTCTTCTTCGCCGTCATGGCGATCCCGGCCTTTTTGAGGCTCTCGACGAGCGCGAGGTTTGCCGGCTGCGCAAAGAATTCCAGAATCGCTTGCGAAATGCGCGGACCAACCTCTTCGACGCGCTCCAACTCTTCGGCCGTCGCTTTTTCTAGCGCCTCGATAGAGCCGAACTCCTCTGCAAGCAACTGGGCTGTGCGCTCGCCAACATAGCGAATGCCCAAACCCATCAGAACGCGAGCTAGACCCGCTCTTTTGGAGCCTTGAATCTTGTCGAGGACGGCTTTGATTTCAACTGGGCCAAGCAAGCGTTGCGTTGTCTTCACGCCTTTGCGATTGACTTCATGTTCAAGCAAGGACAGCGCATTTTCGTCGAGATGATAGAGGTCGGCAATTCTCTTCACAAGTTGCTTTTCGACGAGTTGCTGCACCACTGCTTCACCCATTCCTTCGATGTTCATCACCCCGCGACCACCGAAGTGCAAAAGAGTTTCGCGCAACTTGGCGGGGCAGTCGGCATTCACGCAGCGGTAGTCAACTTCGCCTTCGGCGCGGACTACTTCGCTGCCGCACTCGGGACATTTTGATGGGAATTCGAAGTTCAGTTTGCCGCGCGGATGCTGTGGGTCTTCGATGACTTCGACGACTTTGGGGATGACGTCGCCGCCTCGCTCGACCTTGACGGTATCGCCGAGCTTCAGGCCGAGGCGCTCGATGAAGTCGGCGTTGTGGAGCGTGGCGCGGCTGACCGTGGTGCCGCCGATGAAGACGGGCGCGAGTTCTGCGACGGGCGTGAGCTTGCCGGTGCGGCCGACCTGGACGGTGATGGCAGTGACCTGGGTGATGCCCGACTTGGCGGTGAACTTGTATGCGATAGCCCAGCGCGGAGCGCGGCCGGTGTAGCCGAGGCGCTGCTGCGTGGCGTGGGCGTCTACTTTGAGAACGACGCCGTCGATCTCGTATCCGAGCGTAGAGCGTTGGGCCTCGGCATCGTCGATGAACTTCATCATGCCTTCGACCGAGTCAACGAGCTGGCGGTGGGGATTGACGCGGAAGCCCAGAGCGGCGAGGGCGTTGAGCGTGGCGGTTTGACCGGTGGCGAAGTACTCCCCATCGACGAGAAGGAAATAGGCGAAGAAGGTGAGGCTGCGATTGGCAACAATGCTCGGCTCGAGCGTGCGGAGCGTGCCGGCGGCTGCATTGCGAGGATTGACGGCGGGCGGCAGGCCTTCCTGCTCCTTCTCCTCATTCATGCGGAGAAAAGCTGCTTCAGGCATGACGACTTCGCCGCGAATCTCGATGCTCTGCGGCAGTCCGGCTTTCTTCAGCTTGTCGGCGGAGATCGAGAGCGGCACGCTGCGGATGGTGCGGATGTTTGAGGTGACGTCTTCGCCGATCTGCCCATCGCCGCGGGTGATGCCGGAGAGAAGGCGCGCACCTCGGCTGGCGGGGCTGGGACCGGGGGAGCCGGGCTCATAACGGAGCGCGACGCTGAGGCCGTCGAGCTTGAGTTCGGCAACATATTCGACGGGCAGGCTGCCGGCGAGTTCGCGGACGCGACGGTCCCAGTCGGCAAGCTCCTCGGCGGAATAGGCGTTGTCGAGCGAGAGCATGGGGCGCGAGTGGGGCGCCTTTTGGAAGCCCTCGGCAGGCTTGCCGCCGACGCGCTGGGTGGGCGAGTCGGGCGTGAGCAGGTCGGGGTGCGCGGCCTCGATGCGCTTGAGCTCGTTGATGAGCGCGTCGTACTCTGCGTCGGAGATCTGGGGCGCGTCGAGCACGTAGTAAAGGTGCTCATGGCGGCGCAGTTCGGCGCGAAGATCTTCGACTCGCGTGGCGGCCTTGAGGTCTGGGACCGGGCCGGCTGAGCCCGATTTGTTTGGTTCGGCCATGGGGTGAATTATAGGAGGCGACGGGGCCGGTGAGCAGGGCAGGTTAGGATGGTTGGCAGAGCGCATGGAGCCAATCACTCATTTTCTAACCGGAGCCTGCATCGGCCGCGCCGGATTGAACCGGAAAACAGCCTATGCCACGTTGGCCGCGGTGCTGGCTGCCGAGGCCGCCGACATCGATATTTTGTGGTCGTTGGCTGGGCCAGTGGAAGAGCTGAAGCACCATCGCGGCATTACGCATACGTTTCTTGGAGCGCCGTTTGTGGCGGGCGCGGCAGTGGGCGTAGTGTGGCTCTGGAATTTTTGGCTGGAGCGAAGGCGCTCTCGGAAAGCCAATGAAGCAGACACGGGCACGAATGAGCCTGCGGCTGCGGGGCGACAGAAGATCCGATGGGGCTTGCTCTACTTGACGGCGCTGATTGCGGCGCTGAGCCACCTGCTGCTGGACTGGACGAATAATTACGGCCTGCGGCCGTTTTTTCCGTTCAATCCGCGCTGGTATGCGGGCAATCTTGTTTTTATCGTTGAGCCGGTGTTTTATGGGCTGTTTTTTGTGGCGTTGGTTCTGCCGTGGCTGCTTGGTCTTGCCGATAGCGAAATTGGAGTGCGCCGCAAGCCGTTTCGCGGGCGGGGCTGGGCGATCTTTGCACTTACCGGGATGGTGGTGCTGTGGTGCGTGCGCTGGGCGGAGCAAGCGCAGGCGCGGGCCATGGTTGAAAATTTGCAGTTGACGACGGAGCCGGTGACGCGCATGGCTCTTGAGCCTTATATGGTGAATCCGTTCCGCTGGCATTTGATTCTGGAGACGGCGGACTATTACCAGACTGGCGAAATCGACACGCGAAGCGGAGAAATCACGAGCGATCCGGTTCGAGACACGATCTACAAGCCCGCCGACACGCCTGCCGTGGAAGCGGCCAAACAGACGCTGCTGGGGCAGGTGTATCTGGACTGGGGACGATGGGCCGTGGTGCGCGACGTGGGCCCGGAGCCGGTGGCCGCTTTGGCGCCGCCCGATCTGCCGCCTGGCCGCACATGGACGACGGTCGAGTTCAGCGATCTGCGCTTTGCGTATTCGTTTCTTGGCACTGCTCGCGCTGCCGGCCGATCGCCGCTGAGCGGATGGGCTTATATCGTGGACAACCGCGAAGATGCGGGCGAGGGGATGGGCGGCCAAGTGCAGAAATAGACGATATTTGTTCGTGATGGAAATTTTTGTTGGTCTGGTGGAACACTTCGGGTTGACCTTGCGCCCTGTGGACCGCAGAATGAATGAGAAGAGTTCTGATGCCGGGAGGGTTCTTCCCGCTTCCCCCGGAGACGATTCCGGAAATCCAAAGAATGAGGCCTTGATGATCGCTTATCTGCTTTTGCTTGTCGCCGTGGTGACCCGTGTTGTGCCCCATGCGGGCTGGCTGAACTTTACCGCAGTGGGAGGCGCGCTGCTCTACTTTGGCGCCCGCCGCCCCTGGCGCGAGATGCTGGTTCCGCTGGTCGTGCTGATGGCCACCGATTACTTTCTTACTGTCTTCACCTATCACTACGCTTTCGGCTGGGAGGCCTACCTGCCGACGTGGGCCTGGTATGTGGCGGCGATGGCGCTGGGGCAGATTCTGTTGAGCTCGCGGACCACGTTTGTGCGCGTGGCGGCGGGAACACTGCTGGGGCCGACGTCGTTTTTTGCGATCTCGAATTATGCGGTGTGGGCGGGTGGCGGAATGTATCCGCACACGCTGGGCGGGCTGGAAGCCTGCTTTGCAGCGGCGATTCCGTTCTACCAGAATGATCTTGCTTCGACGGCGATTGTTCTGGGCGCGGCTTTCGGAGTTCCGGCGCTGCTGCGGCGCTTCAATGCGGCGCCTGCGCAGGCGGCATTGGCGGGAAAGTAGTTCTCTTCCCCTCCCTTTCTCCAGGGAAGCTTGACGCATTCTTTGATGTAAGCTCCGCGCCCCATCCTTGCGACAGAAAAGAGTCGCAAGGATGGGGCGCGGAGCTTTTTGATTTGCTATCTGGGAATAGATCTAGAGCCTGTTATGAACTTTCGCGCGGGCGGGAAAGTTCATAACAGGCTCTAGTCCACCAGCGGCTTTCCGGAGCGCTTTCTTTTCATCCACCACCCGATAAAGCCCAGCAATGCGAGTATGCCCACGACGGCGACTACTCGGAGGGAGTGGTGCGCCACCATGCCCACCGCGTCAGGACCCAGCTTGAGCACCAGTAGCGACAAGATGAGCCAGCGCACCATTCTTCCGGTAAACACGGCCAGCATGAACGGAAGGATTCGCATCTCAAAGACGCCCGCAGCGAAGATGAAAGCCTTCCACGGGGCCGGCGGAGGCAGCATGGAAGGGATCATGACGGCCAGAAATTCCTGGCGTTCAAATCGGTTGCGCATTCGTTCAAAGCGGGCGCGATCGACACGCTTGAGGAGGAAGAGTTCGCCGCCGGCGCGGCCCAGGCCGTAGGGGAGCAGACCTCCGATGGACGAGCCGATGGCCGCCATGAGGCAATAGACCCAGAAGTGGGGCTTGTCGTCCCAGACATAGACGGCCAGAATCGGGTCCATGGGAACAGGAAGGGTGGAGGAGTCGAGGAGCGCGATGACTCCGATGCCCCAAAAGCCCAGTTTGGCGAGTGCCGGCAGCGCGGCAAACTTCCACCAGCCCATGATTCGTACAAAAAACTGCTTCAAACAAGTTCCCTTTCCGCCCGCTCATCCGTCCATTCAGAAAGAACTATTGTACGAGGCTGGCCGCTCGGGCAGAAATGTGGCGGTTTCGCGTGGTCTGCGCCGGTAGGCGCTGGATTGCGGTTTCAGCGGGATGAGAGAATAGATAGAAAGGACTCGCAACGGAGCCGGCACGGTTTAGAAGCCTCCGGGAGTCTGTTCAGGGACGAATGCCCACCAGCGAAACGCCAGCCGACGTGAACGAGCCCAACAAGCCGCCCGAGGAGAGTTCTGCCAAGAACCCCGCGGTTGGTCTGGCCGCGAGCGAGGTCACTAGCAACTCAGGCCCAAACGTCTCTGTTCTGGTGGCGGAGGAGCGCGAACCAACTCCCCCGGTGGTCCGAGGCTCGCGCTGGGTTGATTACGACACCCACGAACTGCTGCAGATGATCAGCGAGCTTGAGGATGAGCGACGCTGGGCTCGGCTTCGGGAGGGTGTGCTCTGGGCTTTTCTGGTGCACCTTGCGCTGCTGATGGCGCTGTTCCTGCTGCCGAAGTACATTAAGGTTCCGCCGGTGGTGGATCAAACCGCAAAGCTGGACAAGAACGAGTTCACGTATATGGACACGCCGCGGTTCCGGCCGAAGGTTGTGGTGAAGCCAGTGACCAAGCCGCCGGTCATCGACAAGCAGACCCTGGAAGCTATGCGGAAGGAGTCGGCGCAACAGGCGAAGGTGACGCCGCCGCAGCCTGAAGAAATAAAGCCA
>Ga0307377_10003529_pt1 | contig 17571 bp, 16 predicted proteins | sample TR3MG_FD_202535 | JGI IMG/M metagenome (GOLD analysis project Ga0307377, IMG submission 202535) | Soil microbial communities from Risofladan, Vaasa, Finland - TR-3 | ecosystem: Environmental > Terrestrial > Soil > Coastal area > Acid sulfate soil | place: Finland: Risofladan, Vaasa | collected... | reverse complement strand
CCCCTTTCAAAGATTCAATTCCTGATTATTGGTTTACGCTACCACGGCGTTTGCCGTCTTTTTCCTTTTGTACCGCCATGTTATGTTACGGCCAACAATGGCGTGAGGTGCCCTGGTTACTGACCCGCCCGTATTATCGCAGCCGATCCACTTGGTCGCTGCCTTATCGGGATTGTTTTTGGGAACCTCGACGATGACGATATCCGCAAATTTCATATCCTCGTCGGTAAAGCCATCAGGGGCAATCCCCAATTCCTCAAGTGTACCCAGGGTTAATTCCAGCGAGGTCATGGTCAGGGTACCGGAAAACTTGGTCGCTATGGTTTCATCGACAAAGTAATTTCCAAGCTCCTCGATGTCCTGGACACCACGATCATAGTTATCGGTAAGGCTCACACCCTTTCCAATAACCCTGTTATTAAACATGAGAACAAACTCATTCATGCTTTTTACTGTAGGTATTTTAGGCATTATTTTTCTTCCTTTCTTATTGCCTGGTTATCTTAAAGGATAATTCCCTTAAAGACTACGAAGTTGACCGGATCGCTAAAATTTAAACCAGCATCCGCATAATAAGCGTCCGCAACTTTATAGACCCGGTAAATTTCATAGGCAGGTACCGGTTCGCCTGTAGTCTCATCCACTCCATCCATGATCCATTTATCATTGTCTCTGATGTCAACAAGCGTAGCCTCAAGATATCCTTCAAGGCCAGCACCCGCATACCTGGCGTTCTGTCCCACAAAGTCCCTGCCGGTACCCCTGGCGACTCTACTTGAGATCGCATCGGCCATGCGCCGGAGAGATATTTCAGGAGTCTTCGGATTAAGGCCAGCCGTCCAAAGGTTCGTGTTATCCTGTAAGGTCGTAACACCTTTCTGAATTTGCTTTCCATCGGGAGTCTCCTGGACAATCAGGACACCCGCTTGCTGCAATTCCTCACGCTCGGCCTTAGTATAAACGCTGCTGAGACCCACGGCCTGAATATTTTTATGGGTAAGCGGAACGCCTGGATCGAGAGATGAAGCCACGCCCATGACCTTCGCTGCAACCGCCCATCCACCGATAAGACCCAGGACATTATTAAGATCACGATCCTGGTTTGCAGGGGCACATACCGCCATGCGGTCATTATCAAACGTGGTCGCATAGCCTTTGATTGTCGCAACACTGTCAGCCGATGCGCCACCAACAAAACCGATGGAGGGATAACCGGCATTTAGGGCTTCGGTTATATGCGCCGGAAGCTTGCCAAAAATTGCTGAATCACTGCTGGCAATATGCCTTAACTGTGCATTTACGGACACACACTTGCTCAGAGCCGTTTCCACGTCCGTAGCATCGGCCTCACCGTCCGCACCGCCATAAAGACGAGTCTCGGCCACGTCCAGGGCGATGCTGGCCGTTCCAGTGACCTCACTGGTGATATACTGCCGGATAGAACCGGTTTCATTGAGCCACTGATTCACGGTCGCATTATCAACGGCCATAGCATCGGACTCCTCAATTTCCACGCTGGCAACCCTGACGATCTCATAAATGGGAGCGGTAAGCGTACCCAGGGCCGGTGCGACCGTAACCGTATTCGCATCCCAGGACACCACGGGATAATAACCGTTCTTTGCGCCGGTCGAATTATCATCAATAATATGGAGAAGATCGCCGGTCTTGTTCGTGCTGTTAAAGGCTACCAGACCCAGGGTATCAAATCCCTTGCCGGTATGTGTCAAGACGGTTGTGGCCGAACTTGTGGCCGTCGCCTTGGCAACAATCACGGCACCCAGGTTATAAAGCCTGAGTTTTGTGATAACCGTATCCGGTGCGCCGGTAGTGAAATCATGTTCCACTGATAGACGGTTTCCAAAATCGGCATAGTCCGCACTCTTGATCTTGATCTTATTTGTGGCATCATCGAACTCAGCCTGGGTCGCCGGAACGGTACCTGCCGAACTCTGAGACCGGAGAAAAAAGATTCTCTGCGATCCATGACTGAATGATTCCAGAAGTGAGTTAAGTCCATCACCACTTTTAAGGATTGCCCGTGCCTCAGTGGGATTAGTAAAAGTGTAAATGGGAGGCAAGTCATTTACGTTCACATTGTAAGGAACACCGCCACCGGCCTCCCCAACAATAAGGCAATTGTTCACCGCTACGTCGGCTGCTCTTGCCGGAGGGGTTTTCTCGAAGTAAGCTACCCCTTGCGGTATAATGTATTCTTTTCCCGCAACAACGATTGACATGAAAAAGCTCCTTTTGGTTGATTAAATTTATTTTTCTTATTTAGTCTGTCTGTTCTGTTTTCTCGTCTTCATCCGGTACATACGATTTTTTGCGCTGCTCTGTTCTTTTCTCGGCCACGTTCATTTTCTTTTCTTTCCATTCCGACCACGGCATTTTCGGGGGCTTTGTATTGGCAAGGTGAGCGATCTTTTCCCAATCACTTATCGGCCTGGCACCGGTTTCCCCAAGGAGTCTCAGAACGTCATAGGTTCCACGACTTACTCCCCTGGACTTAATAAAGGTCTCCAGTGATTTAGATTGTTTCTTCGCCATTAAAGGCTCCTTTCTTAAACATAAGTATAATTTGTTGTCACGCTTGCGATCTTCTGGTCTTTTACAGTCATTAAGAAATCATATCCTACAGTTATTCTTAATGGCCTTGAGAATATTGGCTTTGCAATGATGGAACCCGAAAGATCATCATCATGCCCCATGCCGACGATCTGGCGAGATATGCAGCCAACCGCCGTGAGCCTTTCCCAATGTTCATATAAGATTTCCTTAACTGAGATATACATTCTATTAGCCTCGGGCTGAACCAGGGAGATCGGCCTGATTATAAGGCTCAATTCATAGAGACCACCGATATATGTCACAAACGAGTCGGGGTCATCGGGATCGACTTCGCTATGACTCTCATCCCCAATGTTTCTCTGTGTCTCAGGATCATCCATTGGGTGAATCAGAACGATAACCTTTTCACCAAGCTCATGAGGATCGATCGAATTTGCCTCCCTGATCTCAAACTGATCCCATCCTTTGTTGACAAGACCGCTTTTAAGGATTACATACAATTCAGTGGGGATATAAATGTTATCCGATCTTACCGAGTATTCAGGTTTCGTAGTTGCGAATACCACTGTTGAATAAGTCGGGGTCGCATCGTAAGCCCATATAGAATAATAATATTCTACTGAATTTTGAAGAACTCCGTCTTTATAATCTCTCCCCCAATCTATCATGTATGTTCCATCACCATCATATATAAGAACCGCATCGGGGTCGCTCTGGCCGGATATCGCACCGCCCCTTTTTCGATATAATTTAACACCAACAAAAGTCGAATCCGTTGGATTTACCCACCGGACAACAATGGCGTTTCCCTGTGGTCTGGATTGTACTGATAATGTTTCTACTGGATTCATGCTACTGCTATCCCTTCAATATCTTTTTGAAATGCGCTCACCAGGCTCTCCTCAACAAAAGGTGCCATTTGATTAAGGGCGGTCTCGGCCACATATTTTCCGGCCAGGGGGGGCAGCACCCAGGCGTTTGGATCACGCAATCTTGATTCTGCGCTGGCTACCCGAAATGTAAAATATCCTGTCTGTTTGTTCGATCCCTGTTTCCCCATCTTGACCATTCCCTCATATTTTCCAGCAGCCCAACTTTTTCCCTCTGGTATATGCAACATCTGATTTTCACCCGCAGAATACCGGCCTCCCCACTTGTATGTGTACCTGGTAGCCGGTCTACCATGAATGTTCGGAGAAAAATAAGTCCTGGGTAATCTTCTTGATGCTCCAAACTCACGGCTCTTTACCACTTGATGAACCTCGTCCGGCATTGCTGCACCCATAGAAACCGTCCCAGGGGTACCATGCCTGAACGGTATGATCAGATATGGCTTCCCCTTGGCATTTACTCTGGTCTTTGCGCTCTGGAGATAATGAGGCAGCATATCAACCTGTTTCCGGCCTTCTTCAATAACAAGAGCTTGTGGCGAGTCATTTTCAAATCTCAATTCAAGGGGATCACCCTTATAGGGGTATTGATAGCCCTCTTGCCATTTTCTGAGGTATTCACCGGATCGCCGTCCGACGTTTTTCTCCACAGACACCCGCTTTATTGCGGATATTAATTTTGCTCCCGCATCCTGAAACGCCCTGAACGTATTTGGCAGCACCTTTGCACCAACCCGCCTCAAGGCTTCCATCTCATCATCGAGCATTTTGAAATTGACATTAAATCTTTTTATCATGGATCAATAAAATCCTTTTTCTTTAGGACGCATCTCTTGGGAAGTAACTGTGCATCCTGTCTTCTGTTCATCGGGATTTCCTTATACACGATATAGGTCGGCTGAATCAAATACTGTATTGAATATTTCTCAGAGCTTGTGCTGGTTGCGTCAAGATAAAATGTAAATTGACCTATCAGATTAATCGTCTGATTTGTTGTCGTGGTTACTGTGCCCCATAGCTTGATTGTACCCGCAGCCATTTGGCCGGTCTCAGCAAACCCCACAAATTCATTATGGAGTATCTGGTCTGTGTTATAATCCTCGCTGAAATCCAAAACAAATTCATTGTTCTGGCTATCTATCATGGTGAGCTTGTTCCATGCGCCATACTTATCCCTGATATACCCACCGCCGACCTGCTTTAAAGATTTAGACACATCAAGATCAAGCCTCAATCTCTTTCCCTTAACCGGATGGTCATTAAAATTAATCATATTATTATCGGTCAGTGTGTATTGCAGCCCTTCGGTCAGAACCTTGTCCCACGATCTCGCATCAAGAATGGAGTCGATAAATATATTCCGCAGCCTGTAATCCTTCTCCCGCTTAATCACGTCCTCGATCCTTTGTTTGACATCCAGGAGAATTACTTTGTCGCCCTCACCGATCAAATCCCATACATTATTATGAACATACTCCCAGGGAATAGAACTCTTATCCCAGGTATAGTATGGTATAGTGAGAAGCACATCCCCGATCTCGCCCTCTCCTATTCTGTCCCGCATCTTCTCATTGTGGATTGCGCTCACAAGGATACGGCTATAATCCTCATACTCTGCATAGGTTCTGCCGTTCCCCCTGCATGTAGGACAAGCTTTCTTTGGATTATCTGACGAGAAACCAACATAATCGGTATCAAAATTTTTCTCCTGGCAAGCGCACCTGAAAGAACGATAATAGCGCATACGCTGACCCATAGAGTAAGCCATCATTGCGTACTTCTTCGGGGCTATTTCCAAAAGTGGTAATTTTTCACCAATCGGCATTAGATAAACTCCATCAGGACACCTTTTTCGGAATCCCGCCAATTTTCAATGAGTCCTGGCTGTCCAGGCGAGCCATGTAATTCTTTTTTATACTGAATTATCCTGGCACCAAACGTCGCATTTTCAACCCCCGCCGTATAGCTCGTACTTGCTGTCAAACCGTCTGCGCTCCACGACTCGGACGATACGCCGACACGCATGGCATCACCGATCACATGCAGCACGTTCACGGCTGCAAGCTTTCCGACAATATTAATGGCGGTCATCATCCCCGACATGCTCCGGTCAATCAGCCGATACGGAACAGCACTTAACGTAGCACCGGTATAGACATTTCTAAGAATTAGCTCCGTATCGCTGTTCACCCGTTTAACCGCAAAGCATTCATCTTGATTGTCCATATTAATCTTGAGATTGTTAGGCGGTAGATTTCTAAACACGGTTCCAGCACCGGTCACTATATCGGTATTCGTGGCGATTGATACGGTGCCGGTCTCCTCCCGTTTTGCATACCCACAAAGATAATCAACCTCAAGTAATCCAGGCACTACCTTGTGGTACTGAGTCACCCAGGGAAGCCAGAATGTCCCATGTGTTAATTGGGTTAGAGCCAGGTCGAATGACACACCGGTAACGGGCCGGACGACCACCATTCCGTTCTTAGCCTTCCACTTAAGCCATTCAAGCGGAAAAGTTAAGGCAGCATCTTCATCGGGTTTTGCGAGTTTCCAGGCAAATCTTTGAATCGAAATAATTGGGGTTATGCCGAGTTTCTTCTTGCAGTAAAAAAGACCAGTGCCGAATCCCATTTCATCACTATACACATTAATGGGATCAAGTAATTCGTCATAATCATAACCCAATTTCTTATCGCTTGTGGGATTTGTAAGAAACTTTGTTTGCGCCAGCTTTACGCCCATAAAGTTTTCAAACTCATCAATTGCTGTGTCTATCTCATGCTGAATGGCCTCGTCTGGAAACGGAATGCCATTTGAATCAACGAGATCAAGACCGAACAAGAAATGGGTTTTAAGCTCCTGAACATCAAAGCAGATTTTATTCATTACGCCCTTCCCATATATTTGGCAGTAATCTTTCCAGACGTGTAGGCCGATACATTCACCCGCAATCCCTTAAGATACGGAATGGACGTTATCAAGGATGGTGCCGTGATATTGCCTCCTATCTGAAAAAATGTTATATCATCTGCCGTCCCTTCAAGTTTGACTGTACCGACAAATATTCCGGTTATTGCCAGCCCTTGTAACCTCATTTTGCTCACGTCCAGGGCATTGCTTTCCCCCACTTCTTCAGCCTCGTTAAGTAGTGTAGCAACCAGCCTGTACGGATCAAACGGGTTTCCTCTTTCTTGTTTAGTAATTGTCATTTTTTACCTTTCCCGTTTATAAACCCTATACGTTCCGTTTCGATAGATCAAGATAGGTCTTCTTGATTTGATAGGATACCTAAAAATATGTTCCCTGTCCGTCGAAACATGGATAAAATTTTTATCAGGATAGAGAATAACCTGGTTATACATAAGCTTGTCTATAATAAAATGAAAAACCTTCTTACAAAGTTTCTTGAAATTTGGGAAGGTAAAATCACAGGCACCACTTCCAATCGGGTTAAGCTCACACCAGAAAAAATGATCCGATGTCCGGCTGGCCGGATACCTTGCATTCCTTAAGGCTTCGTAGATAGTCATATCCCGAATCCCGCTTGTAACCGTCACGGTCTTATCCACATAATCCCGTATTGGCTGCATAAGCTGGATACAAAGGACTTCCACCCCGAAGACGTTTTTATTCGTCTTCGGGATGAAGTACCCAGGAACCAAGCTGGAGTGATTAAACTCACTCCAGCTAAAATTTTTAGTAAGGTCTCCCATTACGCTGCAACTGCATCAATCACAAGAGTCGGGGCAGCCGTATCAAGGACTATGCTGCATTCAACCGTCACATAATCGGCTGATCCTGATTTTGCCCTGTAACGCACGTCAAAGAGTTTGTTGCCGTCACCCGCATTCAAGGTCACGGTCGTAACCGAAGCAATTGCGGTCTCAGTGATTTCCTGAATGGAACCACCCGAGCCACCACCCTCACCGAGAGAATGATCAAACACCGCAGCCGTTACCGCACCGCCCTTGTTTGTCCACGAAACCATGTGAGCGATACTTACTGACGTGCTACCGCTTGTCTGACCGGTATACGCACCGGAGTTAAGCTGCACAATATCCGACTGATTTTCACGAATGTAAAAGTTTTCCTCGCTGGAACCCTCATTAGCCGTGGCATCCTCGCCCCAGGCTTTGATATAGTTGATCTGACCGCCGGAACTCTTTGCCAATGGGCTGGCATGAGTATCGGTTGTCCAACGCCACCCGATCTGAAAGCTAACCGCCGTCTGGTCTCCATCCACATAGTCACTTCCAAGAGTAAGGTTTGTGCCCGAAACACTTGCGACCGAATACAGGCCATCGGTAATACTGGCATGACTGAGATAAATCCAATCTGCGGTAACGATATCGGTATCCCACGATCCGACCGTGGCAGAAGTAAGAACCAGAGTGCTTATCGCCCCATCGGTCGCTTTGTCAACTGCATCGGGAGAAAGATTTGATTTCTGATCATTACCGGCTGGATTGGGTGCCTGGCCTACGAAAAGATTCGGGCGACCGGCCACGCTGCTCTTGTCCGCAACCAAATCCATCGAGGTACAGGCAATCCTTATTTCAATACCAAGGCCGGTATCAGAGACCCCATTTGAGCCGTTTCCGGCCAGCATGGGATCGGAAGCACCGGAACCTGCGCTGTTTAAAAGAACTGACATTTGAAGAACTCCTTTTTAAAGGTTATTTATTTTGCAACCGAATTTATTTCAAAACTTGGAGGGGTAACGTCACCACCCCATTCATGGGCATTAATGGAAACCTTATCTGTATCGTGTGGTCTTGCGTTCCCCTCAATACCTTCTGTATTCTCTGCGAATAATCCTGTATTTTTACCACCATCTTTTGCATTTGAATTACCAGAATTAATACCAAGAAAATTGTCGTCGGTGTCATCCACAGAAGACACCCAATCCCCTATGGTAATATTTTCCCAGTTGTCCGCTCCTCCACCACCTCCACCACCACCAGTATCATCAGATAAAGCGCAGTAAGTACAGTTATCAGTATTAGAACAGACTCCACTTTGATTATGTATAATGCTATTATATACATGACCAACTCTCCCATAGCCATCAATTCCTCTAAAAATTGTGTTATAGGTTATACAGTTTTCCACTAAGCCAACACCATTACTACCATCACTCCACTGAAAGCCGTAATACATATCCCATGTTTTGCAGTTAATAGTCTCAGAAGTGCAAACTGTTAAAGGAGCGTTATGACGGAAAAATTTAGCACTAGTTGTATATGCGTAACCATTACCATCAGCCATGCAATCAAAAACTTTACATTCCCAACCATTTGTAATGTCATTCCTTATTTGGATACACTCACCAAAGCTTATGCTGGTGGATTTAAAATAAAGTTGTGCAATATGGATTACAGTGCCACCAGTATTGTCTTCAAAATCAAGACTAAATATAGAATAGGAACCACCGCTGTAGGTTATCCATCCTAAATTTGGATTTCCATGATGCGGAGTATCTGAAGTTAGGTATAAATCATATCCCGCTGTATTCACAGAAGACGTTGCTGATGCCGTTGTAGTTATATCGGAAATTTGTGTTCCGGTTATATTTCCAGTAAAAGTTGTGAAGTCTGAGAAGAAAGTTCGCCATGTTGCATAATCGCCACCAGAGCCAATATAATAACTCCCGGAACTAATAGCGTTACGATCTGTAATTTCTGAGCCAAAATCTTTTATTATGGAATCCTTAAATATGGTAGAACCTAAAACAGAAGCGTCAATAGGCTCAACAGAAACCCCCTTACCTTCCCATTGATCCTTAATACCGGTAATTTTTAGTTTTGATTCAAGCTCATCAAGATCGATATGTGCCTGTGAAATTCTAACCGAAAGTTTGGACACTCCATCCAATAATTTCCAATCATCTTGATTTAGACCATAGGGTTGTAATTTAGGTATTAAGAAGTCTTTATAAGATTCGTTGACCTGTAAGATAACATAAGCTTTCTTATCCATCTTTCCGGGAATAACACTAGCGGGTTGAACATCTACAAGCATTCCATGTTTGTACCCTTTGTGTTCTTTGCCGAAAGCGGTTTCCTGATTACCGACCTTCCAAAATGTATTTATCAAACCCATAAAATTCCAATCATTCCCTATTTTTTGTTTGGTATCATTTCAAAGATTTCATTAATTCTGCCCCGTTACTTAAAAAAGCCAGCTTGCACATAGAATACGGGAAGCTGGCTTTTTTATTTAACGAAAAATAGTGTTCAGTTACTTACTCTAACCGGCTAATTCAGCTTTCCTTTCCTGGATAGCTTGTAACACCGTTTTTCTTGCCTTGCCTCCCAGGGATTCTTCCTGTCTGAGATAGAAGTCCAGTGCCTCGGGATTCTTTTCTTCCGATGCGGTAACAACCGCATCCTTGGCTGAATAATCCGTGATGTTCTCAATCCCACTTTTCTCGCCAGGATATTTCTCGATAACTTCTTCCAAACCTTCTCCGGTACCGTCCTCATCTTCCAAGCCTTCTCCGGTTCCCTGGCTGTCATCCTCAAGGCCACCATTACCTATCTCATCAAGGATATCAAGGGGAGGGGGGGGGAGTATGGCCTCACCTATAGCGGTCGGGCTTTCAAGCTTGGGAGTGCCCTTATAAGCTTTAAACTGCATTCCATCCTGAAAGGATAAAGCCCACTGGATTTGCTGCGGAGTTAGGGGATCTGAAATCCCATTAACAAACCGAATCCTCTGACCGGCATAAGCAGGGAGGAACTTTTCACCCTTATGAAATTCCTTCAAAATCTTGTCGGTCATCTCAACTCGGTCAAAGTCAAATCTGCTTTTCATGGTTCCACCTTTTTTTGAAAGTGTAAAGAGGAGGGAGAATTACTCTCCCCCCTCATATCAGTGTTCCAGGTTTGTTATATTCTGCCCTTGACGTTCTTGAAAATAACGAACTTGTTCGGGGCGGTCTGCTGCAAGGTCACATAGAGATTCTGTAACCACTGAACATAGGCACCGACTCTTGCGAGAGGGAGCTTGGTCAATGGTGCCAGCCTCTTGACACAGATGGTATCCAGCAATGTGTCGATATCGCACACGAAAGTGTTGCTGGTTCCGGGGATATCCTCGTTCTTGTCAACCGCATTCTGTGGTGATGCGGTATAGGCCACTGTACGCATGTACTTGAGAACCGTAGAGGTCGTGACCTGCAAACGGTATATCTTGTATGCCTGGGGAAGCGGAAGGGTACCATTCTTTGTGATGGCGATATTGATGGCCTGGCCGGTCGCCACTGCAATTCCGGCTTCGGCAGAAGGGGCACTCTCGCCCTTGTCCGTAATGGCGGTCACGGCATAGGTATAGGTTCCCACTGCTGCGCCAAACTGTTCGTCCAGGGCTGCAACGGTAGTCAGCGCAATGGTCGGAGCAAGTGGGCCACCGGTGCCTTTCGCTGCCGTGGGTTTTGCGAGACCTTCTTTAATGAATACATCGGGACGGAACATGATGTCACCAAAACTCGTCCGCACACCGGCGGTCGGGGTACCCATCATGATTCCCTGGGCCGGATTTACGGGCAGTATAAGACGCTGATCCGGTTCAATGGATGCATCAAGGCTGGACTGAACGCCATGGGCATGAAAACTGTAATTGGCCTCACCATAGTTATCAGCGACAATCTGCGCTGCATCCTGGAAATTAAGCTGCGTAAGTTCGGCATTTCTCATGTCGATGATATTGGCAGCATTGGCATTCGCTATGGTCAGAGCAAGAATACCATCGAACTCTTTGGGGATTTGTGCCGAGTTGCCATTGAAAATCGTTTCTTCGAGTTTCCTCAGAAGAAAACGCACACCGGCAATTGTCTGCACGTTGACCGGACTCTGGATATTTTTCACCAGGCCAGCAACATCGGATACCTTGCGGAGCGTCCGCAGGTACTTGACCACGGTATACTTGCGGGTAAGGGTCGGGTCTGCTTCTGAGGGATTCTCGATCTCGGAAACAAACGCCCCTTCGTTTTCACCGTAGTCGCTCTCAACCGAAAATTCCTCAACGGTCGAATATGCGGGTCTCTGCGGGATTACCTTCACGGCCTTGAGATGCTTTTCCGAGAAGGTTACATTTTTCAGCGTACCGTCCAAAGACTGCATACGCAGGGCTGCACCGCCGGTAAAACCTGACGGATCGACTCCCTGACCTGTTTCAAGAGCCTTCATAAGCTCCTGAATTTCTCCGGGAGAGGCAACGGCGTTCTCGACATTTCCCGTGTCGAGTTTCTGAATTTCGTCCATTCTATGTACTCCTTAATTAAATTAATAATTTGGTTACTTTTTTTTTCCCTTAAACCAGCTTGGCTTCCGCTAAGATTGCCTTCGTGCCTGGGGTCATCTGTCCGGTAAGCTCAAAGTTGGTCGCTTCCTGTAGGCCAATGCGACCATCACCGCTCTGAAGTGCCTTGCTCAGAGCATTGACCTTCTGTGCGTGTGTCCCTGAGATGTTGTTTCCTTCACCACTGACGCTTTTTTCAGTGTTCAGGAAAGACTTCTCAAGTATTCCCATATCGGTCGGCTGTGACGATTTCCTGGGAAGGGGAGCGTTACCAATCTTATCCATGCCCTCATGGATGGATTTCATAAGCTCACCCTCGGCTTTCTTGACCGCAACAAAGGACTTATGAAATTCGACCTGGCCGGTTTCGATCCCTGTGATGGATTTCTCCATCTTGCCAATCACGCCATTAATTTTATCAATGGCCTTGTTCTGATTGTTGATGCAGGTACACAGAGCCTTGACAAGCTCGGAGCTTTCATAGGCTTCCACAAAATCTGCATCCTGTTCGGTCAGGGATTTAATGATATCATTTTCCTCAGTGAGAGATTTCTGAGTCTCGTCCTCGTCCTCGTCACCGGCAGCAGTCTCGTCACCGGCAGCAGCCTCGTCATCGGCAGCAGCCTCGTCACCGGCAGCAGCCTCGTCACCGGCTCCGGCTTCTTTTTCCTCACCGTCAACGCCCTTGACCAGTTTGCTCATTGTGTCCAGGACTGAATCGAGTCCTTTCCGCAATGGATTTTTTTCTTCCTCAACCTTTTCACCGGTGAGGGATTTCGCAAGCTCAGAAAGCTCGGTTATTGCGAGAGCAGCTTTCTTTTTCTGATCCTCTGTAAGCATAGGAAAACTCCCTTACGTTAATATGGTATATAAAGTATTTATTCTTTGTCTCTGTTTGTCATTAGAGAGCATTTTAATAATTTCTGTCACAATTTTATCGGATGCGCCCCTGCACTCCTTAAGATGTTTCTTGAGCTTCTTAAGATCGAGGGTCGGTTTGTTTGACTGATGAGTACAGATTTTTCCAGTAATATCATTGATGTAAGTGGAACCGTCGAGCAGCTTTAAAAACTCAACACTGCCCTTTGCGATCTCTTTGTCAGTAAAAGTCGTGACCTTAAGCTGCCTATCAATGGATTGCTTTCTGAGTGTACCCGCTCCGCTTGCTGGCATGATGGCCTGGCCGGTCTCCATTGCTTTGTCCATTTGATTGAAGCAAGATGCATAATTAGGGCACCCCTGGGAACAGGAAATTTCGGAATTGGCCTGGCATACACCCGCAAAAGATTTCACGATGTCCACCCAGGTATTACGGTTGATCGGATGCTCTGTGATGGCGATATTTTTAACAAAGGCTTTTACAATTTTATTGCCGTTACGCTCCAGAGTCTTTCCTTCAACACTGGCACCAATATGGCGTTTGGAACCAACGGCCTTTAAAACTTTTAGATGCTTAATAAGACTTTCAGCACAAGGCTTCTCTTTGGTTTTGTATAAAAAGCCTTTTACCAGAAGTCCGCAGTAACCGGTCTCGGTATTTTTGACAAGCTCATAATCGGTTGGCTCACCAATAAGAAATTCAGAACCTTTATTGTGGTCATAGTTGAAGTAACCCCCCTTCATTAGATAATCAAGAATGAAGCCCTCCGGTTCCACGATCTCATCCTGGATGTCTTTCATGTTGTCACCAGCCAGGAGCTTGATAAAATATTTATTATCGCTCTCGCCACCGGACTTTTCAAGATCGGTCTCGATCCCCAGGGGAATGGAGAAATCTGTTCCAACTGTGAAGTGATTTGAAATTTCCATAATAAAAAAGCCAACCCCAATAACTCAAGGAAAATTCCTTTGTTATGTGAGGTTGGCTTGACCTTTAATAGAGGCTTGCCTTAAACCTCGCCGTGTTACCGGCACTTGCATTGACAGGGTATAGGCGGATAAACCACCAAGCCCCGTAAGACGTATCGTACTATTATTTAATAAATAACTAAATTCTCCACAAAAATCAAATCTTTTTAATCAAAACCAGCCCAAAACCGCTATCCTGGGGATTCGAGATTGCACCAAGATGGTTTTCGGTTTTACAGTATTTACAGACCGCCATTACCTGATTATCCCTGATCCTGAGCATCCTGGACTTTATAAGCGGATCGCCGTTATCTTTCGCCGTCGCTGTGAGGGATTTCTTACATCCCCTACACTTAAGCCTTCTCACGTCCGTTTTACTCACCAAGGATTCCTTTCAGGGATTTCACCAGGTAAACCATCCTGGAGATTGCTTTATTGATATATTTTGCCAGGTGCTTATTCACATAGACTTTATTGGATGTGTAGCCTTCTTTTTTGATCTCTTTTTTCGAGAGAGTGATTACACCCTGTTTCTTCAATACCTTAATATTGGCCACCCGCTCCTCAAGCTCATCATAATGTTCTGATGAACTGCTGCGGATATCCGGTGCCCACCAGCTATCCTTGATAGAATATTTATACTCCTCCGTTGTGCGGACAGTCCGCTTATTCAAAAAGGCATTTACTTTCTCAGCTTCTTTTTTATCCTTGCAGCGAAAAACAATTGCGTATTCTGCGGTCTTTCCAATCCGGTAGCGTTCTTTCTTACCATTCTCTGGATTCATTTTTACTACCGACTCCTCACTGAGATCAACCGGATCTTTCTCACCCCAGGAGTCCGGCCATTGAACGGCTGATGCCTTGAGTCCAATATCATAATCAGGAGTAAGGCCAGCACTTTTCAATTCGTTTAAAAGCTGCTTTCCGTGTTTAGAATTTGCCGTATAGTTATGGTACATTAAATTAAATTTGTCACTGGCAGTCAGGTCGTCAATGTAAGCTTGACCGGCAACATCGTAAGAAAAAACATTGTATCCGGTTCGCTTTCCCTGTTTCAAGGCAATAAGACTATCGCCCTCTTTTTCACAATCCTTCTCCACAAAATTTGAATAGGTCATGCTCTTGAATTTCTTTGCAGCCTTTTCCAGCTTACCGGAATATTCAGCCTTCTTCGGCTCGACCTTGGCCGGTTTTTTTACCGGTGCCGGTTCCTCACCTGGTTTTTGGTGTCTTCGTACACTCGGGTTTGTAGGAGATGGTAAGAGGGGTAAGTCCTTGATTCCCTTTGTAAGATCAAAATTATTATCAAAAGATTTGGCAATGGAGATTCCCCGACCCCTGGCCTCTTGCAGAAGTCGTGCCAGGCGGTCGCCCTGGGTTTTCATCATCTTCTTAGACCGTTTGATTCGGCCAGCATAAAATCCCAGGAGGTATGCCCTGCTTGCCTTTTCCTTCGGACGATTTTTATACTTGGATTCAAAGATTCCCTGTCTCCAATCCTTTGTCATTTCGTTTTGATTAGATGCGGATTCCTTCATGACCTTCTGCCATCTATTGACAGACGGGTTCGTGGTCGATGGAGCGAGATGCAATTTCTCTTTTATTTTCTGTAAAAGACCTTTCCTTAAAAAAGGTAGGTACATTGGTATATCCTCACCAAGACCTTTACGGATGATATGAAATCCTAGACGATTTTTATACATGGTGTATTTATTATTCTCAAGCAAATCCATAAAATCGTCCATTGCCATGCCCCTGGTTGCGCCCATCCTGACCTTGTAAGCGTAGACCTCTTTTGAAGGCCAATCTTGCACAAAACTTAAAACACGCTTCTCGGTCTCAGTCGTTGGTTTTTTAACCTTTGACAAGTATTTGTCGATTAAAGGCTTTCTCGGTTCCTTCTCTCCCAGGGTTTCAGCGTATCTTTGTCCAAGCTTTGAAACCTCGGTCGCCATCCTGCTTTCCCGTACCGCTTCTTTTTTTGCGGTCTCCTGTTTTACCTGATCTTGCTTTACGACTCTTTTCTCTGTGCGCTTGGCAACAAATTTTCCCCTGGCTTTAATGTCCGAGTGATAAACCTTTTTATCTTTCTTGACGACAAACTTTTTTTTCTTTTCCTTGGCCTTCTTTTTTTGTTCGGCCTGGCGTTCAAGCTTGCGCTTTGCCAGGTACCGTTTCCTGGCCTCAATATCGGACTGATAGAGAACCTTGCCGGAAGGGAGTATTTTTATAACTTTCCCCTTCCGGCCTATACCTCTTGGCATAGCCTTTATAAGAATTTTAGGCATTATAAACCTCTGTTAATTATTGTGCTAAACCCCTGTCACGATCTTTCTCAAGCCGGTCAGCATCCTGGCTGGCCTTCGTAATGTCTGCTCCATGGAATGATTTTATCATATCGTCACCGGTCTGCTGCTCTGCCGATTTATAAAGGTCGGTAAACATATTCTGGTTTGCGTCCAAGGACTTATGAAAATCAACCTCATTTTCCTCACCCATGATATCCACCACCAGCTTTCCCTTTTCGCTTTTGATAATGGTACCGATACCCTTGTTCGGAATATGATAAGTGGTACCGATCGGATGCTTAAGAGAAAGTGCTTTGTAGATCGTATCTGCCTTGATACTTTTTTCAGTGTCCATTTCTTCTTCCTCCTCCTCTTTCTCTTTCTTGATTACCTTTTTCCCGCCCTTCTTGCTGGTCTTTTCCTCGGCTTCCTCCTCCTCCTCGGACTCCTCGGACTCGTCGCCATTCTCGGTTTTCTTAACCTTGCCCTTGCTGCCTACTGCCTTCTCAAGATTTTCCAGGGCACTGTCCAGGGCACTCATGGATTTCTTCACGCCACTTTTTTTATTGAACTTTTCTATGATGGCCTCAAGCTCCTTTTTAAACTGGTTCATTTTGGGATCGTTATTGTCCAGTGCACCATTGCGAACCGCATATTCCAGGTTCCATATAAGGCTACGGGCGACCTGCGCCGTGACCCGCCCCTTGGCTTTCTCGGCCATTGTGGTAATTTTATCAACTTCGGCCTTTGTGCAATTTCCGATATAGAAGTAAGAGTTTTTTATCCAATCCTGTATGGACAGTTTGGCAACCTCAAAATTCCGTTCCAGGTCTTCACGATAACTTCTCAGCAAATCCTCATACCGCTTAAGAACCCTGGATGGTCTGATATCAGTCGGCTTTAACTTCTTTCCAGCTTCGTCCACCACGACCGATTCAGCCGGAGTCTCAGCGACCTCTTTCTTGGCTTCCGTAATAATGGCCTTGAAAAATTCATCATTGGTCTGTGTCTTATAAGCCGGTTCACTCTTGATTTTTTCTCCATCACCGGCCACGGACTTTTCGATTTCCACGCTGCCAAATATTTCTTTCAGCGTATCAATTGATTTGATTAATGATTCCACGTTTACATCCTCCTGGATTGATTTTTTTACTCCATATTTTGAACCCATTTTAATTCCCTTTGCTCTCTTTGTAGGCTTCCAATCTGAACCTACATGATATAATTTTCCACCAACATCTGCATAATGCTTGCCCTCATGTTTATAATAATCAAGGGGGCTATCAGGTCTATCAAGCCCTGGGGCATATTTGGCAATTCCAGAACTGGTATGGCCTATAACCTTACCACCCCTTGAGCCTTCTCCCTTCCCGCCCTTCTCAAGCTCATCGCCGTCCACCATGCCCCTTGCATCGCCCTTCTGGATGTCCATACCAAAAGCATCCATTACGCTTACGATCACATCCTCGATGGATTTTACAACACCGGACTTTCCACGTTTCTTTATCTCGGCACGTTTCTTCCCACCAATTTTTTTATACCAGATACTTCCCACGGTCGCCCTTACCTGCTCGTCGCTATAATCTGGATTTCCCGCCTTGACATCCTTTGACGTTTTATCAAACCAGGCTTTAGGGGGGTGATCGGAAGGCTGCTTTTTCTCGTCA
>Ga0307377_10003524_pt1 | contig 17593 bp, 14 predicted proteins | sample TR3MG_FD_202535 | JGI IMG/M metagenome (GOLD analysis project Ga0307377, IMG submission 202535) | Soil microbial communities from Risofladan, Vaasa, Finland - TR-3 | ecosystem: Environmental > Terrestrial > Soil > Coastal area > Acid sulfate soil | place: Finland: Risofladan, Vaasa | collected... | reverse complement strand
TGTGATTTAAAGCGTTTCGACTCCAGTCCCAGATATGCCACCGCTTGCGTATATAGATAACTGTAAAAGCTATTTTAAAGCTGTTTAAGCTACTTTGATGCTGAGGCGTTGTATTCCTTACTATATGCCTTATAGTAGCTGAAACGTTTTCCATTGCGCACCTCTTTAAAGACTGTTAGAACTTCAACCGGTAACACAAATATAAACCTTTTTTATAGTGTACAAAACAATACCGGAATTATACTTTTAAAGCCCTATAAAGTTGTAAATAATTATCGGAATTATCTTTATCCACCTCAACCTGTTTCAATAACTTCAAATAACGCTTTGTCGGTTTCCCGTTGTAATGCTTTTTGAAATGCTTACTGTAAATTTCTTCATAAACTTTATCAATTCCAAATAACAAACCAAATTGCTTACCCAGATTTCTGTATTTGTGGCTTTGTACCTGCTTTTCATAAAAACAACCCCTGAACGCTGAACGGTGGTAAAAATATGTATCTGCGCAATGTAGTTTTCGGCAACGCTTTCCAGTTCGGGGGCAAATAAAAAACCAAACAACCCCCTTACCTAAATTTGAAGGGATTGAAACCAGTTGAACACGGTAATTTATTGGAGTTTGGTTGCATTTGTAATCCAGTTCCATATAGGGGTTTTCACTGAAGGTATTCACCTTAATTGAAATATTGCCTGTTTCAACTCCGTTCCTGCTCCACGTGATTGTACCGCCTTTAAATACTCCCGGCTCTAAATACTTATGGCTTTTCAAAAAAGAAATACTAACTGTTTTTAATTCATCGTATAAAATTGGAGAGGTGTAAGGCTTTGGCATCTCTGATTTATTTTGAAATGAAACCTAAATTATTAAGGAACTTTTACCAGTTGAAGCCCTTTGAACTGGTTTCGCCGGGTTCGTTTAGTTCGTGGCTGACACTTTCAACTTTCGGCAAAACAAAGGGTATCATCTTGCAAAGTATGTTTAACCGCTGCACTGGTTCAAGTTCTTTGAGGGTATCGGGTAACTTTTCAAATTCCTTTTGAATTAACTCTTTTAACAATTCCCGAATGTTTTTAGTTAATGGCTTAACAGGCTCGTTTTCTGCTTTCAGCTTTTCTTGTTGGCTGTTCAGCAAATCATTGATTGGTTTTAAGTCAATTTCCCCAAATTCTGACTGCTTTATATATTTAATAACCCATTCATAAACAAACAGCCGTTGGTTTGGGTTAAGTTTCTGTTTGTCCATTTCCCCAGTGAATAACTGAATAGCTTTTAACGGGTGTTCGTGGTGTTCGGTAAATATATCAATGGCATTACTGAATAATTGCAAAGGTATTTCAGCGTTTTCAAATTGCCCTTGCTGCAATACTTCACAAAGCATATCAAAGGCAAATTCGTTCCAATGTTCGTTTTCTGTCTTAATGTACCCTTCCATGGCTTCAATTTCTTTTGCTTTCATATCAATTAAGATTAATGATTATATACTTCTTTAATTCCTGTAATCTGTTGAGGTACGGTTCATATCTCATATTTCCGTTTTGAGCTTTCACAATAGTTAAATGACTATTAATGAATTTTGAAATATCAATTATTTTAGTGCATTGATTCAGCTTTACGGGTGGGGTTGGTAGAGGAACAGCGTTAAAGAATTGTTCCAGTTCTGAAATATCCTGTTCCCGGTTTTCGGATTTTTGTTTTCCGGCTTTCCTGAAGCCATAAACTGGTTCAATGGGTTCAATTCTTTTCGCCTCAACCAACGGTTGAACGGCTGGGGGCTGTTTGGCTGGTCCAGTTAAAGCAAATTCTTTATAATCAAACTTTATTAAATAATCTGCTAAATCAAAGCCCTGTTCCTTTTCTGCTTCGGTTGCTTTGCGTTCCAACAAATCGGAAACGTTGAAACTTGCCAGATGTGAAAGTTCCTTAGCTTTGTTACTCCATTTTTCAAACCCCTTGAGATCAGGAAATAAAATAACGGTTCGCCCTTTTAATATGCTGCATTTTTCAGCGTTAAGGTTGGTAAGGCTGCCAGCTGCTAACCAAATGAACTGGGGGAAATATACGCTGGAAATAACCGCTGTTTTTTCACTTTCCGTTATTGCTACCGGCTTTTGTTTATCCTGTAACAAGTGTTCACCAAAAAAACATTGCTTTAACTCAAATTCAGGCATTTTAAGGGCTGAATGAACCCAGTTAATATGGGTTGAACGGCTCTTTTACTCTTTTTCCTGTGGTGGGGCTGTAAAACATTATCTTACCCGTTCTTATTTTCCCTTTAATATCAATTTGCCAAAAAATTGTTGCACCGTTCCAATGCGTTGAGGTGGCAATAAAGTACCGACTTATCAGATCCTTTGCAACTTCAACCCTGAACAGATCAATAAGTAACTTTATAAAGTGGTTCGGTTCGTGGCTTTGTAAACTGGCTTTGAATATCTCAACCGGAATAAATGAAATAGTTGTTTGTGGAGGTGTAACGGCTTTCGGTTTATTGTATGGTTTTGCCTGGGGTGTATCAAATGAAATATTATGATCCTGAAAGTATTGTTTTGGTGTGTAATGGTATCCGCAATTACTTTCACGGTTGCACCTTCCAACGGAGGGGGCAACGTGTTCCCCTGTTTGGGTATCAATGTAACGGGAAAACGTCTTTTCTCTTTGCTGACAGCCAGGACAATGGTAACGGGTGTTCATTCCCTTGTACGGCTCTAATATGTATCGGTGTTCACTCATTTTCTTACTGCTTTTTGGTAACAAATAGTAACATTGGTAACATGTGTTACTACTGTTACTAACTGTTACTACTGTTGCTGTTGTTACTGCTGTTAATCCTGTTCACAATACGGGAAATTTTTACTTTGAAACTGTTAAACTTGCTTTCATCCGGGCAAAGTCGCTTTGCTATTGCGTATGCAGATAGTTCCTGCTCGGTTTCCATTAGCGCCTTAACACTATTTTCAATTTCGTTTTTTTCGGTTTCACTTGGCTGTTTCAGGTGTTCCCGTTCCGTGCCGAAATTCAAAAATTCAAACTGCAAAAAATTGTACTGCTTTGTAATTTGACACACACAAACATTTTCAGTATCATAAATTATTTCCGTATTCCTGGCTTTTATCTGTTTCAGGTAACGAATATTCTTATCGTGGCTGCTTTCACCAATGGAAAAGGAACTATCACAAAAATTTATTAGCATTTTGCTACCCTGCAAATCATTTCTCGTAATTGGTTTTGATAAATCCCGCTTCGGTGTGTGTGCTAATGCTAAAATAGAAAGTCCGTATTTTTTTTTCAATGCCTGCAAATATTTCATCAAAGGCAGGGCAAATTTTGCTTTTTCGGTTTCATCCTTCAGGTAGGTAATGTTATCAATAATCAAAATCTTTGCTCCGGTTTCAATTATTGAACGCTCCAGCGAAGCGTACAGATATTGTTCAAAATTTTCAAATCCATTTTCTTTGTAGTCGGAATTTTCGGGATTTATTTCTGCTCGTAAAAAATTATTATCAAATGTGTAATGCTGTTCAAAGTTTATTGAGTAACGGGCTTCAAATTGTTTGTCGGAAAGTTCAAAATCAAAATATAATACCTTTTGCTTTTGCGCTTCCAACTTAAATACAATGCTTATCTGTTTGCCTTCGCTATTGCTGTTCGCTATCTGAACAGCTAAAACGGACTTACCTAAATTGGTATCTGCAAACAAAATACATAGTTCCCCCTCAAACCAAAATCCACCAAAAAGCATTTGTGGAATAGGTCGGGCTTTCGCCTGCTCAATCCAACGGCTGGCTGTTTTCACAGTGAACAAACCCTTATTTTCTTTGGCTTCATTGCCTTGCTTTGAAAGCTTTTCAATTTCGTTTTTTACATCTTCTTTACCAATACCGAACTTTTGTAAATCAAATTCGGTGTTTAGTTCGTCTAAACTTGTATCTTTGTCTAATCCTTTATGCAAAGAATCGGGGCTGTTCAGTTGGTTACTTTCCATTGTTCGGCCCTTTCTTGTTGAGGGTTACATAAGTAGAGGCCTCTTTTTCCAGTTCATCAGTGGGTTTAAAACGGTTTGTTTTTAACCAGGCCTCTAATTCTAACCGGTCAAAATATAAATGTTTGGCCTGTTTGTAAAATGGTATCTTTTGCCAGCAAGTTAATTTGTAAATATGGCTTTTTGATAACCCGGTAAGGGTGCAGGCCTCATCTAAATTCAAAACTGATTTTGATAAGGTTAAGAGGCTTTGAATGTTTGTAAGTTGTTCCCCTTGCTTTTGTAGTAATTCTAATACAATACTTTCCATATTATTATTATTAAATTAATAAATATGGTCTGGCTGCCTGACCTGTTTTGAATATTCAAAAGTAAAGATCGGAAAGAATGTAAAGTATTGAAAACTAATTAGGTGGAAATGTTTTTATGTTTTTTTGGATTGTTTTGTTACCCCCTTGAAATACTTACTCCTGATGTTTGTGGTAACAAAATCAGGGTAGCTTTTATAGGGTGCTTTATATGATACCTCTTTAGTTTGGTTGAACCGTTCCATGCTTAATTCAGTTTCAATTCCGGTAAATTGGAATAGAAAACCAATTACAAAGTATCTTTTATTTAAATTTAAAGTTGTGTTATCGGTAAAATATTTATTAAGGCTTTTTGCAAGGGTTTCACATCTAAAGTGCTTATCATTAATTCTTTTATGAATCTTTAATCTCTCCTTAAAATCGGTTTTTAGGCTGGATTTGTATTTGTATGTTTTCCAAATGATCTTAATAACCTGTTCAATAATTTCAGGATGTTCAATAGTAAAAAATCCATCCTTTCTAAATATAAAGTTACCTGTATCCTTATCAAATTTGATTGAATTGATAATTAGCTCTTGGTTACTTCCCCATTTCTTTAAAAATTCAGAAACTTCTAATCTATCATTTTGGATTTTCTTTCTGTGATCTTTCAATTGCTCCCGGATATCAATTTTATGTTTTTCCTGTTCAAGTAAACATATAATATAACACAGGTTATCTATTTTAATATCAATGGTATAATCAGTAATAAATTTTTGTAATACATCATAATCAGACTTTCCAAATGTTAATGTTTCATTTTCATTATCCCAAAAAGGGCTAATATTTTTCAAATTTTCATATTCCGGTTTGATATTAATATTTTCTTGCATGGTAAAGTTTTTTAAATATTAATATCCGGCATTTTATTCATGGCCTCTTTTTTCTTTACATCCATTATTTTGGCATAGATCTGGGTTGTCTTTAGTTCCTTATGGCCTAATAGCTTTGAAACGGTGTAAATGTCTGTATTTAGTTCTAACTGCAATACTGCAAAGGTGTGCCGTCCACAATGAAAAGTAATTTCTTTAGTTATCCCTGCCCTCATAATCCATCTTTGCAATTCAATATTATGCCAGCCTGAATATTTTAACCCTACAAAAACCCTTTCATCTGGATTGCTTTGCTGCCCTAAGTAGGTCCGGGCCTGATCGCTTATGTCTAAATATTCCTGTCCCCTTGTTTTTTGCTGTCTGAATGTAACCCGCCAGCCGTCACCTTGCTTTTGTACCTCTGACCATTTCAATTTATTAATGTCTGACCACCTCAACCCGGTTAAGCATGAAAATAGAAAAGCATTTTTCATTACAGGGTATTTACAATCTGTTTTAACAAGGCTTTTTAGTTCATCAATGGTTAAATATTCCCGGTGTGTTTCATCAGGCTTAATCCCCTTTACACCCTTTGCAGGGTTAATAGGTATAATCCTGTCCTCAAAGGCTTGGTTTAAAGTTGCTCTGAATTTATTAAAATATGAATTTTGACTATTTATTGATAGGGGGGTACTGCTTTTTGTCTTTGCTTTATGCTGTAAATAATCTTTGAAGCCCTCAACAAAACTGGTATCAATGTCCCTGAATGTAGTTTGTATACTACAATAATTTTTGAGGTGTTTTAATGTACTGTCCCAGTTTCCCCAGTTGCCGGGGCTGTCTTTTCTTTTTTCAATTAAGGTTTCAAAGTATTGGACTAAACTTGTATCCTGTTTAAAGTCATTTGAAAACCCCCAGCCAAAGTTTTGTAATTCTGTTTGTCTCTTTGCTCTTATATTCTCAGCAAGGGCCAGCGTTTGTTTATTAAGTTCCCGGTCTAAGGCTGCTTTAGGATTATTAATATAGAGCTTTAAATATTCCTTTGACCTTTTGCCATTCCATGAAATATCTAAGAAAAGGCTTTTGTTTCCGTCTGAAATATCCTTTTCTCTTAACCTGACAATCTGTTTCCTTGTATTCATATCAATGTTTTTTGTCCCTTTTTGTCCCTCAATATATTGCTGGGGGACGTTACAGGGACAAATATAAGTAATATTCAAACATAATATAAGAAAAGGGACAAATATTTATTTGCTTAAATGACTGATTTTATTAACTATTAACAGGGATTAGAATAATATTGAAAAGTACAGTTACTTTCCGATACAGAAATTCTTAAATATATTACCCAGTATTTCATCAGATGTTATCTCACCTGTTATTTCACCAAGGTAATGGATTGTCTGGCGGATATCAATTGCGATGAAATCTTCAGGGACATTATGATCCAGTCCTGACAATACCCTGTCAAGACTCTCAGATACATTCATTAGCGACTCATAATGCCTTATATTTGTGATTATTACACCCTCTGAATTCAACTTATCCTTCATAACAACTTCACTAAGTCTTAACCTGAGTTCATCCAGTCCGGATTTTTTCTTGGCAGAGATAAACAGAAGAGTTTCATCATCAAAGTGCCTGATCTCTTTAGTTAGTTTAGATTGATTGGATGGTGCCAGGTCTGTTTTGTTTATAAGAATTATTAATCGCTTTCCTGTCCCGGAAATGGACTCCCGTATTGCATCCGTGCGCTTATTAATAGATTCGGCTGAGTCAGATATTTCATCAACGAGTAAGATGACTGAGGCCTGACTAATCTTTTCATGAGTTTTTTTAATTCCAAGAGACTCAATAACATCACTTGTCTCGCGTAAGCCTGCAGTATCAATAAACCTGTATTCGATTCCGTCAATCACAATAGTATCCTCGATTGTATCACGTGTTGTACCAGGTATTTCAGATACAATGGCCTTTTCATCCATTAAAAGCGCATTGAGCAGTGTTGATTTTCCTGAATTAGGTTTTCCGACGATTGCAACAGGTAATCCGTTCTTTACTACATTACCAATGAGAAATGATATCGCCAGCCTGTCAGCCAGTTCCTTGACATTTATAATAATTTTCTTAAGTTCTTTTCTGTCAGCGAATTCTACTTCTTCCTCCCCAAAATCGAGTTCAAGTTCAATTAGAGAAGCAAAATGCAAAAGCTCCGAACGTAATCTGGAAATCTCTGCTGAAAACCCACCCCTCATCTGGTTTAATGCAACAGCATGTGCATTCTTAGTTGTTGAAGCAATAAGATCGGCAACTGCTTCAGCCTGTGAAAGATCAATCCTGCCATTAAGAAAAGCCCTTTGTGTAAATTCACCGGGTCTTGCAGCAATGGCTCCATTAGAAATTAGTAACTCAAGTATTTTTTTAACTATATATGAGGAGGCATGGCACGATATTTCAACAGAATCTTCACCTGTATAGGAGTGAGGCGATCTGAAAAAGCTTATCAGGACTTCATCTATTACTTCATCACCATAACGGATCTCACCAAAAAGAATCGTATATCCCTTCTGGTTAATGAGTTTAGTAGTCTTATCTAAAGGATAGAATATCTTCTCGCAAATACTCAGGCTTTTTGGTCCACTAACCCTTATTATAGCAATTGCTCCACCAATAGCTGTTGCAGGAGCACAAATAGTATCTTCTGATCTGATCATTTTTTATACTTGTTTTTGCAAATGTATGAAACATATTTGATGATAATTTACTTAAGAAAACATTTAGAATTACTACTTTAGTACTTTATAAAATTGGCTTATTAAAATATTGTTGCCATACAATAAATTGCAATGAAGCAAAATAGAAATTAAAAAATCATTAAATCATGAATATCAAAACCTCATTGGGAAGAATAGTAATACTACTATCTGTAATGTTTCTCACAACATATTGCTCTTCTCCGGATAAGATGTCAACTGCTGAGTTTCAAGACATCCAAACTGGCTTCATAACTCCGCATGACAGTAATACCGTTTGGTGCTACTGGTACTGGATTGGTGACGATATTTCGAAAGAGGGGATTACCAAAGACCTTGAAGCTATGAAAGAGGTGGGTATTGGAGCTGCTTTCATAGGAAATATTAATCCGGAAGAGGTTGATGGCCCTGTTCCAATGCTCAGTGAAGAGTGGTGGGGATGTATGGTTCATGCGGTAAATGAGGGCAAACGAACAGGTGTAGATATTGGTACATTTAATTGTCCGGGCTGGAGCATGTCTGGTGGCCCATGGGTTAAGCCTGAAATGGCAATGCGGCACATGGTTTTCTCCGAAACAACCATAAAAGGCAAGTGTAAGGTGAATTTAAAGTTATCAAAACCGGGAGCTGAGTTTCAGAACACATATGTATTAGCATTTCCGGCTTTGAAAGATGGTATAACTACCCTGAATAATAAAAACTCAAGAATTGAAACTACGCCACAGATAAATAGAGCAAGCTTACTACTTAATGGAGATGCTTCTACTATTGCATATTTTAATGCTGCTGCACCGGAATACTCAATCGATATAAGTTCGAAAGAAATCATTAATGCCAGAAGTATTCAGTTGTTTCCGGGTAAAAATGGTTTTAATGCAAATTGTGAGTTATATGCTTTGATAAATGGAGAATATAAGAAGATTAAATCATTCTTGTTCGAAAGGGCCAATTCAAATATTAATGTTGGACCGGAAAGATACGGAGCAGTGGCTATTTCATTACCCGGTATTCGTTCTGATGCATTCAGATTAGTTTGTAAAAACACAGGAGGTAGTTGGAAAGAGAATGTTGGTTTTTCTGAAATACTGATTTCTGAACTCCCGGTTTTAGAGTATTATGTGGAGAAAAAATTAGGAAAGATGTTTCCTTCTCCCTTACCAAAATGGAATAGTTATATCTGGCAAAATCAAGAAGAAATTAATAATAGTGAGTTGAAAATCAGCACAAATGATGTAATTGATATATCAGATAAAATGGATGCCAGCGGTTTGCTTGTCTGGGATGTACCGGAAGGAGAATGGACGGTGATGCGTTTTGGCATGATGCCAACAGGAACAACAAACTCGCCTTCTGCACCGCAGGGAAAAGGCTACGAGATTGATAAAGCAAATAGTAAATTGGCACGTTTCCATTTTGAGAATTATGTAGGTGAATTATTGAAACGTGTTCCTGTGGAAAATAGAAGTGCTTTGAAATATGTTATTGCAGATAGCTACGAACAGGGCTCACAAAACTGGACCGATGGATTTGAACAGCGATTTGAAGCGAAATTTGGATATAATCCCAAAAAATATTTGCCTGTATTTGCCGGGAAAGTGGTTAACAGCATTGATGAATCGAATCGATTTTTATGGGATTTAAGACGGGCAATTGCCGATGCTGTGGCTTACGAATATGTTGGTGGATTGCGTAAAATCAGTAATGAGAATAATCTTAAACTATGGTTGGAGAACTATGGCCACTGGGGATTTCCTTCTGAATTTCTTATGTATGGAGGTCAATCAGATCTTGTTAGTGGTGAATTTTGGAACGAAGGCAGCCTCGGTAATATTGAATGCAAATCAGGATCTTCTGCAGCACATATTTATGGGAAACAACTTACTTCCGCTGAAGCTTTTACAGCCTCAGGGAAAGCATTTATGAGGCATCCTGCATTACTAAAAAAACGGGGTGACTGGAGTTTTACGGAAGGGATAAATCATTTTGTGCTTCATTTGTACATACATCAGCCTGACGACAAAAGAGTACCTGGAGTTAATGCCTGGTTCAGTACTGAATTCAACCGCCATAATACATGGTTTAAGCAATCGAAAACATGGATTGAATATTTAAGGCGTTGCCAACACATGCTTCAGCAGGGGAAATATGTAGCCGATGTGTGCTATTTTATTGGTGAGGATGTTCCAATGATGACAGGAGCGCGTAATCCTGAATTACCGGAAGGTTATTCATACGATTATATAAACGCCGAAGTAATCCTTGAGAGCTTATCAGTAAAAGACGGAAAATTTGTATTGCCCGATGGTACTTCTTACAGCATTATGGTTCTGCCCCCAACTAAAACAATGCGGCCACTACTACTTGCAAAAATTGAGCAGTTAGTAAATCAGGGAGGAATTATATTTGGCCAGGCACCCGAAAAATCCCCGAGTCTTGAAAATTATCCAAAATGCGACAGTCAGATAAAAACGCTTACCAAAAAACTTTGGGAAGCTGAAATCGATAATACAGTACACATCAAAAAGTACGGTGCGGGATATGTGGTTGATAAAATAGATTTAAAAACTACTCTGGAAACATTTAAGGTTTATAAAGATGTGGATATTAACAGTGAACTGCCGGTTCTTTGGACACACCGCAGCTTATCAGGAATGGAGATTTATTTTCTAACCAATCAAAGTGAGGAGGAAATAAATTTTGAACCATCCTTCAGAGTGACAGGAATGAAACCGCAATTGTGGGATGCTGTAACAGGTGAAATAAGAACCTTAAATGAATATACAGAAAAGGATGGACGTATTGAAGTCCCCGTTAAAATGCTGCCTCACCAAAGTTGGTTTGTTGTGTTTGCCAATAATGATAATATTATCAGGAATGACTTTAAGAAAAATTTCCCGGAGTTCAGGCAGGTTCAATCCATCGACAGCGAGTGGATAGTTGATTTTAAGAATAAAGAAATTGGCCCAAAAGATCCTGTTAAATTTGAATCTTTAACAGATTGGACACTATCTGATAATAATAAAATCAAATACTATTCCGGGACAGCTATTTATGAAACTTCTTTTAAGTTGAATAACTTTCCTGAAAATGAAGAGTTATTCATCAACCTCGGAGATGTGAGTGTAATGGCAAGAGTGAAACTAAACAGCAATGACATTGGTGGAACCTGGATAGCTCCATATCGTTTAAAGGTAAATGAATATTTGAAGAAAGGTGTCAATCTTATTGAAATTGAAGTTGTAAACCTTTGGCGAAATCAGCTGATACACGACAAAAGATTACCAAAAGAGGAGCGCTACACCTGGCATATAGTTGATGATATTAAAGAGGATGAAGAACCACATTCGTCTGGTTTAATTGGACCGGTTACAATTGAAAAGTCAGTATTACCATGAAATATACACATTATTATATTAGGCATCATTGCAAATAGTCAAAATATTAAACCAGATAATACAAACACAACCAATTAATTAAATAATAGAATATGCTTAAGATTATATTACCAAAAATTACCTCCCAAACGGTTATCAGTCTTACAATAGTATTATTTATATTATCATCCGTAATGCTCAGTTGTACTCGATCATCAACCGATACATTAAAAGAAGAATTCAAAAACCCGCCAGGATCTGCGAAACCTGGAGTCTATTGGTACTTTATGGACGGAAATTTGTCTCGCGAAGGGATGACCAAAGACCTTCAATCCATGAAAGATGTTGGTATTAATAGTGTTATATTTTTAGAAGTAGGAATTGGGGTTCCCCGTGGACCAATAGATTTTATGAGTGAAGAGTGGCAGGATTTATTTGTACATGCCGTCAGGGAAGCAGAGCGGCTAGGCATAAAAATATTAATGGGAGCAGGTCCAGGATGGTGTGGAAGTGGGGGCCCATGGGTAAAACCGGAAGAATCAATGAAACATCTGGTTTTTAGTGAAACTGAAATTCAGGGTAATATAAAAGTAGATATTACACTTCCCGTTCCCCGACAACGAAGTACACCCTGGCATCAAATGAAAGATCCATATTATGAGGATGTAGTAGTTTATGCTATTCCCGGTTCTGCAAAACCAGTAATCAAAGACATAAATGAAAAAGCGCTCTATGAAAGGTATCCATATTCGTCCTATCCAAATGTAAAAACTCATTTACCGGAACCGGAAGAATCTGATAAAACTGAGGAAAGTTTAATTCTCAATCAAAATGAAATTATTGATATCTCAGAATTCCTGCAAACCAACGGACATTTGGTTTGGGATGCTCCGAAAGGAGATTGGACTGTAGTGAGAATGGGAAGCAGGGTGACTGGTGCCAGTACACGCCCTTCTCCTGAACCTGCTATCGGTCTTGAATCAAATAAATTGAATTCAAAGGCTTTTGAAAATCATTTGAAAAATTATACCGATATCTTATTAGAAAAAACTTCTCCCCGAAAAGAGGGTGTTGGCTGGACAGGTTTTCATATGGATAGCTGGGAGAGCGGTTCACAAAACTGGACTGAAGGCATTGTTGAAGAATTCAAAAAAAGGCGACATTATGACCCGCAACCATATTTCCTTGCCTTTACAGGACGCGCAGTTAAAAGTGTCGAAATTACTGAACGCTTTCTCTGGGACCTTCGTCAAACGTGTAAGGAGTTACTTCTGGAAAACCATGCCTTATTTGCGAAAAATTATGCTCATAAAAACGGATTGGAACTTACGATTGAACCTTATGATATGAATCCGGCAGGAGACCTTGATTTGGGGGCTGTTGCTGATGTCATTATGGCTGAATTCTGGAGTAAAAGATTTGGATTTAACACTCACTACGCTGTTGTTGAAGCTACATCTATTTCTCATATCACAGGCCAGCCTGTTGTGGGTGCTGAAGTTTTTACATCAAATAACAACGAGGCATGGCAGGAATACCCCTGGTCAATGAAAGATCAAAGTGACTGGGCACTGGCAATGGGGATAAATCGTTTCATATATCACACTTTTGCGCACAAGCCGCTGGGAGATGAATACAGGCCGGGAATGACAATGGGGCCGTACGGAGTTCATTGGGACAGAGGGCAAACATGGTGGCCTATGGTAGAGGCTTATCATAAATACATTAGCCGTTGTTCTCATTTAATGCAGCAAGGACAAGCAGTGTCTGATATTCTTTATCTTACACCTGAAGGAGCTCCTATGATATTTATGCCTCCAATAGATGCACTGAAAGAAAATGGTGCTATCCCTGATAAAAAAGGATATGGATTTGATGGATGTTCACCAAAAATGCTGATGGAAAGAGCTGAAGTAAAAAACGGGAAAATCGTCTTCCAGGGAGCATCTACCTATGAAATAATGGTGTTGCCTGATTTTAAAACTATGACACCCGAACTACTTGAGAAAATTACTTCTTTAGTAGAAAAGGGAGCTAAGATAATCGGCACACCACCTTTGAAATCGCCTGGTTTGACTGACTATCCGGATTGTGATAATCATGTGAAAGAGTTGGCAACAAAACTGTGGGGTTCACTTAAAACGCCTGACCAGGTAAGTAAGAGAATATTTAAAGAAGGTGCAATTTACTGGGGTGGCAATCTAAGCAATAACACCTCTGGATCTCTTTATCCTGATTATAAAACTACAACTGAAATCTTGTCTCAAATGAATATTGTTGAGGATTTTAGATCAAAAAACAACACGATTAGATATGGTCACCGGAAGTCTGCTGATAAAGATATTTACTTTGTAGCCAATAGAACAGAATCTTTTCAAACTACCAAGTGTATGTTTCGAGCAGGAGGTGAGCCTGAACTATGGATAGGGACAAGCGGAGCATCAAGAAAAATTACTGATTATAAGACCGAAGAGGGGATAACCACAATTCCTCTGGAATTCTTCCCATATGAGAGTTACTTTATAACCTTCTCCGGTAACAAGAGAAGAACTCACGCAAATAAAGGAGAAGCGAACTTTCCAGAGATTAAAAAATTAAAAACGATACAAGGTGCCTGGGATGTTTCATTTGATCCCAAATGGGGAGGTCCTGAATACATTAAGTTTGAAAAGCTACAGAACTGGGCAGAACATGAAATAAAAGGTATTAAGTATTACTCTGGAATTGCCACTTACAGAAAGACATTTAATATTACCAATATCGACAATGAGAAAACCTTATACTATATCGACCTTGGTGTTGTTAATGATATTGCAAGAGTAAAATTAAATGGAGTAGATATAGGCGTAATATGGTGCGCTCCCTGGCGTATTGATATATCAGGTGCATTAAAAGAGGGATACAACGAACTGGAAATAGAAGTTGCCAATCGGTGGATAAATCGTTTGCTTGGAGACAGACAGGGACCAGATGCAAATGTCAGAACAGTAAAATTTGAGAATGGCTTGCTGGGAGGAAAAGAGTTTTCCACAGGGAGGTATACTTTTACTACAGAATCAGCTATGAGGTCGTTTAAATTTACAGAACCTCTTTCTTCAGGATTATTGGGCCCGGTGGAAATTATAAGCGAATAAATTGGTAATGATGACTAAATCCAAATAATATTTAAGTATTTTTGAATCTGCAGTTTGAAATGAATTGTTTCAAATAATTTCAAAATACTTTTTTATATTTTGCTAATTAACATACACTTATGAGTGTTCTCTTAAACAAAAGCTCCAAAGTCATTGTACAGGGTTTTACTGGTAGTGAAGGAACATTTCATTCTACCCAAATGATTGAATATGGTACGAAAGTACTTGGAGGAGTTACTCCGGGAAAAGGAGGGCAGTTGCATCTTGGATTACCTGTTTTCAATACAGTGAGAGAAGCTGTTAAGGCCACTTCCGCAGATGTATCTGTTATTTTTGTGCCTCCATCTTTTGCTGCAGATGCCATTCTTGAAGCAGCTGAAGGAGGAATAAGGCTTATTGTAGCTATTACAGAAGGTATTCCTGTCTCTGACATGGTAAAAGTGAAAGGGTACCTAAAATCATTTAATTGTGTCCTTATCGGTCCAAATTGTCCGGGTATAATAACTCCCGGTGAAGCAAAAGTTGGAATTATGCCTGGTTTTATACACAAGAAAGGTTCAATAGGTATTATTTCGCGATCAGGAACATTAACATATGAAGCAGTAGACCAGGTGACCAAGATGGGATTGGGCCAATCGACCTGTATTGGCATTGGTGGTGACCCGATTGTTGGAACAACAACACTTGATGCAGTTAAGTTACTAATGGATGATGATGATACTGAGGCTATTGTGATCATTGGCGAAATAGGTGGTAATATGGAAAATGAAGCTGCTGAGTGGATTAAAGAATTTGGAAGTAAGCCCGTTATTGGCTTTATTGCCGGACAAACTGCTCCAAAGGGACGTAAGATGGGACATGCCGGTGCAATAGTAGGAGGAAAGGCTGATACTGCGGCAGCGAAAATGGAAATAATGAAGGAATGCGGAATTCATGTTGTGGAGTCTCCGGCAGATATTGGAACAACAGTAAGTGAAGTATTAAAATCGAAGTAACAAGCACAACCTTTCAACATTTCAACATTTCTTCTATCTTTGCAAAAATTTAAATTTCATAATAATGGGACTACTTGAAGGAAAAACAGCTCTTATAACAGGAGCCTCAAGAGGGATAGGTAAATCAATAGCTCATAAATTTGCTTTAGAAGGAGCTAACATTGCCATTACCAATATAGTGGATGATGAAGAATTTCAAACCACTATTAAGGAGCTTGGAGCCCTGGGTGTTAAAGCAAAAGGTTATATCTCAAATGCCGCTAAATTTGAAGATTCACAACGTGTAATAGATGAGGTAGTTAATGATTTCAGCAGGATTGATATCCTGGTTAATAATGCAGGAATAACAAAAGACACGCTTCTAATGCGTATGACAGAAGATCAATGGGATGCTGTAATTGCTGTTAACCTCAAATCGGTCTTCAATCTTACAAAAGCAGTTCTTCAGACTATGCTTAAACAAAAGAGCGGATCGATAATTAATATGAGTTCAGTTGTTGGTGTTTCAGGTAATGCCGGACAGAGTAATTACTCTGCCTCTAAGGCTGGTATCTTAGGATTCACAAAAAGTGTAGCTAAAGAGGTTGGATCAAGAAATATCAGATGTAACGCTATTGCTCCAGGTTTCATCCTGACTGAGATGACAGAAAAATTGCCTGAAGATGTAAAAAAAGATTGGGCTGGTAAAATTCCTCTCAGACGGGGCGGAACGCCTGAGGATGTGGCAAATACAGCTTTGTATCTTGCTTCAGAACTATCTTCTTATGTAACCGGACAAACAATTCATGTTTGTGGAGGTATGTTAACTTAAAAATATTTATTACCTTTACACTACCGCAGGGCACCCATCCTTTCTAGCACGAGGAAATGCAGCGAGACATATTTATTCCACACTTATTTTAAACGGGGGCCCTGCTTCTTTTTTTTATAGCCTTCCAGTAAATGAACAACTCAATTTTCTATTTGATTCTTATTATTCCGGTATCCGGTTTTATTGTTGAAAGATATCTTGACTATCTCAATTCAAAAATGTGGTCAGATAAGCTTCCGGATAAACTAAAAGGAATATGTGATGAAGAGGAGTACAGAAAAACTCAGTTATATCAAAAAGATAATAAGAGATTCTCATTCTGGTCCTCCTTATTCAATCTTGCAGTTATATTAGTGATGATTCTTGCCGGAGGCTTTGCCCTGATTGATAATCTTGCCAGGGCATTAAGTATGAATCAGGTTATTATATCACTTATTTTCTTCGGCATTATAGGTTTTGCCTCCGATCTTATAAATATACCCTTCAGTTATTATGACACGTTTGTAATAGAGAAACGTTTTGGATTTAACAATATGGGCATCAGAACATTTATCACTGACCATATCAAATCATGGTTTATCGGACTTCTGATCGGAATTCCTGTTCTTGGATTAATAACATGGTTTTACTACAAAACAGGAAAAAACTTCTGGCTGTATGCCTGGGGATTGATAACACTCTTTTCCGTTTTTGTGAACCTGTTCTATTCCGAATTGATTGTTCCTCTTTTTAACAAACAGGCACCGCTTCAAGAGGGATCACTCAGATCAAACATTGAATCATTTGCCAAAAAAACAGGATTTAAACTTAAAAACATCTATATAATTGACGGATCAAAAAGAAGTACAAAAGCAAATGCCTACTTTTCCGGATTTGGTCCAAAAAAACGAATAGTTTTATATGACACCCTTCAGAATGAACTATCTGAGGAAGAAATAGTCGGTGTTCTTGCGCACGAGATAGGACATTATAAGAAGAAGCATGTTCTCTTATCACTGATCTCTTCAATTATTATGACAGGATTTATGCTTTTTCTGTTTTCCCTGGTTGTCAATAGCCCGCAGCTCTCACAGGCACTGGGATCGCAGAGCACAAGTTTCCACCTTGGATTGATAGTATTTGGGATACTTTATAGTCCGTTATCAATGCTAATTGGATTGTTAACCAATTATATCTCACGCAAAAATGAATTTGCAGCTGACTGTTTTGCAAAAGAAAACTATAAGCCGGAAATTCTGGCTCAGGCATTAAAGAAGCTTGCGGTCAAAAACCTTTCAAACATGCAGCCACATCCGGCATACGTTTTCTTTCACTATTCCCATCCACCATTACTCAGCAGACTGGAAAAGCTGGAATGATTTTCCATATATTTGCATGAAAGATTTTG
>Ga0307377_10003521_pt1 | contig 17617 bp, 25 predicted proteins | sample TR3MG_FD_202535 | JGI IMG/M metagenome (GOLD analysis project Ga0307377, IMG submission 202535) | Soil microbial communities from Risofladan, Vaasa, Finland - TR-3 | ecosystem: Environmental > Terrestrial > Soil > Coastal area > Acid sulfate soil | place: Finland: Risofladan, Vaasa | collected... | reverse complement strand
TTCTGGCTGCTTGAAAAAGGTTCTCCGGCTCAGTGGATAACACACTCAGAAGATTATCTAAAGCTGATGAGACAATTAGCAGTTGATGCGCCTTATATAAAATCCTTTGAAGAGCGTTCTGGTATAGGAATGGACAAAGCATGGGCTTTTACTGGTGATTCAGGAAAAGCCATTAAATTCGACAGCAAAGAAAAAGCTGACTACTTTGCAAAAGAGGAAAGGTTATTTGAGCATGGAGTTGTTGCAATAGGGCATGTGTTTATGGAGATGCCTGCAACTAACGAAGAAAAACTAAATCACATCGCAAAAGCCCTCGCATCTACCAATAACTCAAACTGGTTGCAAGAGCATGATGCTGAAATGGAAAAGCGCAAGGATGACGCCTATCTGGAACGTAATCGCGTTGTCGCAGCATTAGCAAAATTATTCCCGTCTGGAATTGCCAAAACTGCTATCGAAGGATGGTCTGAAGATTGGCACTCCTGCGTTTATATTGACCTCCCTATCGGACAAGTAAGCTGGCATTATCACGACAGTCATGCTTTTCTGTTCGCTGGGTTGCGGCATTATCAGGGAAAATGGGATGGTCACACTACGGAAGAAAAATATGCTCGCCTTGCCAAACTACATGTTAATTGGCTTGCAGAGCAGAAAGCACAGTGGCGCAGGGAAGTGCTGGAGGAAGCGGCGAATAACATGGTATCAAACCCAGCAGAATCTTGGCCTTCTGCCGCAGAAGAACTCCGCCGCATGGCAAAAGAACAATGACCTTCGACCGCACAAAACACATCAGCTTCGATGAAGAGACATCGAGCACCGTCGATCCGGAATATTCGCTGCAGCCGTTCCGCGCGCTGAAGGGTGAAGCGTTTGTCAGTTCGTATGCTGTGACGTACTTCAAGGATGGCAAGCCGGTATCCGAAGCGTGCGCTATGCCCAGCGTTGATCAGTTGCGTGCGTTCTTGCAGCACTGCATCGACAACGATCTGACAATCGTGGGCTGGAACGTGGCGTTCGATGCGGCGTGGCCCTGCGCCTTGGGGCTGGAGGATCTGGTGATGCGCGCCAAGTGGCTGGACGGTATGCTCTTGTGGAAACATCTTACGGTGACGCCGGAGTACGGGCTGTCCAAGGGCAAGCGCAAGTCGTACAGTTTGAAAGCCGCTGTGCCTGAATTTTTTCCAGAGCGTGCAGGATATGAGGAAGATATCGACTTCCACGACATGTCGCCGGAGGCAACGGCCAAGCGGTTGGTCTACAACCAGAAGGACACGATCTTCACGTTCAAACTGACAGAGAAGTTCTACAACATGCTGGAGCAGGAGCCGGCGAGACTGCAGGCAGCACTGATCGAAGCCAAGTGCATACCGATGGTTGCGGCAAGCTATGTACAGGGACTGCCTATCGATGTGAAGCAGGCCGAGAAGCTGTACGAGATGTTGGATAACGAGTCGATGATGCAGCTGGACGCGCTATCAGAGTTCAACGTGACACCGGAGATACTGAACTCGCCCAAACAACTGGCAAAGTTGTTGTTCGAAGATTGGGGCTTGCCAGTCTTGAAGAAGACGCCGAAGGGCCAACCGAGTACAGACAAGGAAGTGCTGCATGAATTACTGAACACAGTACAGGACGTGCGCGCCGACGCTGTGCGCCGCTATCGTGAGGCAGTTGGCAACCAGAGCAAGTTCGCGGAGGGCACGCTGGATAGCGTGAAGTACAACGGAGACGGATGCGTGCGCCCGATGGCGTCGATCTATTCTACCTACACAGGCCGCATGACGTTCACCAGCAAGCAAGGCAAGGGCAAGAACGAACGGGCGATCGGCATACCCATACACCAGATGAAGGGTGACAAGGGCGAGAAGCTGGACAAGGAGTATCGCAAGATGGTTCTGGCACCGCCCGGGTACACCATAGTGGAGTTCGATGCCGCTGGTCAGGAGTTCCGGTGGATGGCAATCATGTCAGGCGATCAGACGATGCTGGAGTTGTGCATGCCGGGGGAAGACCCGCACTCGTTCATGGGATCGAGGATCGTGCAGTGTGACTATCGCGAGCTGATCGAGCTGAACCATGCCGGCAACAAGAAGGCCAAGAACGAGCGGAAGCTGGGCAAGTTCGCGAACCTGTCCTTCCAGTATCGCATCGGCGCAGAGAAAGCCACTGTCAAGGCGCGTGTCGAATACAAGCTGGATGTGCGGCAGCCCTACATCCAGAGTGTGAAAGATGTTTACCTGAAGTCGTACCCGAGGGTGCAGGACTACTGGCAGAACCAGATATTCAAGTGCGAGCGCAAGGGCTATGCAGAGACCTTGGCAGGGCGTAGAGTAGACCTTCATGGGGACTGGCGCAGGAACGGCTGGTCACTGGAAAGCACGGCGATCAACTTCCCGATTCAGGGTGTTGGTGCAGACCAGAAGTATCTGGCGCTGGCTGTGTTGAGGCCATACCTGCTGACAGTTGGTGCGAAGTTTTTCTTCGAGCTGCATGACGGCATCTATCTGCTGGTGCCGGACGACAAGGTTGAGCAGGTAGCAGTGGAAGGCAAGTGGTTGTTGGATAATCTCCCGTACCACAAGGCTTGGGGGTTTGCCTCGCCGATCCCGCTGACGTGGGACTGCAAGGTAGGCAAGACATGGGGAACACTAAAGGAGTATGACTATGGAAGCAAATGAAGCACTGACGGATTATCTGCAATCGACACTAGCAGAGCGCAAGCAAGTTCACTTGGAGATGGCGAAGTCGTTTCTGGAAAGCGAGCTGGCCGAGCGCAAGGAGTACATACAAACATGTTTCAGGAACAGGGTGAAGCCGAGCCAGAGCAGAATATCCGGTCTTGACGCAGCGATCTTGGACTCTCGCGCAGCGGTGAGGGACTGCGAAGCGGCACTGCTGGCGGCCTGATCATGCAGCTATTTCTGGTGTGCCACAAGTCTGCTTTCGAGGTTCTGGAATACGATCAGGAGACAGGAAAAGCCAAGCTGAAAATGCTGTCGAATGGTGCTATAGTGAGTGACACCATAGACATCCCGGCGTTGAAGAAAGCCGGATGGAAACTTGTAAAGGAGATCGATGATGCCCAGCTCGCCAAATTACGTTCGTGACATCAAGCAGGAAACCAAGACGGCAGATGCTCGTGGGGACCGCAAGCGCAATATAGAGCGCAAGCGTGCTCGCCGCAAGGCAGTCAAGTTAGGATTGGTCAAGCCGAACGACGGCAAGGACTTGGACCACAAGCAACCGTTGAAGCAGGGCGGTGCACCACTGGCCAAGTCAAACATGCGGGTGCGTTCAGCGTCGGCCAACCGTGGCTTCCCGCGCAACCCTGATGGCTCAATGAAGAAAGGCGGTAACAGGTGACAACATCGTTTGAGAAAGCACCAATACTTGAAGTGACGGAAGAGAGACTCAAAAAGCACAAGCTGTCCATTGAGTTTGTCGATGCAGCAGATTACCCGGCACGGCTCGGGTACATTCCGATGAAGGGCGAGGTCGGCATGCTGGCAGTGAAGGCAAAAATCACAGGGTCGATCAAAGGTATCAGGATGCGGCTGGTGCTCAAATGAAACCGCCAGCGTGGTCGTTCTCTTCGTTGAATGCGTTTGGCACGTGCCCAAGGCAGTACCATGCGGTCAAGATACTCAAGACTGTTGCGGAGACCAAGGGCGAAGCGACGCTGTGGGGCACGCGGTTCCATGAAGTTGCTGAGCTGTATGCCAAGAGGGAGCAGGATTTACCAGAGGAATTTGAGCAATACAGAGAGCATTTTGACAGCACACTGAAAGTGCCCGGCACGATACACGCAGAGCTGGAGCTGGGTGTGAACCGCAAACTGGAAGCATGTGAGTTCTTCGACTCAGATGTATGGTGCAGAGGGATTGTGGACGTACTGATCAGGAACGAAGGCGTAGCAGATGTAATCGACTGGAAGACTGGAAAGCGCAAGCCGAACAGCAAGCAGCTCAAGTTGTTTGCACTACTGGTGTTTGCACACTACCCTGACATACATACCTGCCGCACGGCGTTTCATTGGATCAAGACTGGTGAAAAGGACGAGGAGACATTCACTCGCGAGCAGATACCAGCGTTGTGGCAAGCGTTCGTGCCCGAGCTGAAGCAGTTCTTGGAAGCGTTCAAGACAGACACGTTCACGCCGAGACCATCCGGCCTGTGCAGGAAGCACTGCTCTGTGTCGGACTGTGAGTATTGCGGGATAGGTAGCTATTAAAAAATGCCCCGACAAGGGGGGCGTCGGGGCAAAGTCCTGTTAGACAGGAGAGGAGGTACGGAATGGATTGTCTTATATCCAGCTGTAGGTGTCAACTAATTATGAGGAGAATTGATGTGGCGAAAACAACAGCAACATGGAGCGTAAGCCTTGACTGCGATTGCCCTGCATGCAAAGAAAACGTGGACTTATTGGACTACTGCGATTTTTGGGATGGTCGGCAATTAGACGTTCCTGAGCACGGAACTGAACGGAGCAGAGATGTTGAGGTGCAGTGCCCTGAATGTGACCATGTGTTTACCGTAGATTTAGAGTACTGATGCTGCCCAACCAGCTATAGGTGTCAACTAATTATGAGGAGATCAACATGACAGAAGAAGGCAAAGTCAAGGAACAGATCAAGCGCATACTGAAGTCGTATGCGCCCTACGTGTACTACCACATGCCGGTGCAGAACGGGATGGGCATGCCCACACTGGACTTCGTTGGGTGTGCTGGCAGCAGGTTCTTCGCTGTCGAAGCCAAGGCCCCGGGCAAGGTTGCATCGGAACGCCAGAGCCTGACAGCCAAGAACATGTCAGCAGCAGGCGGCATGACGTTCGTGATCGACGGAGCGGTGCAAGACTTGGACGCACTGCGCGCGTGGATTGAAGAGGCTATCGAAGGCGAGGGTTAATATGCTTGTGCATGAAGAATCAAACAGTCTGCTGCTAAAGAGCCGCGACCCGCAGCGGATATGCAGGCTGATACCGAGGTCTAAGCTCATCAAGTTCGAGGGCCACAACGTAGCAGTGCGGTATGGGATGGAAGAGACGAAGGTACTCAGGAACCTTGGCATGGCTGTACCAAGTCCGATAATGTATCGCTACCACTGGCCGAGTAATTTCCCGACCATCTTTGAACACCAGCGGGAGACGGCAGCGTTTGCCACACTGCACAGCAAGTTGTTCATCCTGAATGAGCAGGGGACATGCAAGACCAGCAGTGCCTTGTGGGCGGCAGACTTCCTGATGCGCGAGAAGATCGTGAGGCGTGTTCTCATCGTCGCGCCGTTGTCCACACTGGAGCGTGCGTGGCGCAGTGAGTTGTTTACCACACTGATGCACAGGTCGGCATCTGTACTGCACGGCTCGCGCCAGAAGCGGTTGGACTTGCTGGCAGTTGATACGGATTTTTACATCATCAACCACGACGGGATCAGTACGATCCGCGATGAACTGCGCAAGCGCAAGGACATCGACTTGGTGATCGTGGACGAAGCAGGGCAGGCATACCGCAACGGAACGACGAAGCGGTACAAGGACTTGAAGGGGATGCTACGGCCAGAGCAGCGCCTGTGGCTGATGACAGGGACGCCGTGTCCGAACGCACCGACAGACGCATGGGCGCTGGCCAGACTGGTCAACCCGAACAACGTGCCGATGTATTTCAATGCGTTCAAGCGGCAGACGATGTATCAAATATCAACGTACAAGTGGTTGCCAAAACCGGAAGCCTATGAGATAGCCTACCAAGCGATGCAGCCGGCGATACGCTACAAGAAGTCTGAGTGTCTTGACCTGCCGCCGCTGATTATTCTGGACAGGGAGTGCGAGCTTACCAAGGAGCAGAAGGAAGCCTACTCATTCATGCGCAATCAGATGGTGCTGCAGGCGGACGGCACGAAGATAACAGCGGTGAACGCTGCGGATCAGATTACAAAATTGCGGCAGATACTGTGTGGCGTGGTCAAAGTCCCGAACACGGACGAGTACAAGATCATCGACCATCACCCGCGCGTGAACGTGTTGAAAGAGTGCATCGCTGAAGCTGGTGCCAAGGTCATCGTGATCGTGCCGTTCAAGGGCATAATCTACTCGCTGCAGGAGCAGTTGAAGGACGACTACAGTACTGCAATACTGAACGGCGATGTGCCGATCAAGGAGCGTAACGAGATACTGAGGCGCTTCAAGGAAGAGGCAGACCCGCACGTGCTGCTGTGCCATCCGAAAGTCATGTCGCATGGCCTGACGCTGACAGAAGCAGACACGATGGTGTTCTACGCGCCGATCTACAGCAACGATGAATTCCAGCAGGTGAAGGACAGGATCAACAGGCCGGGGCAGACACGGCACATGACCATCACACGGATGGGCGCGAGCGCACTGGAGTGGTCGATATACAAATCGCTGGACGCGCGTGGAGCGACACAGAACAGCATACTGGACTTGTACAAACATTTTGTGGTGGAGGAGACATGAAACTGCTATTTGTGCCCCGCGATGACTGGTTTGACATAACGAGCAAGTTAGCGTTTGTCCCCCAAGGTGCGATCAGTCCACCACTTGGACTTAAACATATTGAATATGGTGCCTGCCGAGATACTGTCTACTGGTCGATACACACTGGTAGGCAGATTGATTTGGCGCTGCAGAACGCTACGATCGTGTTGTGCATGCCCGATTGGCGAAACGTATTAAGTACTATTGATGCGCAACTGGAGGAGACATGAAAGTTGAATTGTCAGATCATTGGGTTCGGAGATCAGCGCGTAGTGGAGTACACGAGCTTAGATTGAATGACAGGCTACACACTCCGGGCATCACTATTTTTTGCCACAACAAAACATTTTTGTTCACTCGCGTGACAATCGATGAGTTTGGAGAAAGCACAAGTGTTGAATGCAGCAGACCATGGCCGACAGGATTACCACACAAGAGGCGGCTACGTGGCCTGAAGACTTATTTGATAGCACAATACAAACTGGAGGAGACATGAAAGATAAGTTGCGAGAGACGTGGGACTACGACGCAAAACACGATGTGCACGAACTTAGACTGACTAACGGCATAACCGTAGGAATCGCAATCTTCTGCAGAGAAAAAACTTTTCTGTTTACACGGAGAGACGTAGACGATTTTGGGAGCAGTACAAAGGTAGAATCCTTTCGCCCGTGGCCTGAAGGACTGCGCCACAAACGATACCTGCCAAAGTTGAAAGAGTATCTAATTGCACAATACAAACTGGAGGAGACATGAAAAACTGTAAAGGATGTAAATACGCGGAGTGGGCGAAAACGAAGACAGGCAGAATAAGCCCGACAGGAAACGGTAAGTGCAGCTACGAATACAAGGTGCCGCCGCTGCCAGCGAGTATGCACTGGCTTGGTGTTCCGCATCCTGTTGGCGGGTACATCGACCGACATGGCGAGTTGCAGGTGCACTGCACGTACTACACACGAGAGGAGGGTAAAAAAGCATCTTGACGTAGTGTGAGTTAGGGTATAAGATAGCATCATAAATCAATAAAGGAGCGTACAAAATGTCAGAACTTTCCATGCAGGAAGAAATCGCCGTCTCTGTAGCATCGATACAGCTGCACGAGTCTCACCCGGCAATCGATAAAATGATTCGCGTGTATGTGAAAATCCGCGATGCTCGTGCCGAGCGTAGAAAACTTTTCGAAGAAGAAGACAAGGCACTCGTGGAGCAGCAGGAACAGATCGAGAACGCCATGCTGGAAATCGCACAGAAAAGCGGTGCCACGCAGCTTGGCTCACCTTCAGGTACAGCCTACATCGAGACCGAGACACAGATCAGCATCGCTGATGACAGCTCGTTCTACAAGTTCATCAAGGACACAGACAGTCTGGACATGCTCCAGCGCCGTGTAAGCACCACAGCAGTCAAGCAGTACATCGCAGAGCACGAAGGGGCTGTACCGCCCGGACTGAATTTGTTCAACCGCATGCGCATCAAGATAAGGAGGAAGTAAATGGCGCAACATGTAGAGATTGACTTGGAGGCACTGGGCACCGTTCCGGGAAGTGTGATCCTTTCCATCGGCGCAGTTATTTTTGATCCGACCAAGGAACCGGAAAACTGTTTAGGGCGTGAGTTCTACTGCGTGGTCAGCAAGCAGGACAGTCTGGATCGTGGCTTGACAGTAAACGCAGACACGCTGAAGTGGTGGGAGAAACAATCCCCCGAAGCACGGCAAGTATTGGCGGATGCTGCCAACCCTGAACTTGCTGACATGCTTGATACAGGACTGGCGTTGCTTGCTGAATTCATCCCGACAAACGCGCTTATCTGGAGCAACGGCGCCAACTTCGACCAGCCGCTTCTGTCTGTGGCCTATGACAAGTGCGGTATGGAGACACCGTGGAAATTCTGGAATAGCAGATGCCACCGGACGATACTCGGACTGCACCCTGCGCCGAAATCGTTGATGCCGAAAAACCAGATGGCGCACAACGCACTGGAAGATGCAAAGACACAGGCCAAGCATGTTGTGGCTGTAGCGAAGGCGTTGGGTATCAAACTTAATTAACGAATTGGGGGTGCGGCGAAGGGCTAAACACCCTTGCATGGAAAGCTAAGAGCCTCATGCCACCTCCATATATTTGTAACACCGGCTACGCGGATTTTTCGTAGACAACCTTGATCAAGGAGAAGTACAAATGAGTGAAAATCAAGTAGTACCGTTTCTGGGCAACACGCAGGTGGCAATGCCTGCGCACATCGCGCAGAACTTCAACGAGGAAGACAACAACATTGCCGATAAGTTGTCGATACCGCAGCTGCGCTTCAAGGGCAAGCAGTGGTCCGTAACCATGGACGGCGAGCAGACTGTTCTGACCCGCAAGGGTGAGGATGGTGATGAGCCAGTTCCGGTCGTCAAGCTGATCATTCTGGACATGAACCAGCATCGGTCGCGTGCCTACTACGCAGGGGCTTATGACCCTGAGCGCAACTCGCCGCCTGATTGCGCATCTGCGGATGGTATCCATCCCGATGCGTCTATCGCTGAGCCGCAGTGCACATCCTGTGCGACCTGCCCGATGGCTGCGAAGGGGTCGAAGATCACTGACACCAACGCCGCTGGCGTAGCATGTTCGTCCTTCAAGCGTTTGGCCGTGACGTTCGCACACAAGCCTGACTTCGGGCCGCTGCTGCTGCGTCTCCCCCAAACGTCTTTGTACGACAAGGACAACAAGGAACAGGAAGCGAAGGGATGGTTCGCATACGATCAGTATCTGGACTTCCTGCGCGCTCGCGGTGTGAAGAACACAGCTGCCATCATCACGAAGGTCAAGTTCGATCCCAGTGTGGATGTCTCGTACCCCAAGCTGCTGTTCTCTGCAGACAACTGGATCAGCGCCGAAGCTGTGCCGGTCATCAAGCAAGTCAAGTCTGACAAGGCTGAAGACATCCTGAAGATCATCGGCGCTATGCCAGTCGGGGACGCACCTGCAGCACTTCCTGCACCTGCCGAGAAGCCAGTCGAGAAGCCAGTCGAGAAGCCAGTCGAGAAGCCTGCAGCAGCCAAGCCTGCTCCCAAGGCAGCACCGAAGGCACAAGCCAAGGCAGCGCCTGCAGCGCCTGAGATCGACCCTGATACTGGGGACCCGATCGTGTCCAAGGCACCGGCCCAAGCCAAGCCAGCGGTAGCATCTGCAGCACCCGCCACTGCGCCAGCAGGAAGCGGTCTGGAAGCCATCCTCGGCTCGTGGGATGACTAAGCAGTAGCATAAACCCATCGAGGGGCGGGAAGGCCCCTCACCAAATTCAAGGAGCTATGGTGGCTGATAAAAAGATACGCACGCTGAACCCGGAAGGAGTCAAGAAGATTCTGGAGGCACTGCGAGAAGACAGGACGGCCCTCGGGCCGAAACTTGGATACGCGGCGTATAATGCACGAGTGCCTGCCGCCATACTTGCCAACCTGATGCCAACATCGGAGCAGTCCATGTACCGTTGGTACTACGGCGTAGAGCCACGAAGATGTTTCAGGAAGAAGATCAAGGCGCTGACTGAGATACTACAGTTCGCTGTGAAGAGTGGGCACTTACCTGTTCCCGGCACACATGCCGATGTGCGTGAAGCCATCACGCAGGCAGCGACAGCACTACAAGCACAGCGCCGCACTGAAGCGGTTGCTGAATGACTCCCAGCGGCGTAGTATTGACCGCTCACAAGGGGAATACATGGACACCAAAGAATTTCTCGATCTGGTTCTGCCAGACGAAGGATATCGTGCCCTCCGAATTCAGACACCGTATGAAATTCAGCAGAGTGCGGTAACGAACGAAGAAGCTGCAACCAAAGCAAAGATAGCAGCCAACCAAGGCGGCAATGTATTTTTCTGTTTGGCGTCCATGACCAATCCCCCGGTGAAGGTGGAAGAAGACGGGAAGCTGAAAACGAAGTTCAGATCACAAGCCAACGCGCACTCGCTGCGCTGCCTGTTCCTCGATCTGGATGTGTGCAAGCCGGACGAGGACAACGAGAAGAAGTTCGCGACACGCGCCGATGCCGTGATCGCACTGAAGGAATTTTGCAAGCTGGTCGGCATGCCCCGTCCGCTGCTGATCGCATCCGGCATGTATGGAGTGCACGTCTACTGGCCCTTTGAGTCAGCTGTACCCGCTTCAAAATGGAAGGTGCTGGCATCGCGATTCAAGGCGTTGTGCATCACGGCCAAGCTGAACATCGATGCAGCTGTACCGGCGGACAGTGCGCGCGTGCTGCGAGTGGTTGGTACCTGGAATTTCAAGAACGGCAGGGAGCAGGGAGAATCAAATCTGGTCAGACCACTTGTAGACTATGTGCCGCCACGCATCGCATTTGAAGACTATGAGATGCTGGTAGATACGGCGTGCGAAAAACTGGGCGTGGGTGCGGCACCTGCACCACAACTGTTTGAGGGCGGCAACGCAGAAGCGAACGATGCGTTCGAAGAGAACACCAAGCGCGAGATCGACAGCCTGCCAGTTAGTCTCGACCTGATAGTTGAGAAGTGCGCAGCACTGGCAGACTCTGTAAGCGATAAAGGCGCGCGGGACAGTGAGCCATCGTGGTGGATAAACATGGGCATCGCTTCGTTCTGCGACAGGCCGGAAGAAGCAGTCGTGCATCTGGCCAGCGGCCACGCGGATTACAACCACGAGACATCCGTTGCCAAGATGTTGCAGTGGAAGACAAACGCCACAGGGCCTGCCACGTGCGAGAAGATCCGCGAGGCGCGTTACAGCATGAGCATGGATGATGTCTGCGAAGGATGTCCATATCGTGAGACTGTGAAAACTCCGGTGCAGCTTGGGCGGTACGCAGAGTCGCTGGTATACCCAGAACCCGACACGGAAGATCTACTCGAAGCACTGCAAGACAGCGCAATAGTGCAGAAGACTAACGTGCCGGCACCTTACTCACGCGATTCAGATAACTCGATAGTGCTCATAGCAAAAAAAGATGGTGTTTTGCTTGGCAAGGAAGAGGTCTGTCCGTTCGATCTCTATCCGATACGCTTGATGGACTGCGAGAGACTGGAAGAACGGAATGTAGTTTGGCGGTGCGACCTGCCCCACATGGTGACGAAGGATATTGTCATCCCGCAGAGAGCACACTATGATGGTCAAAAACTAGCCGGAGAACTGGGCGCACGTGGCATCACGATCGCTCCGAAGAAGGCTCAACTGGTACAGGACTTTATGGTTGCCTATATAAAACAACTTCAGAAGGCCGCACCCGCTAGGCAGATGTACAACACGCTGGGCTGGAAGGATCGCGACTTCGTTATGGCAGATGGCGTAATGACCGCCACAGGCTTTCAGCCGTTCCCCTATCCAGCGCCCTTCAAGCGCGACTTGCCGGGATTCGGCAAAGAAATGGGCAGCCTTGAAGAGTGGAAGAAGCTGCTGAACTTCTATAACAGACCGGGGTACGAAGCCTACCGCCTGACCTTGCTCATGCTCATCGGGGCACCACTGCTGCGCTTCACGAACGTCGAGGGGCTGGTCGTTAGCTTGCATGGCGAGAGTGGCGCAGGGAAAACCACGGTGATCAAGCTGGCGCATAGTGTGTATGGTAATCCGACAGAAATCATGCTCAATGGCACTGAACGCGGCACCACGGTGAACGCACTGTTCCGCAAGATCAGTCTGTACCAGAACATCCATGTGGGCTACGATGAGATCAGCAACATGCCGCCCGAGACCGCCAGCGCGCTGGTTTACAGCATATCTATCGGTGTCGGCAGGGATCGTCTGGGGCGTGATGGCTTGTCGCTAAGCCAGCAGGAAAAGTTCTGCACCATACTAGGGGCCACGACCAACCAGAGCATGCGCAACAAGCTGAGTGCTTACAAGGCAGACAACACTGCCGAACAGATGCGCCTGATAGAGTTCAAGGTAAAGGATACACATGCCCACACCAAGGTCGAGGCAGATGAAATGCTCCTCAAGATGTCGGAGAATCACGGCGTCGCGGCCAAGCCGATAATCGAGTTCCTCGTGCAGAACCAAGACATGATCGCAGACAGCGTGCGTGAGATCATGAGGCAACTGGACACACTGAAACGTATTTCAGCACGTGAGCGGTTCTGGTCTGCCGGTATCGCCTGCGGCCTTGCCATGGGTAAAGTTCTTCGCAAGATGGGCTTCATCGACTGGGATTTGAATTCTCTGACATCGTTTGCATCAGCGTATCTTGACGAAGCGCGCGGCGATGTAAGCGATAGCAACCTGTCGGCAACCAGCACAATCAGCGAACTTCTGGAAGCGTTCGGACCGCACACACTGGTCGTCAACTCAGACATCGGCAAGGGCAACATGAACATGCGCCCACTTAAAGAACCATGGGGAGAGATGTGGGCACGCTGCGAGATGGACGTTCGCAAGGTCTACATGTCCCGCGAGCAGCTCAAGAAAATCTGCGCTGAGAAGACCATCGACATGCACGAGCTACAGCTTGAACTGCTCTCCAGCGGCGTGCTGCTCGACCCGAGCGCACAGAAGACACTGGGCGCCGGCACGGACTTCGAGAAGGCCAAGATACGCTGCTGGATAATCGACTTGGACCACCCTGCACTGGCAGGAAAACCAAGGGATGCGCTGTTCGCTCAGAGCAACGTGACTGACTTAAGAAAGACTGCCTAATCCAAAGGAGACAACGATGATAGTAGCCGCATGGTGTTTAGCGATGGTAATTCAATTTGAAGGGGCATCCGAGCCGACCTTGAGCCAGATAGCGATTGCAGATGTCGTCATGACCCGCGCGCACTGGCAACCTAAACGAGTTTGCAGGGAAGCGTTCCGCCCATGGCAGTTCACGGCACTGATGTCGCATCGCGATGTTCCGTCGGAATCAAACAAGGCGTGGAAGAAATCCAGACTTATAGCTGCGCGAGTATTGAAGTGCGGTAAGCGGTGCGATGTTACCAAGGGGGCGGATCACTACTACATCAAGGGGACACACCAGACCAAGACATTCAAGATCGTTTCAGGGTCTCCCTACTGGGTGGGATCTTGTGTGACAACGGCCCGGTACGGTACGCAGGTGTACTGTCGAGAGCGACGGCGAACGCGATCAGCTGAGCATTCCGATGTCGCATCTGTGCCGCTCAACCTCCCCATGATCGAAGTGAAGCACGATCGCCTGCATATCTCTCCCAGCCCTATACCCACTCCCAGCGTGCCACGCATCCCGCGCGCCATCATTCAGCCCCGCTATTTTGGCGTACCACTTGCGTCGATCAATTTAGTCATGTGGAGTGCGATAGCATCATCCTTCCCCTGACTCCCTGCGCTGCTGCCGAATTTGTAGTTGACCACTTGTTGTGCGTTTGATGCAACATAGCCTGTGATTGACCCAACTACGTTTGCGATCGCTGCGACAATGGCCACATCTTTCAGCGTGATGCCACCAGTCAACAACATGTAGCAGCCCCACAACTCTGCAGTCATCAGGCAGGCGAACGTGATCAGGATTACATAGCCAAGTGCGTTATTCGATTGGCCAAATGTTTTTCTGGCATCCTGCGTGTCGGCGGTTTGTGTTGCAAACTGAGCATCTTCATGCGCCTGATTTATTTTCACAAGATCGATGTTTTGCTGCTTCAGGACTTCCTCGTGCTTCTGGTCTGCGGCTCGAACAGCAGCGATAATCTCAGGTGTCATACTGCCAGACTGGATGACCTGAGTAATTTGTGAGATGTCTTTCTGTTGGCTTCCGGCAGATGTAAGTCCGAACGCACCCATCAGAGACGCGACTGCTCCCCCGGCCAACGGTCCACCGAGCATGGTGGCGATTGTCGGAGCGATTGAACTAATTGCAGTTTTAAGATCGAAGCTCATACCACCTCCTATTCCGGCATTACGCCAGTCTCAATCGCATCGCAGATACGCACTGCACGTGGACCGACCTGCTTGAACCACAAACTCAATCGCAGTCGCGCAGCCACAGACTCGTAGCTGCCGCGTTGAAAATCCCGCATCGTGTTGTGGAACTCCATCAGGGTCTCGATGCCCATGTTGAAAGTCATGTTGGCAAGGCAGCGTTTGCGCACATCGTCCAGTGTCTCCCACCAAGGGAAGGCATCGTCCAGATCCTTGAATACTTCCTCCAGATCCTCGTTAAGCAACTGATCGATCTGCGCGCCGGAAAGTGGTTGTGTCCAGTCCGCAGGGAGCGGCCTTACCTCGCAGTTGTGGCCTACACCGATAGTGTCGATGCCCTTGGAGTCCTTGTACATGGTATTTCGCACGCCTTCATCCCGGCGTAGTTCCTTGTCCAGCAGCGCAAGTTGTTCGTCACTCAGAGTCATGTTTGTCCCTTTCCTGTTGAAGTATTCTCAGATGATCTTCCAGCATTTCCTTCGTAGCTGCTGTCAGCGCCATCGTCGCCTGACCGACCAATGCTATCGCATCGATCACAGCCTGTTGTCTCAGGTCCTGACTCTTCTGGCTGATCATTATTAAAGGAGCTTGTACCGCTGCCAGTAATGAAAGGAATAAATTTAGCTCGATAAATGGCGCGGGATCGAAGGGCCTTGGCGATAATTCGTTGTAGATAATCCATAACCATATCGCCACCGAAAGAAGAAATAAAAACGTCCAGCTGCCAATGTGATCGTGCGCAAAATCCGCTGCAAGCTGTCCGAAGGTCTTTTGTTCAGATGTGTTGTCCATGAATGTAAACCACTGCTGCCGCCACAGCGGAGATTAGTGTTAAGATCAGACCAATGCCGGCGATCCATGCTAACATCTTACCGGGTATCGACTCTACAGCCGCCTTGTAGTTCTCCCCGTATTGTTTCTGCAGTGTCTCGAACCCATTACCAATTCGGTTTGTCATCTCCAGCAGATCGGATTTTGTAGCCATCGTGCCTGACATGTGGCCGAACTTCAACTCCAACGCGATCTGTGAGTTGGCAAGTCGGTCGATATTGACGTGGGCATCGTCAACGCGTCTTCGCAACTCACCGTGGTTTTCCTGCAGGACGGCGTGTCCTGTTTCCAACCTATTCACCTTGCCTCCAAGGGCTTCGACGGTTTCCTGAAGTTCATCGATGTCTCCCACAGCATTTCCCCCTTGCAATTCGTTACTCATAAACTGCTCCCTAGTGTCTAGTGTACCCCAGAACCGTGTCCGAAGGCCAAGTAAAACGTCGCTATCGTCTCCAAGCCTACCAGCAGCGCGATCAGCACCTCCAAGACGAGCGATGTTCTGGCAGAAGACGCGCGTTCAGTAGCCAGAGCCTCATCTATAGCCATCTGCTGCAGGATGGATTTCAGTTCAGCTTCTTGTCGCACATTGGTTTCCTCCAGTGCGTCCAGTCGCATATCTGTAGATATGCGATGTTCTACCTCATCGAAAATATCATCTCTATCTTGTAAGCTAAGTTCTGCCATGGGATAACCTTAAATTATGCGACGCCGATCTCGCCTTCGCCTTCGATGGTCAGCCCAGTGGCGCTGCCTACTCCAGTCAGGAAGTCTGCAACGTCCAGTCGCAGTGCACCGTACCAATCGACGTAAGAGTTTGCAGCAACCGACAAGCCCTTGCCGAGAAATTCAGTTCCTGCTGCTGAAGCGCCTGTGGCTCCGATGTAGCCGGTGAAAGTAAGCGCGCCCGCCGTGGTATTCACGATGCGGATGTGGCGCAACAGAAGATATGGTTGGGACATCGTGAACCCAACAGGGCCTGACAGGGATGTGACATTGCAGTTGAGAATGTTCGCGACAGTCGCAGCGATTGCTGCCGGACCAAAACGAAATGACTTATTCGACGCCATGATGACCTCCTTAATGCGTTAGACTTCCGAAACGATACCTTCTTTTCCCTATAGAATCAACTAAATTGTGTGCAGCCTGAGTGGTGAGCCAAGTCACACAGAGCGCGTATGTGCTGTAAGTCGAATTCTTCTGCTTCCAGAAAGGTGCACCCCAACATGGAGCGTCGGGTGTTTGAAACCAGCTAAGATACTTCGGCAAGTTTCCTTGCGCGTCTACGAATAGTGCGATTAGTGGGGACAAAATAATAGCGAAGATGGTCATTGCCCAACTTGCTGCTGCGTAGAGTGGGTAGAGTAGGGATTTCATTAAGCTACCCTCCGCACTGTAATAGTCCCTGTCCACGCATTCGGCATTGTTATTGTTCCGAGGGATGACCAGAGTGTTGTGGTGTCTAGCCATTCTGAATTTAGTATAAATAAACGCCTCCCGTTGGTAGTGTCCCAACATTTACTGTTTAGTGTCTCAACTGCTTTCGTTAAGGTCGAGGTGAATACGCAGCATTTGCAATTAAGCACGCTACTAGAGTACCCAATAACAAATCCTCCATCTGCAGAGGCGGTGAGAGTGTTTCCAGAAACTGTCGTCCCACTAACCTTAATGTGGCTTATATCAAAGCTATTTGTTGTTGGAACAGCATTGTTAGGTTGAATCAGTGTCTGCGCTCCGGCTGCCGCCGCTGCGAAACTTCCTACTATTTCAATCTCATAAATCTGCCCATCACCACAAGCTATGTGCAGAGGCATGGAGGTTTGAGCGGTGAATGAGTCCGAGGTGTGCTGACCTACACCTAATACACGGTCGTTTACGCCATCCCAAGTCACTGGGTCAAAGTAGGTGCCTACTCCGCTGCTCCCACTGCCTGTCCCGGGCGGACCCATAGGTCCTTCCTCTCCATCCTCTGCAGTAAGGAATAACGGCACACCGGGAACACCCTGCGCTCCGTCCACCCCGTTAGTTCCTGCCACACCAGTCGTTCCTGTAGCTCCAGTTGCTCCAGTTGCTCCAGTATCGCCCTTGACACCTTGAGGCCCCATGTCGCCCTGCTCGCCTTCTTCCGCCACGAGAAAGATCGGCACACCGGAAACGCCTTGTGCTCCGTCCACCCCGTTAGTTCCTGCCACACCAGTCGTTCCTGCTGCTCCGGTCGCACCTGTATCGCCCTTGACACCTTGCGGCCCCATGTCGCCCTGCTCGCCTTCTTCCGCCACGAGAAAGATCGGCACACCGGAAACGCCTTGTGCACCATCTATACCGTTCGTGCCTGCTACTCCGGTCGCACCCGTATCTCCCTTGACACCTTGCGGCCCCATGTCGCCCTGCTCGCCTTCTTC
>Ga0307377_10003520_pt1 | contig 17622 bp, 13 predicted proteins | sample TR3MG_FD_202535 | JGI IMG/M metagenome (GOLD analysis project Ga0307377, IMG submission 202535) | Soil microbial communities from Risofladan, Vaasa, Finland - TR-3 | ecosystem: Environmental > Terrestrial > Soil > Coastal area > Acid sulfate soil | place: Finland: Risofladan, Vaasa | collected... | reverse complement strand
TAATGCAAGAAACTCTACAGCGCACGGCGTGAGGACCACACAGCAGATTCTCTCGCATTACGGTTGCGACCGTAATGCGAGAGAATCCGTAGAGGCGGGCCGGGCACATGCTCGGCCCGCCGACGTTTGGCCTATCCGACGTCCTACGTGCGCCAGAAGATCCGCAGTCTGGTGAAGCCCCGAACGGCGTAGGCCACTACGAGCGTGGTCAGAACGCCGGCCGTGAGCCCGGCCCAGGGGGACTGGGTGATGGCGTCGATCGGCCGGTCGAGGCGGGTGAGGACGACGAGGGGCCAGATGAAGTTCTCTCCCCCGACGTAGGCGATCATGGGGTTCTGGCCGTTGTCGATGAGGAGCTGGAGCCAGCGCTGTCGGCGCCAGATGTCGATGACGATGGTGCCCGCGATGAGCAGGAAGATGGCGAGCCCGGCGGTGACGAGGTAGTAGCTCATCGTGTCCGGCATCTTCTTGATGCCGCCCTCGAAGGGCTCCAAGGTGAGCCCCAGCAAGAGCCAGTAGGCGCCCCAGGGATAGAGGTCCTTTACTAAGCGCTCGGTTTCGGTCGAGGGCCCGCGGACGAGCCACCGCCCGAGAAGACACATGGCGGCGACGACAACAGTCGTCGGCCAGAGCCACCGACTCTGCATCCCGATGAGGACGAAGACCACGAAGGCAAGCATCAGCGCGGCGAGGCCGAAGGTGCGCACGACAGGCCACCCACCTTCGGCGGCCGAGCCGCCCTTCTCCGAACGCATCCAGACCAGTATTCGGTCCCCTACGATGGTGCCGGGAATGGCGATGAAGAGCCACTGGAGATAGTCGAGCTCGAACATCCAGGGCAGGGGCCAGTGGCCGTCGAGCCAGGCCACCCATCCAGCACTCTCTGCGGAGAGGCGCGCCGCAATCAGGAAGCCGAGGAAGCCCAGGCGCAGCAGGATGTTCCCCTGCGAGAGCAGCCAGAGGAAGGAGCCGACAAGGGCGACGTTGGTGAGCAGGACGATGATGATGTCACTGCGCTCGACGGAGAAGCCCGTGAGGCCGCCGCCATGGTGGTGGTGGCCGGAGGCGAACTGGAGCGAGGACATCATCGTGATGGCGCCCGCCCAACCGAGGCCGCGGATGAGGAGCCGGAGCCAGAGCGGCCAGGAGTTCGGGAGTCTGGTGAGAATGGGGAAGATGAGCACGAAGCCGAGCAGGGCCAGCGCCCAGGTGGCGGCGGTGGGGTCCCGGCTCAGAGCGTCGGGACGGATGTGGGCGACATAGATGGCGAAGGCGCCGAGCAGGAAGGTGCGGTAAACGATCCCCCCGCTGATGCTCCAGTAGGAGCGGCCCTGCGCCCGGCGTCGGGAGAGCGCCAGCGATATCGCCGCGCCCATCGAGAAGATGAAGAACGGAAAGACGAGATCGACCCAGGTCAGACCGGAGACATAATCGCGGAAGTGATGGCTGAAGTGTTGGCCGGGAGGATTCTGGGCGTGGTACATCCAGGCCGGAAAGACGTCCTCGGGTACATCCCCCGAGAGCACCATACCGAGGATGGCCAATCCGCGCAAAGCATCGAGCGCAAGCGCCCGCCGCGGCTGGGAAGCAGCCCCCGCTGTTTCACCGCCGGTCGTCTGGCTCGCGCTGCCCTCGCCCATCACATCCGGTCCCTCCTGGGTCTGACCAGCTGCGAGTTCCGCAAGCGGTTGCCGCTTCCTGCCCACAGCAGCGCGGCGAGAGCTCTCAGAGGCTGCGCAAAGCGAGCGCTACCGTAGCTCCAGCACGACGGGCTTCCATGGCCCGAGGGTTGCCTGGACCCGGTCGGTCCGGCCGAGGGCCTTACCTGAGAGGAGCTCGCGTATGTCGGCCGGCTGATCGAGTTGGACTTCGACATCGACGGGGACTTCGAAGCGGGAGTTGTCGGTGTAGCCGATCTCGCCGAGGCTGTCCACCTGGTACTCGGGCCGGCGCATGACAGCGAGGTAACGGGCGTCGTCGCCGGTGTAGGTGATGACCTCGCAGCCGATGGGCGGGCCGCCGACGATGACGACCTTCGCCGCCGGGTCGATCCCGATGTCGGCGAGGACACCCGCGATCTCGTCCCGTATGGCGCGGCCCTCTCCCTGGAGGCGGAGCTTGGCGTAGTCGATGGGAGAGAGGTTGAGGTAGACCGACGACCCGGCTCGGCCTGCACGCACGAACCTGCTTACCGGCTCGCCGTTCTCAGTGCGCAGGTTGGGCTCGGCCGGGAGAAGCTCTCCGTCTCCGTCGAGGCTGCGCTCGGGCTGAGGGATCATGCCCTCCTGATGCGCTCGGGAGACGCCGAAGAAGCCATCCAGAACGCCGGCTCTTCTCCGCTTCCCGTGCTCGTCGAAGACCCCCGGCAGGAAGTCCGCCACGACGCTTCCGCCGCCCTGAGCAAACCGCTCGATCGCGGCCGCTTCAGCTTCACTGATGGCGAGGGATTCGGGGAGGATCAGGGCGCGGTACCCCCGCTTCTCCAGGGTTCCGTCGAGGATCTCGTAGGCGGAGACGAACTCGTACTGGCAGCCGAGGTCTTCGAGGACCCGGCACCAACTGCTGCGATCCCTGGTGATGCGGGAGTGGACGGCCTCATAGGAGGAGAAGCGGCGGGGCCAGGTGTCACCATCCTCGCGGGAGTCGATCATCCAGGCGACCTGGATGGAGGGGTGGGAGTAGTGGATGGCAATTCGCGGCCGGTCGCGCTTCGCCGCGGCGATGGCCCGGGCTGCGGGGCCCTGAAGCTCGGCGAAGAGGTCGGCCATGCCTGCGACCCATGGCTTGGGCTCGAGGGTCGGCGTGTCGTAGTCGAACCACTCGCTGCTCGCCCAGATGATGAGGCCGCGGTCGCCGTTGAGGCGGAGATGCCAGAGGCGCCGGCTGGCGAGATTGGCGTCGCGCTCGAAGAGGGTGACGAACATGGGCGCGTCGGGCATAAAGGAGCGGAGGATGCCGTGGGCCTCGCCGATGTCGTAGGGCTCGACCCAATCGAGAACCTGGGAAAGCCGCCAGAGGTCGTAGCCGCCGAAGGCGGCGGGCATCTGGGTTCCCTCCAGCCCCACGGGGGTCTCCGAATCGATCTCGCGGACCCAGTCGCGGAAGGTGCGCCAGGAGTCGGCGAAGGTGACGTCCATGAAGGTGCGGTGATCGGCCCAGGGGGCGTAGTTCTCGGAGCCGGTCCGCTCGCGATCCTTGATCTCGTAGGTCGTCATGGGAAGGACGTCATCCCAGGTGGGGAAGTCGGTCTCCCATTCTGCGTTCAGAGCCCCAAGGGAGCCGTAATGCTCGCCAAGCCAGGCGCGGAACGCGGCCAGGGTGTGATCGGAGAAGCAGTAGTCCATGGGGCTGGCATAGCTGGTGATGGAGCACTCGTCGCCGAGGTCGTAGAGCAGGGGGCCCTTGCCGGCATAGGCCGAGATCTTCTGCTGGATATCGCGCTTGGCGCGGGCGAGGTACTCGGGGTCGTGGAGGCAGGGCTTGCGGAGGAGATAGCGCTGGTCGCGGGTTCGAGTGTAGGCGTCCCAGTCGGCCTTGTAGATGGGCGCTCGCTCGTGCAGGAAGGCGATGCGGTGGATGTTCTCGAGGTAGAAGCCGAGGCCGTGGGCGAGGGCGGAATCGGGCGACTCGCCGGGATGGACGTGGATGGCGGTGACGTGGAGATCGCGGAGCCGCTGGAAGTAGAGGTCCTCGTTCCCGGGGATGCCGCCGAGAACCCACATGATGACCTGATAGCCGGGGTCGGGCGAGGGCCTATCGGGTCCGGAATCGCAGGCCGTCAGAAGCAGGAGGAGAAGGCAGCAGAAGATGAGAGACAGAGGGATCATGGCGCACCATTTCCTCCGGGATCGCATGGGGAGGAGGTTCGCCGGGGCGGGCGGGAGGACCTCGCCCGCGTGCCGCTCTCGCGAGAAGCGGGAAGGCAAGCTGGCCCGGCGACAGTAGGCCCTCAAGCTCCCCGCCCCTCAGATTTGAGAAGGAGACGATACTAACGCAGTCATTCCATAAGGGAACGGGATACTGAGATGATTTGAGCAGAAGCTTGGAACCGCTATCAGAACCGCCGGCTCCGGCATCTAGTGGTACATGGGCGGCTCTGATTGCGGACTGCAAGCCGTTCTGATAGACGCTCTTAGAGGGGCGAGCACACCAGTTCTACCCTCAGATCGGCGCGCCAGACATGGAATGGTCCATTAGGGGAACCGAGTCATCGGGTTGCGGGGGGTTGCGCGTCCAGTTCCGGCGCCGCCGCCTAGTGGCTCGCAGCAGCACTGCGCCGATGGCCTATGGCCATCAGATAGGAGGCGGAACATGTCGGCGCGCACACGCGGGACCACCCGCGCAGGTTTCACCCTCATCGAGATGCTCATCGTGATCGTGGTCATCTCGATCCTCGCCCTGATCGTGATCCCACGATTGCTGGGCGCGGGGCGCAAGGCGAAGGAGGCGGCCCTTCGCGGCGATGTGCACCAGCTCCGAAACGCCATCCAGCAGTTCGAGGCCGACTGCGGGGACTATCCTGCAGCGATCTCGCAGATCATGACCGAGCCGGCGGCCGGCTCGAGCGGCGGCATGGGCATCGCCCTGGACGTCACTGCCTGGCAGGGTCCGTACCTGCGGACCCCGGACAACAACCTCCCCAAGGATCCGTTCACCGAAAGCGGCACAACCTGGAGCTACACCGCCAGCACCGGACACGTCGCTAGCGGTTCCACACTCACCGCCATCAACGGCGAAGCCTACAGCTCCTGGTAGAGGGTCGACGACCGAACCGCAGCACATTCGACCGGTGAGGACAGCGGGATGCCGGACCCGCTGTCCTCAAGGCCAAAGATCGGGGCGGAGCGCCATCGGCGCCCCGCCCTTGTTCTTGGTCTGTCGAACCGCGCGAAAGACGGCTAGCGCGAGTCGCTGTCGGCCACCCTGTCCTTGACCACGGCCTGCGCCGCGGCGAGGCGGGCCACAGGCACGCGGAAGGGCGAGCAGCTTACATAGTCGAGCCCGACCTCGTGGCAGAACTCGACAGAGCGAGGATCGCCGCCGTGCTCGCCGCAGATGCCCAGCTCCAGATTCTTGCGAGCCTTCCGGCCGAGCGTACAGGCAGTCTCCACGAGCTTGCCGACACCCTCCACATCGAGCGTCTGGAACGGGTTCTCCGGGAGGATCTTGTCCTCGACATAGCGCAGCAGGAACTTGCCCTCCGCGTCGTCCCGCGAGTAGCCGAAGCAGGTCTGCGTCAGGTCGTTCGTGCCGAAGGAGAAGAACTCGGCCTGCTTGGCGATATCGTCCGCGGTCAGCGCGGCCCGCGGAATCTCGATCATCGTCCCGATCTTGTAGTCGACCTTGACGCCCTTCTCCTTGACGACGGCTTTGGCGACCGGTTCGATCCGCTCGCGCACGAAGGTCAGCTCGTTCACGTGGCCCACCAGCGGCACCATGATCTTCACGTGGACGTCGACGCCGCTCTTCGCGCACTGGCAGGCGGCCTCCATGATAGCCCGGGTCTGCATCTCCACGATCTCGGGCATGACGATGCTCAGCCGGCAGCCGCGCAGCCCGAGCATCGGGTTCAGCTCCCGCATGCTCTCGACGGCCTCGAGCATCTTGCGAAGCCCCTTCAGCTTGGGCGACCTCGGCGACTTCACCTCCAGCCGGCACACCTGCTGGAGCAGCTCGTCGTGGTCCGGCAGGAACTCGTGCAGCGGCGGGTCGATCAGCCGAATGACAACCGGCAGCCCGTCCATCGCCCGGAAGATCCCCATGAAATCCTTGCGCTGGAACGGAAGCAGCTCATCCAGAGCCTTCTTCCGCAGACCCTCGTTCTCCGCCAGGATCATCCGCTGAACCACCGGCAGCCGCTCCGACTCCATGAACATATGCTCGGTGCGGCACAGCCCGATGCCCTGCGCGCCGAAGCCGCGGGCGCGCTTGGCGTCGCGCGGATAGTCGGCGTTCGCCCAGACTTCGAGCCGTCGAACGTCGTCGGCCCAGCTCAGCAGCGTGGTCAGCTCTTTCTCTTTCGCCAGGTTCGGCACGATCGTCGGGATGAGGCCCGCAAACACCTCGCCCGTGGTCCCGTCGATGGAGATCGGCTCCATCTCCTTGAGCGCCTTGCCGTCCACCGTGAGCCGATGCGCCGCCTCGTCCACTCGGATCGCCTCACATCCGGCGACACACGGCAGCCCCAGCCCTCGGGCGACCACGGCCGCGTGGCTCGTGGCTCCGCCGCGGGCGGTCAGGATGCCCTTCGAGGCGAGCATGCCGTGCACGTCGTCCGGAGTCGTCTCCGGTCGCACGAGAACGACCACCATGCCGGCCTTGCCGTGCTCCTCCGCTCGGTCCGCGTCGAACACAGCCGCCCCGCTCGCCGCGCCCGGCGACGCGTTCAGGCCCTTGGCCAGCAGCCTGCCCTCCTTCGCGGCCAGGTCCTTCTCCTTCGGGTCGAAGGCGGGCAGCAGGAGCTGGTTGATCTGGTCCGGCTCCACCCGCATGAGGGCCTCTTCCTTGGTGATGAGCCGCTCCTTCACCATCTCCACCGCGATGCGCACGGCCGCCCGGGCGGTGCGCTTCCCCACGCGGCACTGGAGGATGTAGAGCTTGCCGCGCTCGATGGTGAACTCGATGTCCATCGCGTCCTTATAGTGCTTCTCGATGCGGGTGGCGAGGCGGACGAACTGGTTGTAGATCTTCGGGTTGTCTTTCTTCATCTGCGCGATCTCGATGGGCGTGCGGACGCCGGCCACCACGTCCTCGCCCTGCGCGTTCATCAGGAACTCGCCGTAGGTCTTCTTCTCGCCGGTGGCGACGTCGCGCGTGAACGCCACGCCGGTGCCGGAGTCATCGCCCAGGTTCCCGAACACCATCGTCTGCACGTTGACGGCCGTGCCGAGGTCGTGCGGGATCTTGTAGAAGTTCCGGTAGGCAATGGCGCGAGGGATGTTCCAGGAGCTGAAGACCGCGGTGATGGAGGTTTCGAGCTGCTCCATCGGGTCGGTCGGGAAGTCCCGCTTCATCTGCTTCTTGAAGAAGGCCTTGTACTGCTTCACCAGTTCCTTCAGGTCGTCGGCCGTCAGCTCGGTGTCCTGGGTGACGCCTCGCTTCCGCTTCATGGCGTCCATGATCTTGTCGAAGTTGTCTCGCTTCAGGTGCAGCGCCACCGACGAGAACATCATGATGAACCGGCGATAGGCGTCGTAGGCGAAGCGCTCGTTGCCCGTCAGTGCGATGATGCCCTGCATCGTATCGTCGTTAAGCCCGAGGTTCAGGATGGTCTCCATCATGCCGGGCATCGACATCTTCGCCCCCGAGCGCACGGAAACCAGCAGCGGGTTCTTCGGGTCCCCGAAACCCTTGCCGGTATCCTTCTCGACCTGCTTCATGGCCTTTCTCACGGCCTCCATCACGCCGGCCGGCATCTTCTTCTTCTTCAGGTACTCGATGCACGTCGCGGTGGTGATGATGAATCCCGGCGGAACGGGAAGGCCGAGGTTGCTCATCTCGGCAAGGTTCGCCCCTTTGCCGCCGAGCAGGTCCTTCATGTCTCTGTTGCCCTGGTGGAATAGGTACACGCTCTTTTCCAACTTCTTAGCCACGGTAGAACAGCTCCTTTCCGTCTCTGGTCTCTTCTCGCTAGACTATACCCACGGAGGGGGTCTCCCCTCCCGTTTCCTTCGCCACCATACGTCCGGCGGCTCCCTTGTGTGGGGCCGGCGCGCCCGCGCCGACGAGCGCGAGCATCAGTCTCGCGCGCCCCGCTGGCGGATCTCCCCGATCAGCTCCTCAACCCGTTCCCGCAGGGCCTGCTCTGCATCGACGTCGGCCACACGAGCGAGGTCCACAGCTGCCAGCAGGAGTTCGCCGACGGCGGCCTGCGCCACCTGCCGGTCGCCCGAGTCTTGAGCGAGTTGCGCCAGCGCCGCCTCGGCCGCGCTCTTGGCCTGCGCCCCGTCCCGGGAGATGCCGGCGCGCCCGGCGCGCCTTTGAACCACCTGTGCCCGAGAAAGCGCCGGCAGAGATGGCGGCACCTGCGTGATCGGGTCGGCGCTGTCTTCACCGCGCTCCTGCCGCTTCAAGCTGTCCCACTGATGCAGAACCTCGTCCGGGGTGTCGGCCGAGCTGTCGCCAAAGACGTGTGGGTGGCGGGCCACGAGCTTATCCCGGATGCCCTGGACGACCTTCCCTATGTCGAACCGCCCCGCCTCCTCCGCCAGCTGCGCGTGGAAGATGACCTGGAGCAGCAGGTCGCCCAGCTCCTGGCGGAGCGCATCGGGGTCGTCGCGATCTATCGCTTCCAGCACCTCGTACGTTTCCTCCAGCAGACAGGGCCGCAGAGAGCGATGGTCCTGCTCTCGGTCCCACGGGCAGCCCGACGGGCTCCGCAGTCGGGCCATCAGCTCGACGAGTTCGGAGAAGAGAGCGTTATCTGTCCCAGGGGTCCGCTTGCCCATATGCCGAAGTGCTCCGACTCCCTCAGCCCGGCCCGCCGGCTGGGGGGCTATCCGCGGCACAACCGCTGAACCGGAGCCGCCGCTGCGGGACACCGCCCCGTCGCTCGGCGGTCACTCAGGCTGTGTCTTCCCAGAGGGTGCCGCCGGCTCAGTCACAGGAGACCGCACTTCGCCTGTGGGCTCAGGAAGGGTGGGCATGAGTTCCTCTGTCTGAGACATGCGCCGCGCGCGCGCCTCCCTGCCCTCGCGGTAAGCATCCCCCAAGGCCTTGTAACGCGGGCTGAGGATTGCAATATCGGCCTTGGCGCGAAGGTTCGTGAAGAACTCCTGTAGCTGAGGCTGGTACCGGGGATCGCCCAGCATCCACTCCTCTATGGCATCGACATTGCCTTCCAGCGTGAGTTCCCCGGGCGTAATATGCTTCTCGACCATGACGAGGCGGTAGAACTGCGGCCTCGGCGCTGCCGGGGCCGCGCCTTCCTCCTCCTCGGGCGCGGGCAGCTCGATCGGGAGTGGCTCGCTGACCGCGCCGGGCGCCATCTCGAAGAGCAGCTTCTCCAGCTTCGGATCATCTGTATTGCCTTTGACGACCCAACCCGCCATCCCGCCCCGGGTCCGCTCCAGGGGATCGAGACTCTTCTCCGCCGCAACCTCGCCGAACTTCTCTCCCGTCACCGTATCCCCGGAGGCGCCCGCGAGAAGCTCCTTGCGGACCGCCTCGGCCTCTTCCTTCGACGCAAGGATGATCTCTCGGCAGATGACCGACTCGTTATTGTGGGGCAAGGCTTCGAGCCGCTGCTTGCTCACCTCGAAGTACGCCTTGCGGTCCTCGTCAGTGAAGACCAGCTTGCCTCTGAGGATCTCAATGCTCAGGCGGCTGGTCAGATCCTCTTCGGACTGGCCGGTGTCTGTGAGCCAGGCATCGAAGCTCTTCCCGGTGGCGGCCAGAACGTAGTCTTTGATCCCCTCGAGGCGCGCCTCCAGATCCTCGCGGCTCACAGACACGCCCCGCTTGTCCGCCTCCTGGCGGATGAGCTGCCGTACGATGAGACCGTCGAGCGTCCTCGCGCCCAGCGTGCCCGCCGAGCCGGGAGAGGGGAACACACTGCCGAAATACGCATCCACCCGTCGTCGCAGGTCCATCGCGTCCTGTTGGCTGACAGTCAGGCCGCGGCGCGAAAGCTCCTCGTAGATCACCTGCACCACCATCAGCTTCTGTGTCTCGACCTGTCGTGCGTCGATATCCTCGGCCTGTTCCAGAGCCTGGCAGAACTGAGACCGGCTGATCGGCTGGTTGTTTACCGTGGCGACGGCGTCGCTCTCTTTGCCCCCACAGCCGACGCAGAAAGCGAGCAAGACGACGGCAATACCCAAAAGCGGTGCGCATCCACGCATCGCGGCCGTTCCTTTCCTCTCGCGCGAACGGCCCGCCCGCTGGAAGCGGACAGGCCGCCTCGCCCGACATCACCAGGCGCCGGGCTGGCCACCTCTCGTACGCGAGACTACCGCGATTCTAGCCCGCCGCTAGGCAAAAGTCAAGGACGCGGCGGGGACTGCTCTGCTCGCCGCGTGCCTCTCAAAGCCTCTCAGGGCGTCAACTCGAACGCTCGCGAGATGTACACCGCCATCTGGTCGCGGGTGACGACATCATCGGGTCGGCAGAATCCGTCATCCTGAGCGCAGCGAAGAGCCTGCCCTGAGCTTGCCGAAGGGATCTTGGTCCCTGTCCCCGACCCGCCGGCCGTTGCCCCTTCTGTAGGGCAGGCATTCCCATGCCCGCCGGCCGTTCGCCGTTTCTCGTGGGGCAGGAGCTGGCCTCCTGCCCGTCGCACCCCCTTCCCCCTACCACAGCGCCTCGGCGCGGACTCCATGCCTCCCTCCCACGTGGCCCGCCGGCCCTTCGCCGTTCTTGGTGGCGCAGGTTTGTAACCTGCGTAGGCGGCGCAGCCGCCTCCCCGCCGCCGGCCGTTCCCCTTCCGTAGGGCAGGAGCTTCGCCTCCTGCCCGTCGCACCCCCTTCCCCCTACCACAGCGCCTCGGCGCGGACTCCATGCCTCCCTCCCACGCGGCCCGCCGGCCCTTCGCCGTTCTTGGTGGCACAGGTTTTCAACCTGTGTAGGCGGCACAGCCACTGGCGAACGAGCCCTGGAAAACGAAGGTCCTCGTGACGTCCTTCATCTTCGCCGCATGGTTCGTGCTGTGTAACGTGGTGACGCGGGCGCCGCATTCGGGTCATACGGAGAAGCAACCGCCGGATCAGGAGGGCCCTTAGCGCGCGGCCCGGACCGCGCTCTCGGTCCAGACGCTCCGCTAGTTGGCGCAGGAACAGAGTGACATCACTTCGATTGCGCTGACCCGTCGCGCTCCTCCGCCAACGCGCTTAACAGCCGCGGCAGCGGGAGGCTGATACCTACCTCCTTCTCGACTTGCGCGTACACAAGTGCCACCAGCCGCGTTGTTGCTATGATACGGTCGGTTATCCTCGCCGCCGAGGCGGACTGGATGCCCTCAACTTGCTTGATGAGCTCCTCTGCTCCAGCCCCCGAGTCGAGCGCGCCCTGGACCGCCTTCCGCACTTCATCAACGCTCCTCGGAACGTCCTTCTCCGCTGGCAGCAGCGTGTCCCAGATTGCTTTCGCCGCGGCCTCTCCTCGATCGCCCGCAAGTGCCCCTCCCAGCAGGATGGGCACGATCGCGTTCAGAGCGGTTATGCTCACCCCTTGCGCCCCCTCTAGGCTCTCCTCAATTAGCCGCTCCGCAGCATTCTCGACGCGGATAACGCGGCGCATCAGAAGCTGGTGACGCAGTCGCATCCGTTCCGTCTCAATGGCTTGCTCTCGTCCCGCTTTGACAGTCGCCCTGTATGTCACCAGAGCGCCAACAAGAGCAATCACGAGCGACCCCACCCAGGCTGCTCCAGCGGTCGCGAGATTGAACGCGCTCACATCTGCCTGTGCACTCATGTGCGTTGTCCCCCTTTGGAGGTGGCCGCGGCTGACCGGCCCGTCGTCGCTGGGATTCGCCGGCCAATACTTCGGCCCCTCTCGACCACTGACTCACCCGTCACTAGACTCTGCTGCTCTCCGTTGCCGCGGTAGGCGAGCACGACCTTACCTCCTTCCCGGACCGGTTGCGCCCATTCGACCATCCCTACATCCGCGTTCGGTGTTTCGGGAGCTTGCTCCCGAAACGTCCCCTCCATCCGCGCTCATCAGCGGATTGCCCTGCCGTTCCCGCAGTTATCCCTCCCCGCCGCGTGGCTAGGCCCGCGGCCGCCATGGCGGAAGGCGGAGCCTGCTTAGCCATCTCACCTCACCGCTGCCGCCCAACAGAAAAGGCGGGCTCTCCTGAAGCCGTTCGCCGCGGCGAATGAGTGGCTTGAGGAAAGCCCGCCTCTCGGATGTCGAGTCAGCGGATCAGTATTCGGTTTCAGCCTTCGTAGTCCGCCAACGGCGGACGAAGTAGGCTTGACCCTATCCTATCGCACCCGGGACGGGTGTCAAGACCCTCTTTCCATGCCACAGAGCTGAGAAGGAAGCATGTGAAGCATGAGCATCAAAGGGTAACTGCTCTTCCCCTATGTCGGGTCGTTCTCGAAGCGGATGGTGATTGATGCGTACGGGTGGAACTCGGGCATCGAGCTGTATATCTGCCCGTCCCTGAAATGGTGATGGGCAATAGAAGGGAAGAGCTCTTCAGGCACAGGCTGTTTTGCCTCAGGGTTGTGGAGCATCGAGAAACCCTCTGCCCACGTCTCCTCAGACTCCTCATTTACCTCATATTCGAAATCCTTTGGCAGAGCGGCATTAGGGTCATGGTCGTAGCATTTGCCAGTCCTGATCAAGCGTGTGTTGGGGGCTTTGAAGCCTGCTTGCCTCCCCATGCGGTTGAACTTCGACACTGTCCCGCTTGCAGAGGAAAGCACAGCGCTTATGTATTCAGCATCCGGCTGAAAGAAGAAGCCCGACGGGATCTCCTTGTCGCCAACTTTGTGTGTGCCAATAGGCCGCGGCAGGATGATGAGGTTGCCGTCCCCGTCGAATCTATGGTCGTGAGCGACGCCGTACAGGTACCTGATCAAGGCCGACGAACTCCACAACATCGACTGGTCGTCGTGGAAGTCGGCCACTGCAAACACAAGGGGATTCCCTGCCACGTGAGGCAACTCCCAGTACTTCATCTTCAGCTTCGAGTACAGGGGGCTGCCCCAGCGTATGGGCATGGCATCCGTGAGCTCGTCTGCTACCTCCCTGGCGGTTTCGTCGCCTGCGAGTTCGGCCGTGCATCTCGGTGGGTCATCATCCGCCCTCCCGACAGTGACCGCCTCTATGGCAACTGACTCACTCCCCTTCGTCACTAGGAAGTCGGGAGCATTGTGCTCCCGGCTGACGACGAACTGCTCCTCAACCAGGTATGCATACAGACACAGCTCCCACACACGGGCATCGAAGCCTGTCGACTGGAACTGCTCCACGAAATTCCCATCAACATCAGTGAAGTACGGCATCATGCTGTTTATGATCCCCCTTGCCGAGGCAAATCCAGCCTGACCGGCCAATGCAGTGAAGTACGGGTGTTGTCTCTCCTCGGGCACCACCGGCGTGAAAAGGTCTATGGGTTTCCTGTCATCACCTTGAGGATACGTCGTCAGCCCCCCGCTGGTGTGCTTCTGGATGGAATCACACAGCCAAACCATCGCCGATTCCTTGTCCTTAAGAGACACTGCCGTATCGAAAGCCCTGAAGCGACGAGCTTCGTCTCTGCAAAGCAGAACGGCGTTGAAGTCGCGATCAAACCGGTCTTGCACGAGAACACCAAGTATGGTCTCGTCTATGTTTGAGAACCAAGCCAACTCTATGCCGATCACGGCTAGCAGCGGGTCCCTGCTGTATCCCGCTAACGCGTCGAACCTCTTTCGGTCCATACCCTTGACGGTCACCAGTCCCATTACTGCTCGCTCTCTCAGCGTAGCTCAGGGGCAATGCCAACGCTGTCTGTATCCGAAGCCATGAGGTATCCTCGCGTACTCGCATTCTATCACAGTATGATCTGCTCACGGGCCTTCGCCGCAAACTCCGCTACATCGTTACGCCCTAGCAATATGGCACACTCGAAGGCTAGCACCGCGGCGATGAGCGGGGATGTCGCGCGGATCGCTATACCTGCGAGCCACGCCCTCTTTGAGGATACTCTTTCCGATAGCTTTGCTGCAACTCCGCCGGCGTCCGGTTCAGCATCTCCGGCGGGACGATCCCCGCCTTCTTCTCCTCCTCCGTCGCCAGTCGCTCCGCCTTACGGCCGGCAGACAAGTCCACAAGCGGCGCAGGCACGTCAACGCAATTGGGATGGAGCGTCGGCCCGCCGTTGATGGCGCTGATCGGGGGATACACGGGGTGCAGCTTGCCCGCCGGCCGATAGGATAGCTCGTCGCCGATGTTGATGGTAGCGGTCTCGTGTAAGCGCGGCGCGGATGCGCCGTGTGGGGAGATGCAGCAGTCGCGAGCAGAGGCTGTGATTGGGAATGCAGCAGCCGGGGTCCGGCGGATCGACCACCTGCTCCCCTTCCGCGACCGGAAGACCTGCCAGCTAACTCAGGGAACCCGGCCTCACTTCTCGGGGATGGGCCCTACTGCTCAGTCAACGTAGATCTGATCTAGCCGTCGCACTGTCTGTTCGGCAGGAGCTTGCCTCCTGCCCAAGAACCTGGAACCCGCAGACAGATCACAGTAAAGCGGCCTGAACGCTACTCCATGATCTCGATGAACGGCGGCTGCGGTGTCTGCCGGATGGCATACACCGGTGTTCTCGCGGAGTTGACGGTCTTGACCACCTCGAGGAACGAATAGCTCCCCTCCGACCACACTTTCACGATCCCGTCGGCCGCCGCCCGCAGCTTCGCCAGGTGATCGGCGGGGACGCCGTGAGGGCTCACCGCGCCCAGCACGACCGACCTGCTCGCGCGGCACCGAGAGGCGAGGTCCACAACAGTCGCATCCGCCTCTTCGGGACACATGAGAGCGAATAGGCGGGAAACGTTCACCTGGAACCGGATGCCAGGCCCCTGCTCTGGGGGACACAGGCGCGCCATCTCATCCGCAATCGACTTGGAGAGAGGCGTTTCTGCCGGTGTCTTCTCTCGCTCGGAACCGAGAAATACCACTTGCCCGGCATCGATGCCCTGCTCCAACCGGTCCGTCATCCCGGCGCTCTTCATCAGCGCCCGCCAGCGCGATTTGGCGTCGCTTTTGGCAGCAATGCGCACGTAGCGGTCACCGGCCTCGAGAGCCTCTTTGGCGAAGCCGGCGTCGAAAATGTCCTGATGCAGATCGACATCGATCTCCATCAGGTAGAAGCTGCCATAGGGTATTCCGCCACCCAGAAGGTCGTCGAGCTGTGGGATCCCCGTGGAAACCGCCTCCTCGAACCGGTAGAAAGGCTCCTGGAACGGCGGGAGTATGTGGATGCCTCCCTTGCCGATGAAGTAGAGGCTGGGGATCGGGATGTGCGGCGTGCCTCGGCTCTTGATGACCTCGAGGAAGCGCATGCGCTGGCTCTGCACGTATCGCGGCGTAAGCAGGATGAGACCATCGGCGATGAATTCCTCGGGCCCCGTGCCGATCTCCTCCTCCTCCCGAAGCTCCCGCGTGAGGAGCGCCGTCAGCGACTCGGCTTTCAGGGCGTTGACCAAACCATAGACCGACTCGCGAAACTGGCGCGAGTCCTCGGCCGCGCCCAGGAGGTTGGAGATGCTGTCCACTACCACCCGGGTCGCTCCGATCTCGGCGATCATCTCACTTACGATTCCCTGATCGCGCACGATGTCTTGCTGAAGCACCTCGGGAGACGTGAAGAGCACCTTGAGTTTGCCCTCATCCTCCAGCGCGCGGAAATCCCACCCGAAGTTCTCGGCATCTCGATAGATCCGCTCGGGGAACTCCTCGAAAGTGATGAAGAGCCCCGGTTCGCGGAACTGGGTAATGCCGTTGTAGAGATACTGCATGCCGAGGCTCGTCTTGCCGGTGCCGGGCGCACCCGCCACGAGAATCGCGTCTCCCCGCAGGAAACCGCCGTACAGAAGTTGGTCAAGGCCCTCGATGCCGGTTTTGACTCGATCCATGCAAATCTCCTCAGGAGCTGTGTGCGACAACAGGTCGCCGAATGTCCACTTTTTGACTCAGCGCCGACGGGGTGGTATATAGCGATAGACGTCCGCGCCGGGATAGCTGATTTTCTGAACAAAGCGCCGCTCTTCGAGCAGTTCGAGTTCCTTCTGCACTTGATCGCTTTCGCGCCCGACGCGCAGCGCTATCTGACGGGCTGTATTGACGGTATAGGGGTTGGCCTCGAGGAAGGCAATGAGCCTCTCAAGGCCGTTGACGGACGCCACAAGCCGTCCTAGGTCGCCACTGACGCGGTAGGTGCGCAGCCCGCGCCGGATGCGATCGGCAAACTGGTGGAGCTTGTCGGCCCGCTCCAACACGAGCTTCCGCAGCTCGACCTCGTCTATCGAAGCCAGGTGCTCCTGCTCTTTCCCTCGTTGAGCGAGAAAGGCCTCTGTTTCGGCCACGGCGCCTTCCAGGCTATATCCATGGTCGAGGGCTTGCTTTATGAGGCAGACTTTTTCGATGGCCTGGTAGTCGTAGGTCCGGCTGGCGCCCTGGCCGGTGGGTTGTATGATTCCTTTGTCTGTCCAGTAGGAGAGCTGCCGAATAGAAACACCGCAGAGCTGGGCGGCTTGGCCGATGCCGAGCTCGAGGCGCTCCAGGAGCTTGCTCAGATCGACAGGACGGACGGATGAAGAGGGTCTTTCGCGCGCGGCTTCCGCCATTCCGTTCTCCTTAGGCTGCTGGAGGTTGCAGTGCTCGCGGCACGCCCCCGCCCCCCAGCGCACGAGCACGTTGGAATATAGCACAGAGCTGTCGGTCGGTCAAGACATACGTGTGGGCAGAATTCATCATTTTGGTTTCGGGGAATTGTGATGGGGATGGGGCAAGGCAGTTGGGGGCTGTGTGAGGAGTCAACCAAAGGCATTCCGGGAGGGGGAGGTCTTGTGGTCGCTTGGGACACGATCGAGGGCACGAACGGCACGGCCGGCACGATTTTCGGCACGGCCGGCACGCTTTTCGGCACGCTCGGCACGGGAAAAGGACGCGCTTTGGCACGCTCGGCACGGGGGTAGGGAAAAGGTTCTACGTGGCACGGAAAGGGGGGTTCTGCCGGCTTCGGGGAGGGGGTGGGGGTGGTGCGCGAGTGAGCGTTCACACCCGCGCGTCGACCTGCTATCATCGACGCGGACTGCCCCGGAAGGGGGTTCGGAGGAGGGCGTCCTGGCCCGCGCAGAGAGTTCGACCATGCCTTTTGTCCGTCTCGCCAAGGTGTGCTTTGACCGGGGTTCCGAGGAGCGCGTGATCCGAGCATGACCCAGAGCAACGGAGGCACGAGGGATTGGACGCGCATCGGGCTGTGGCTCGTGGCCGGCACCATTGCCTACAACTTTGTGGAGGCGGGGCTTGCCCTATGGTCTGGGGTGGTCGCGCACAGCATCGCGCTCGTGGGCTTCGGCCTCGACAGCATCATCGAGCTGGCGGCCGCTTCGGTCCTGTTCTGGCGGCTGCGGGTGGAGGCGAGGGGGGCCGGGCGGGAGATCGTGGAGGCGGCCGAACGCCGAGTGCATCGTTTCGTTGGGTTCACCTTCTTCGCCCTGGCCGCTTATGTTCTGACAGTCGCGATCTGGACGCTGGTCGGCCCCGGCGAGCCCGAGGAAAGTCTGGTCGGGATCATCCTTGCCGTGGCCTCGCTGATCGTAATGCCGCTGGTGTCGTGGGGGAAGCTTCGCGCGGCGCGCGAGATTCCCAGCTCGGCGCTGCGGGCGGAGGCAAAGGAAACTTTGGCCTGCTCGTATCTGTCGTTCGCCTTGCTGCTGGGGCTGGCGGCGAACGCGGTGGCGGGCTGGTGGTGGGCCGACCCAGTTGCGGCACTTCTGATGATTCCGTGGCTGGTGCGGGAGGGCTGGGAGGGTGTGGTTGGCGAGGAGGATGAGGATTAGGGGAGGCGCGGGGGCGGGGACGGAACGACCTGGGAACCACAAAGACACGAAGGGCACAAAGGGGGAAGGGCTAGGGAGGCGCGGGGGCGGGGACGGAACGGCCGGGGAACCACAAAGACACGAAGGGCAC
>Ga0307377_10003518_pt1 | contig 17627 bp, 15 predicted proteins | sample TR3MG_FD_202535 | JGI IMG/M metagenome (GOLD analysis project Ga0307377, IMG submission 202535) | Soil microbial communities from Risofladan, Vaasa, Finland - TR-3 | ecosystem: Environmental > Terrestrial > Soil > Coastal area > Acid sulfate soil | place: Finland: Risofladan, Vaasa | collected... | reverse complement strand
CGCTTCCCAAGTGGCGAAGATCGGGCAACGGCCGACGGATCTGGTCGCGCGTTATGGGGGCGAAGAGTTCGTGATGGTGCTCGGAGAGACCAGTGCCGATGGTGCGAGATGGCTTGCCAGTCGCCTGTGCCAGAAAATTGCCGAATTGAATATTCCGCATCATGTGGCATCAACGCGCCATGTCACGGTCAGCTGCGGCGTGGCTTCCGTTATACCCGACGATGATCGTTCTCTCGATGTGCTGCTGAAATCGGCCGACCGTGCATTGTATCGGGCCAAAGCGGCAGGGCGCGACCGGGTGGTGGTTTGCGATTACGACCAGGCTGTCGTTGCAGTGTGATGCAGGGGCAATTTCCGGAGAGATGGCCCGGGCTTACATCTGTCCCTGATCCTGGTCATGCCCGTGGCGCCTGTACAGTATCGCCATGATGCCGGACAGCATCAGTCCGAACACCAGCAGGATCAGTGAGATGCTGAGATTCAGTTTATCCATCAGCGCATACAAACCCAGCATTGCGAAGATGCTCAGATTTTCGTTGAAGTTCTGTACCGCGATCGAGTGTCCCGCACCCATCAGCAGGTGGCCGCGGTGCTGCAGCAGCGCATTCATCGGCACCACGAAATAGCCCCCCATCGCGCCCATCGCGATCAGCAGCAGAACCGCAATCGTGCTGTTGGTGACCGGGATCATGATGATCACCGCGATACCCATTGCGATGCCGACCGGCAAGACCCTGACCGAGTGTTCCAGCTTGACCAGTTTTGCCGCCAGCACCGCGCCGATCGCGATACCGATCGCGAACCATGCGGTTAGTTGTGCGGCTGAGCTGATGCTGTAATGCAGCGCCACGGCCGCCCAGCCGAGCAACAACAGGCGCAGCGTGGCGCCGGCGCCCCAGAACAGGGTGGTGACCGCGAGCGAAACCTGGCCAAGCGGGTCTTTCCACAACAACTTGAAGCAATGCCAGAATTCGGTAAGCAGAAAAACCGGATTGCGGCTGACCGGCTTGTGGTCTATCGCCACCTGGGGAATGTACAGATTGAACACGGCTGCAACAATGTAGATGCCAACGATGATGGAAATCGCCAGCTTGGGCGGTGTATCGATGCCGGTATCGATGAAAGGCACATCCCACCATTGCAGCATCGGCTGGGCAATTTCCGGACTGATCATGATGCCGCCCAGCACGGCGCCCAGAACGATCGCCAGTACGGTCAATCCTTCCATCCAGCTGTTTGCCAATACCAGTTGGCGGGGGGGGAGATACTCCGTGAGGATCCCGTATTTTGCCGGTGAATAGGCCGCCGCACCCAGGCCGACCACGGCGTAGGAGAGCAGCGGATCGACACCGAACAGCATCGCGATGCATCCCATGATCTTGATGTTGTTGCTGATGAACATCACGTGGCCCTTGGGCAGCGAGTCGGCGAATGCGCCCACGAAAGGAGCCAAAACGATGTAGGAGAGTATGAAGGCTTCCTGCAATACCGGCGTGTACCAGTTTGGCGCATGCATGGATTGCAATAATGCGATGGCGGCAAACAGCAGGGCGTTGTCCGCGAGCGCGGAAAAGAACTGAGCTGCAAGGATGGTAAAGAAACCGAGATTCATGTTCTTTCGGCGCAGGCTAATGTGCACAGCACGTTAAAGTCCGCAACGCGGACTGGCCGTAGCCAAAAGAACTGTGCTGCAAGGATGGTGTAAAAGCCGCGATTCATGCTGTTTCGGCGATAGTTAATGTGCGCAGCACGTTAAAGTCTGCGGCGCAGACAGGCCGTGGCCAAAGAAACTGCGCCGCAAGGATGGTGTAAAAGCCGGGATTCATTAAACCGAGTTCTTGTTTTTCAAACTGTTTTATAACACGAAAGTATGACCCCTGCTATCATTCGGCCATCTTAAAATCCTTGCGATAAAGCGACTTTCATGCCCCGTCCGATACAGGCCAATCTGGACTTGAGCGCGCTGGAGAGCAATCTCCGGGTGGCGCGCCGTACCACTTCCGCACGCATCATGTCGGTCGTCAAGGCGGATGGTTACGGCCATGGGTTGATGCGCGCCGCCGAGGCCCTGGCGGCGACGGACGGTTATGCGCTGCTGGATATACAAGATGCGGTGCGGCTGCGCGAGGCGGGTTACCGCCAGACCATCCTGCTTCTGGAAGGCTGTTTCAGCGCGGAACAATTGCCCATCATCGCGGAATACCGGTTGACCTGCGTGATCCACAGTCCGTGGCAGATCGCGATGCTGGACGGTTATCCCGGGAACGGCTCGCTGGAGGTCTGGCTCAAGGTCAACAGCGGCATGAACCGGCTGGGTTTTGCGCCGCAGCAGGTGGCGCAGACCATGGATCAGCTGCGCCGCCATCGCGCGGTGCGCGACATCACGCTGATGACCCATTTTGCGAATGCAGACGAGCCGCGCGGTATTGCCGAACCGCTCGCGCTGTTCAACGATCTTGCTGCTTCCTATCGCGTGGCGCGCTCGCTGGCGAACTCCGCAACGCTGTTGCGCTACCCGGAAGCGCACGGCGACTGGGTGCGTCCCGGCATCATGCTGTATGGCGCGTCGCCGTTTGCCCCGGACATGGGTGAACAATTCAGTGCGCAACAACTCGGACTGAAACCGGTGATGACACTGGGCAGCCGCATCATCGCCACGCAGGAATTGCGCGCCGGCGGCGAGGTCGGTTACGGCGCGTTGTTCCGCGCCGAACACAATATGCGCATCGGCATTGTCGCCTGCGGTTATGCCGACGGTTATCCGCGTCATGCGTTGAGCGGCACACCGATACTGGTGGACGGGCAACGCACCCGGACGCTGGGCCGTGTCTCGATGGACATGCTGTGCGTGGACCTGGGCGCCTTGCCGCAAGCCGGTGTCGGAAGCCGTGTCGTGCTGTGGGGAGACGGCATGCCGATCGAGGAGGTCGCGCGTGCGGCCGGGACCGTCAGCTATGAATTGATGTGCGCGCGGACTGAACGCGTGCGTATCGTGACTTGAGACCACGGGGTAAATAAATGTTGGCCATCATCGGCGGTAGCGGTGTTTACAACATCGAGGGGCTGGCGAACACCCGCTGGGTGAAGGCAAACTCCTCATTCGGCGAGCCGTCCGACGAAGTGCTGGTCGGCGAACTGCCGATCGGTGACCTGGGGCGGCAGCCGATCGCCTTCCTGCCGCGCCACGGTCGCGGGCACAACATCCCGCCGTCGGAGATCAACTTTCGCGCCAATATCGACGCGCTGAAGCGTCTCGGCGTGACCGACATCGTGTCGGTCAGCGCGGTGGGTTCGCTGCGCGAGCACCTGGCACCGGGCATGTTCGTGATCGTCGACCAGTTCATCGACCGCACCTTCGCGCGCGAAAAAAGTTTTTTCGGCAGCGGCCTGGTCGCGCATGTGTCGATGGCGCATCCGGTTTGCCACCGTCTCGGCGATCACCTGCAGGCCGCCGCGCAACAGGTGGGTATCCCGGTGGCGCGCGGCGGCACCTATCTGGTGATGGAAGGGCCGCAGTTCTCCAGCCTTGCCGAATCGGAACTGTACCGTTCCTGGCAGTGCGACGTGATCGGCATGACCAATATGCCCGAAGCCAAGCTCGCGCGCGAAGCCGAGATCTGCTACGCCACGGTCGCGATGGTGACCGACTACGACTGCTGGCATCCCAACCACGACGACGTGACGGTCGATGCGATCGTCAAGGTGCTGCTGGCGAATGCCGACAAGGCACGATCCCTGGTAAAGCGCGTCGCACCGCTGGTGTACGACGATGCGAACGCGAGCGCATGCGCGTGCCGCAGCGCATTGCAATACGCGATCATCACCGCGCCGGAAGCGCGCGATGCGGGAATGGTCGAGAAGCTGTCCGCGGTGGCTGGGAGAGTGTTGAAGAAATAAAGGCAAAAACGAAAATCAGCCACAGAGAACACAGAGATCACAGAGAGATTGGCGGTTTCACATGTTTCATGGATTTTCTCGACAGGTGGTAAGCGATCTCTTGTTTCAACCAATTGGTTTTCTCTGTGATCTCTGTGTTCTCTGATGTAACAACTAGCCATTCCACTAGGTTGCAAAGAGACCGCAACCAAGTGGCTGGTTATGTGGCTAAATGGTTTTAATGTAATTAACTTCAGGGTAAAGAAATGACGATTAAATCCCGCATCCGCACCGTCCCGCACTACCCGAAGCAAGGCATCATGTTTCGCGATATCACCACGCTGCTCAAGGACCCGGTCGGCCTTCGCGTCACGGTGGATGAGCTGGTGCGCCGCTACAGGGACGTGAAGATCGACAAGGTCGCCGGTATCGAATCGCGCGGCTTCATCATTGGCGCGCCGCTGGCCTACGCGCTGGGCAAAGGTTTCATCCCGATCCGCAAGCAGGGCAAGTTGCCCGCCGCAACCATCGGCCACGACTATGAACTCGAGTACGGTACCGACCGCATCGAGATCCACACCGACGCATTCGACAAGGGCGAAAGGATCTTGCTGGTGGACGACCTGATCGCCACCGGCGGCACCGCGGAAGCGGCCTGCAGGCTGATCGCCAAGATGGGCGGCCAGATCGTCGAATGCTGCTTCATCATCGACCTGCCCGACATCGGCGGACGCGCCAGGCTGGAGAAACACGGCCATAAAGTGTTTGCCCTGTGCGAGTTTGAGGGGGATTGAAGCAAGGTCGCGATTCATCGTGCCCTTTTGGGGCGCGCCTGACCACTTTAGCTATGTGGGCACATCCAGCGAGGCAATTAAATAAATCAGTGCACGGGTTGCAAAACCCGCTTGACTGTAAAATGCCGGACAATTTCTCCCGACCTCACAGGGCACCAGAATGATGGAACACAATCACGATCACGATCACGACGGCCACTCGCATGGCGGCCATCACCATCATGTCGATCCAAACGGCAATGGCCGTGCCTTTGCCATCGCCATCGCCCTGAACGTGGCTTTTGTCGCGATCGAATTCACTTATGGGTTTATTGCCAATTCGACCGCGCTGATGGCCGATGCGGGGCACAACCTCTCGGATGTGCTGGGGCTGATACTGGCATGGGGTGCGGTGATCCTCGGGCGAAAAGCGCCGAACGGGCGCTACACCTATGGCCTGCGCAGCACTTCCATTCTGGCTGCACTGGCAAACGCCATGCTCCTGATGGTGGCGAGCGGTGCCATTGCGTGGGAGGGCATCCAGCGCTTCGCGCACCCGCCCGTGGTGGCCGGACTCACGGTGACGCTGGTGGCGGCGATGGGCATCATCGTCAACGGTTTGTCCGCATGGTTGTTCATGAAAGGCAGCAAGGGCGACTTGAACATACGCGGAGCGTACCTGCACATGGCCGCTGATGCTGCCGTGTCGCTGGGCGTGGTCATTACGGGAATCATAATGATCTACACGGGCTGGTACTGGCTCGATCCGGTGACCAGCCTGTGCATCGTTATTGTGATTGTCATCGGAACCTGGTCCTTGTTGCGCGAGTCGGTTCAGCTGGCATTGAGTGCCGTTCCGGCACACATCGATGTGTCCGCCGTGGATAGCTTTCTGCGCCAATGTGCGGGAGTCACCGACATCCACGATCTGCACATCTGGGGCATGAGCACGACGGAAAGCGCTTTGACGGTCCATTTGGTTATCCCGGCAGGCTATCCCGGCGATATATTCATGGACAATATCGTGCAGGAACTGAAACAGCGTTTCTCCGTCCAGCACAGTACCCTGCAAGTGGAGCAGGGTACAACCGATCACGCTTGCGCGCTGCATTAGGTTTGCCGGCAAAGCACGGTGTAAATCTGGCTGATGTATAAAAATTGGCAATTTTGGTTACCATGAAAATAAACGGCACGCCTTTCCGCACTATCTGGCCCACCGCCGATAACACCGCAGTGGAGATCATCGACCAGACCAAACTCCCGCATGTATTCGACACGCTGCGGCTGGAGAGCATGCGCGATACGGAGCGCGCAATCAGGGACATGCAGGTGCGCGGCGCGCCGCTGATCGGGGTGACCGCGGCTTACGGCGTGGCGCTGTCGATGCGCCACCACGCCTCGGATGCGGCGCTGAAGGCGACCTGCGACAAGCTGCTGCTGGCGCGCCCGACCGCGGTGAACCTGCGCTGGGCAGTGGAGAAGATGCGCGCGCTGCTGGCGCCGTTGCCTGAAAGCGAACGCGCCGCGGCGGCCTGGCAGGAAGCGGCGCGCATCGCCGACCAGGATGTGGCGATCTGTTCCAGCCTGGGCGAGCATGGCAGCGGGCTGATCCGTGCGATGCACGAAAAGAAAAAAGATACAGTGAACATCCTCACCCATTGCAACGCGGGCTGGCTGGCGACGGTGGATTGGGGCACGGCGCTGGCGCCGGTCTACAAGGCGTTCGATGCGGGCTTGCCCGTGCATATATGGGTGGACGAAACCCGCCCGCGCAACCAGGGCGCGAGCCTGACCGCGTGGGAACTCGGCCGGCACGGCGTGCCGCACACGGTGATCGCGGACAATACCGGCGGGCATTTGATGCAGCACGGCAGGGTGGACATGGTGATCGTCGGCACCGACCGGGTCACCGCGCGCGGCGACGTGTGCAACAAGATCGGCACCTACCTGAAAGCCTTGGCTGCGCATGACAACGGCGTGCCGTTCTATGTCGCGCTGCCGACGCCGACGATAGACTGGACACTGCAGGACGGTGTCAGGGAGATTCCGATCGAGCAGCGCGCTGAAGAAGAGGTGACGCACATCTCCGGGCTGTGCGATGACGGGCAGGTGCGCACTGTGCAACTGACACCAAACAATTCGCGCGCCGCCAACTACGCTTTCGACGTGACCCCGGCGCGGCTGGTGACGGCGCTCATCACGGAAAAAGGCGTGGTAAGGGCGGATGCAGGGGCGATGAAAGTATTATGGTAAAACCTTTAGCCACAGAGATCACAGAGACCACAGAGAAGATCGGCAATATGACAATGGTTTGCGGTTTTCTCTGTGGTCTCTGATGCAACTACTAGCCACTCGACTAAACGAGCAAACTACGCACGTTAAGTCGCTGGTTATGTGTACTCTGTGGCAAGAATTTTGTTTTTGAATTTTTTGAACATGCGGCGGGTGGATGAAGATCGTGAATGGATTTTTGAGAAAGTGAAATCATGAACGAAAAAGAACTGCGCGGCGAAATGGTGCGCATCACCAAGCGATTGGACGAACAGGGTTTGAATCGCGGTGCTTCCGGCAACCTTTCGGTGAGATTCGGCGAGGGCATGCTGATCACGCCTTCCGGGATGGGTGCGGAAGGGCTGACGGAAGAGGATATCGTGTTCGTGCAGATGGACGGCACCCCGCGCGGACGCTGGCAGCCTTCCAGCGAGTGGCTGTTTCATCGCGACATCTACGCGCAGCGCCCGGAGTTTGGCGCAATCATCCATACTCATTGCGTTGCGGCAACCGCGCTGGCCTGTTTGCGCAAGGATATTCCGCCGTTCCATTACATGATCGCGCTGCTGGGCGGGGACAATATACGCTGTGCCGACTATGCGACTTTCGGTACGCAGGGTTTGTCCGATAATGCGCTGGCCGCGCTGCGCGACCGCAAGGCCTGTCTGCTGGCGAATCACGGCATGATCGCGGCGGACGCGGATCTCGCCGGGGCGTATCGTAATACGATGGAAGTCGAAACCCTCAGCGAGATGTATTTGCGCGCAGTGCAGGCCGGCGAGCCGGTGCTGCTGAGCGCGCGGGAATTTCGGGATGCGCAGAAACGCTTTGACGGTTACGGGAAAGCGGCCGAGGCGAAAGGCCGCTAAGCCCCAGTGAATTTTTTCGGCATCGAATCGGCAAGGAATGCGCTTTTAATTTGGTCGCCGAAGCGATTCAGAATCCGGCAACGCCGCCGTCGCTGCGCGGGTCGGATGCACCCTCCAGCGTGCCGTCGGCATTGCGAACGATCGCACCCGCATGTCCCGCTGCCTCATCAAAATCGAGCAGCATCTCGACCGCGTGGCCGCGGCGGCGCAGCGACTCGACGATTTCCGCGCTGAAGCGCGCCTCGAGTTTCAATGTTTCCGATGGCAACCCCCAGGTGCGCCCAAGCAGCCAGCGCGGCGCGCTGACCGCCTGCTGCAGGCTCTGCCCGTAGACGATCGCGCGGGTGAACACCGCTGCCTGGGTCTGCGGCTGGCCGTCGCCGCCCATCGTGCCGTACACCATCACCCGTCCGTCATGCAGCCGCGCCAGCGCCGGGTTCAGCGTGTGAAAAGGTTTGCGTCCCGGCTTGAGCCCGTTCAGCGCGTTCTCGTCCAGCGAAAAACTGCAGCCGCGGTTCTGCCAGTTGAGCCCGCTCTGTTCGAGCACCACGCCGCTGCCGAACTCGTGGTAGATGCTCTGAATGAAACTGACCGCGCGGCCTTCGCTGTCGATGACCCCCATCCATACGGTATCACCCGGGCCGCTGCCCTTGCCCCAGGGCAGCGCCCGGTCCAGTTTGATGGCATTCGCCAAAGGGTCCAGAAATTCAGGCTTCAAACAGTCTTGCGCGGCGATGCGCATATAGCGCGGGTCGGTGATTTCTGCATCGCGAACCCTGAACGCCTGCTTGGTCGCCTCGACGACGCAATGCACGTAGTCGGCGCTGTCGGGTTCGATTTCTTTCAGGTTCAGCCTGTCCAGGATGCCCAGTATCATCAGCGATACCGCCCCCTGGGTCGGCGGCGGCAGGTTGTAGAGCGTGCCCAGGCTGTGTGCCAGCACCAGCGGTTCGACCAGTGCGGCCTGGTAGCTGTTCAAATCGCCCAGTGCAACGGGGCTGCCGATTGCCGCCAGGTCGGCCGCGATCGTCTGCGCCAGTTCGCCGCGATAGAAATCGTCCAGGCCGGTGCGGCTCAAATGGCGCAGCAGCGCCGCCATGCGCGGCTGGAAAAACAGGCTGCCTTGCGCGGGCGGTTTGCCGCCGACCAGAAAGCAATTGGCGAAACCCGGTTGCCGCTCCAGCTCCGTCAGCTTGGCGGTGGTGCTGCGCATCTGGCTGGCGGTCACGGGCACGCCGCGTTCCGCATGTCCGATCGCATCGGCTAACAGCCGCGACAAGGGCATGCGTCCGTTCCAGCGCAGCTTGCTGATTTCCAGCGCGCGCTCCCAGCCCGACACCGTACCCGCCACGGTATTCGCCGCCAGCGGCCCGCGCACCGGGATGCTGCCCAATCCCCGCTCGGTGTAAAACGACGCGGTCAATCCGGCAGCCGCACCGCCACAGGCATCGATCGCGACAGGTTCCCGCCCCGGTTCGTGGATCAGCCAGAACGCATCGCCGCCGAGACCGGTCATGTGCGGATAGACCATCGCGATGGTCGCGGCTGCGGCCACCATCGCCTCGATTGCGTTGCCGCCTTCCTTGAGCACATCACGGGCTGCCTGCGCTGCCAGAAAATGCGGTGCGACCGCCATTGCGCCAGCAGTTTTCAATGTATTTGTCATGTATTGTGTTTATTCAAGGTTTGTCCATAGCCAGCTTCGGCGCACCAGCAGTCATGTCCGGGCCCATTGCCGAGTATTGGATTGCGCTGCCTTATGCCAGTCTACCAGACCGGGATTGTATTGAACCTGCTGTTGAAGTTGTTCTACGGGTCGGAAACCGTGCAGGTAACGATTTCTTGCACCCGTTACCAGTTGTTCGTTCCATCCCGATGGCAGGCAGTTTGTTGCCAAGCCATACCCGCCGAATCTTCGGGTATGGTGGCCAGCGTAATCATCTTGCGTACGCGCCCGCTGAAACGGCGGGCGACGTACCGTGTTATCCGGCCTACAGGTAGTTCGTTATCGGCTAATTAATCGTGCCTGCTGCGAGGTTCATTTCGACGGGTTGGGAAACCATACGTTTGCGCCATGACTTGAGCACGAAAAATGCGAGCAGTGCGGTCGCCACGTCCATGATCGTGACGATGCCGAAGATGGGTACCCAGCTTTGCGTGCTTTGATGCAGCAGCGCGGCAACCGGTGCGCCGAGTATCGCGCCCACCCCCTGGGCCATATACAGGAAACCGTAATTGGTCGTCGCGTTGCCGGTGCCGAAGATGTCCGTCAGTGTGGCCGGAAACAGCGAGAAAATTTCGCCCCAGCCGAAGAACACAATGCCGGAGAGAAGCACAAACGCCACCGCATTGTCCTTAAACACAAGCATCATCACGATAGCGACCGCTTCCAGCAGGAACGCGATTGTCATGGTGTTTTCCCGGCCAACGTGATCGGAAACCCAGCCGAAAAACGGGCGCGTCAATCCGTTGGTGAACCGGTCGATCGACATTGCCAAAGGCAGCGCGGCCAGGCCGAAAACCAATACATCGCTTACCCCGAAATCCTTGGCGAATGCGCCCATCTGCGAGATCACCATCAGGCCGCCGGTCGACATCATCGTCATCATCGCGAACAACAGCCAGAATACCGGCGTTTTCAGCATCTCGCGCGAGGAGAAATCGCGCGTACTCTGGTGCACCGCTTTCCCGGAAACGGCGGGCGTTTTTGCCGGGCCGGACGATTTGGGCGCACGGCGCAACCCTTGGGCGGCCACCAATCCAACCAGGCCCAGAATAATGCCGAACTCGGTCAACGCGGAGGCATAGCCGGAACTCTTGATCATCGCCGCGATCGGGAATGTCGTCATGATCGCACCGAAGCCGTAGCCGGCCGCCACCAGTCCCGTGGCAAGGCCGCGCTTGTCGGGGAACCATTGCACCATCAAGCCGACGATGCCGACATAGATGATCCCCGTTCCAAGCCCGCCGAGGACTCCGTAGGAGATATACAGGCCGGTCAAGTCGTGCGCGGAAGCGGCCAGTACCCAGCTGCCGCCGGTCATGATTGCGCCGGCGGAAATCAATAGCCTGGGGCCGAATTTCTGTATCAGGTACCCCTGCAGCGGTGAAAGCCAGGTTTGCAAAACAATAAGGATGGAAAAGGTGACCTGAATGGCGGCAAGGCTCGTTCCCATGTAAGCCTGCAACGGCTTCACAAACATCGCCCAGGCGTATTGCGAGCTGGAAATCGACATCATCGCAACGAGCCCGAAAGCAAGTTGCCACCACCGATTATGGAACCACCTGGATTTGCTTTCCGAACCGGCAACTGTCGTCATGTTGTTTTCCCCTGTTGTGATTAACGGCACGGACAAACTGTCCGTGCTTCCACCACGAATGAGCAACTTGCATGCCATTCCGGTCCGGAATTATTTTCCGGATATTAAACAACGGGGATCCGTCTTTAAATTATTTGTCCCCGGAAAATCCGGTCGGAAAGACGCTGCGTCAGAAGCCAGAATGGTGCATTTCCTTCGGGGCAATTCCCCGAATCGATGCATTGCGACGCGGGCATGCCGGTGTTCAGATTGATAAGGAGTGTGCCGGGCAGGCAGAACCGGTAATGCCGTATTCCGGGAAAATTGCGGGCGATGCAATTCCGGTTTGCCAGTTAACGCAAACCGCATCACACTTGCACCATCGAATAATAAAAACCTCCACCATGGCCAAAGATTCTACCGATTTCAGCACCGTCGATTTCATCCCCGCCGTCCTGCATGTGACACGCGGGCAGGTGTTGATGGACAGGCAACGCCATATCGCCATCGTTGCGAAAAAAGGCAAGAGCAGCGCTCACCTGGTGCACGTGAGATCGGGGGTGTTGAAGATGACCCGGCACACCGCCAGGGAAATCGTCGAGACCTGGTCGGAAGCCGACTATCCGTTCGATCGCGCGCTGGCAAAGCTGCTCGAGTTGGGCAGGCAGCACGGCATTACCGATGCGGCGCGCAATGCGCTGGAAGACTTGGTCAGGGCCGGACAGGAGCCGCACCAGCACAAGCTGTTCGATTGAAACCGTTGCTTTCGGACGAGTCGGCGTGCAGGCAACGGCGGATCAATGTCCGCCGGCGGTCGCTTCGGAGTTGACTGCCGTTTTGATCGGATGGATCAGCCAGATCAGGCTGATCAACAGGATAAACAAGATCGCAGAAATCCAGGCCATATCATCGGCTGCCATCGTTGCAGCCTGCTGATTCACCATGTTGTTGATGAAGCCCAATGACTGTTGCGCATTCATCCCTGCCTGTCCCAGGCCGTAGATGACCGACTGGCTGGCCGGGTTGGCGAAATTGATGTGCTCGGCCAGCACTGCGTGATGCGCGCTGGTCCGGTTCACCCAGGCACTGGTAAAAATGGATGCGCCGAAACCGCCGGCCATGATGCGCACGAAATTGGACAAGCCCGAGGCAGCCGGGATCCTGTCGTGTGCCAATCCGGAAAAGATCAGTGTCACCAAAGGCACAAAAAATGTCGCCATTGCGATGCCCTGGATCAGCGACGGGATCATGATGGTGACAAAATCGGCCTGCGGGGTGAACTGCGAACGCATCCAGAAGATCAGCGCAAACACCATGAATGCCACGGTCGCAAACAGGCGCGGATCAATTCGGGTGATATTTTTCCCCACCAGCGGCGACAGCAGTATCGCCAGCAGGCCGACCGGTGCCAGCACCGCACCGGCGAGCGTGGCGGTGTATCCCATGTTTTGTTGCAACCATAATGGCAACAGCACCACATTGCCGAAGAACACGCCATAGCCGACCGACAGGGCCAATGTCCCGGACCAGAAATTTCTTCCCTTGAACAGGCTGAGGTCAACCACGGGATGTTTTTCGGTCAATTCCCACACCAGGAAAAAACAGAACGCCACCGCCGATACGATGGCCAGCGTGATGATCTGGCTTGAATTGAACCAGTCCAGTTCGTTGCCCTTGTCCAGCAATATCTGCAGCGCGCCGACCCAGACAATCAGCAGGCCCAGACCGACATAATCGATCGGTACCTTGCGCGTGGGTGTTTCACGGTGACGGTAAAGTGCCCAGGTCATGCCGGCCGCGAACAGTCCTATCGGAATGTTGATGTAAAAGATCCACGGCCAGGAGATGTTGTCGGTGATCCAGCCGCCCAATATGGGTCCCAGAACCGGCGCGACCAGGGTCGTCATCGACCAGATGGTCAGCGCCACCCCGGCTTTTGCCTTTGGGTAACTCGACAGCAACAACGACTGGGACAGCGGAATCATCGGTCCGGCCACCGCACCCTGTATCACGCGAAAAAACACCAGCATGGCGAGACTGGTGGACGTGCCGCACAGGAAGGAGGCGATCACGAACAATACGATGCTGGACACAAACAGCCGGACCGCACCAAACCGCTGGGTCAGAAATCCGGTAAGCGGAACCGCGATCGCATTGGCCACGGCAAATGAGGTAATCACCCAGGTGCCCTGGCTGAAACTCACGCCCAGATCGCCCGACAGGGCCGGAATCGACACGTTGGCAATCGACACATCCAGCACATTCATGAATGTCGCCAATGCCAAAGCCATGCTGGCCATTACCAGCATGGCGCCGGTCATCGGCGGCGGCGGTGTGGTGGGTGCGGGAGTCGCCATGAATTGTTAGTGTCGAATTACTGTTTACGGCCGTTTGCCAAGATTGGCCGCGATGATCCGGGCGACCATCGCGTCGACCTCATGGTCATCCCTGCTGTAGACCTGTGTTTGGTTTTCCTCGCGGGGAGTGGCTGCGTTTGCCAGGGCGGACGTTCCGGGTGAAGCCAGATCAACGGTTGCCTCCATCGACATGCCGACCCGCAGGGGATGGGCGGCCACTTCTTGTTCGTCGAGGGCAATCCGGACCGGCACGCGCTGCACCACCTTGATCCAGTTGCCGGTCGCATTCTGCGCGGGCAGCAGCGCGAACGCCGCACCGGTCCCCGAGCCGATGCCGCTCACGTGCCCGTGATAATCGACCTTGCTGCCGTATATGTCGGACGTCAGTGCGACACGTTGGCCGATCCGGATATGGCGCAGTTGGGATTCCTTGTAATTCGCATCCACCCAGATTTCCCTGAGCGGGATGATGGTGAGCAGCGGCATGCCGATCGCGACGCGCTGGCCCAGCTGCACATTGCGTTTGCCTACATAGCCGTCTACAGGCGACAGTATCGAGCCGCGCTTCAGATCAAGATAAGCCTGCTTTACCCTGGCTGCCGCGGCCTGCACGCGCGGATGATTGGTTACGCTGATACCGGCAGTCAGCGCCTCATTGCCGCGCAATTGTTCCTTTGCGGTATTCAATGCCGCGCTTGACGCGGCAACATGATTGAGGGCCGCGTCTAGCGCAGTTTGCGCATGTTGCACATCTTCCTGGGACACCGCACCGGTTGCCAATAATGACTCCCTGCGGTTGAAATCGGCCTGGGCGTTGAGCAGGTCGGCCCGTGCCTGTTGCAGTTCCGCGCGGTGCTGGGCCAGCGTGGAAGTCAGGCCGCTGTTCGCGGCATACAGGGTGCGCACTTCGCGCACGGTTTGCGCAAGCTGCGCCTGCGCCTCCTGCAGCGCGATCTCCGCATTGGTGCTGTCCAGTCTGATCAGCACTTCTCCGGCCTTGACGAAATCGGTTTCGTTTACCGTTATCGCAACAGCGGTCCCGGCCACTTGCGGCGTGATCTGCACGATATTCGCGGCAACATAGGCGTCATCGCTGTACTCGTAATTGCGCGCTACCAGATACCAGTAAGCCGTATAGATAATCGCGGCAATGGCAAAGATGCCGGCCAGAGCCAACATCCATTTCCTGCGCCTGGCCTGATTGCCGTTTGCCGGCAAGGAATTTTCGGGGGCGGATCCACTCATTTTGATGGCTTTCTTTTACTGAATTAATCGGCTATTGGTTGGCGGTGCAACATAGCCGCCGCCGAGGGCAAGCATCAACCCTGCGTATACTTCGGATTCGCGCGCCTGCAGATCGACCAGGGCGCCCTGTTGCTGCAACAACGCGTTTTCAGCAGCCAGCACGCTGATGTCGTTGCCCAGTCCGGCCCGGTATCGGGCATTCTCCATGACATAGGTCCCGGTTGATTGGGCCATCACATTTCTCTGTTCCTGCAGTTGTGTTTGCAGCGCGTTCCAGGACGCCAGTTTGTCGGCGACTTCCCGCAGCGAATTCAACACCGTCTCGTTATAGGTTTCGATCGCGGCATCTGCCCGTGTGGTCCGCCCTTTCAGCTCGGCGCGCAATCGTCCGGCATCGAAGATCGGCAAGCTGATGGCGGGGCCGATCCCGAGGTTGCGGCTGTCGGCGTTCAGCAACCGCGACAGGGTAATGGATTCAAATCCGGCAAACGCGGTGAGGTTCAGATTGGGATAAAAATCGGCGCGCGCCGCCTGCACGTCCTGCAGCTCGCTTTCCACCCGCCAGCGGGCTGCCACCACATCCGCCCGGTGACCCAGCAATTCGGCGGGGATCCGGTCCGGTACTTTGGCTTGCAGGCTGGTCGGCAGACGGGCTTCCAGTTGACTGGTTTGGTTCGGCTCCGCGCCGATCAACACCGCGATGGCATGCCGCGACAGGTCGATCTGCTCGGCCAGCGCTGCCAGGTCGCGTTTGATTTCCAGCACCTGTACCACCGAGTGGCGCTGCACCAGTTTGCTGTCCAGTCCCGCTGTGACGCGTTGGTCGATCAACTGTGCATTATGTTCGCCCGATTGCAGCAACTGTTGCTTGATGCGCAGCTGCTGCTGCAGGCGGGCCAGGCTGAAATATTGCTGCGCAACCGAAGTCGCCAGTATCACCCGGGCTGCTTGCGCGTCTGCTTGTGCCGCGCGCGCCTCACCGATTGCGGCATCGAGTGTCGCGCGTTGTTTGCCGAACCAGTCGATCTGCCACTGCGCCGAAATGCTGGCCGCACTCATCGTTATATCGCTGCCGCCCAGCGGGGGCGGATAGATGCTGTTCGCGCTCAGGTGTTCACGCGTCAATTGCGCACCCGCATTGATCTGTGGGTAGCGCGCACTGTCCGCTTCGGCAACCACCGCCCGGGCGGTAGCCATGCGGGTTTGCACCACCTTCAGGCTGTGATTTTTCGCGATCGCCCTGGAGATCAGCGCATCCAGTTGGTCGTCGCCAAAACTTTGCCACCAGCTTTGTCCGGGAAAGAGGGCGGCATCCGTCTGGCTTCCTGCGGCCAGGGATTGCGGCACCAGCATCTTGGCGCGGGGCTCGATACCGGAAAGGTTCGCGCAACCGGCCAGTGCCAACAGCAATATTCCGGCGGTTTGCTTCCTGAAATAAGTCGGCATCATGTTCTTATCGCATCCAGTCGTTCACGTTTTTCCACGGCTTTGAGCATCAGCAGCAGCAGGGTGCACGCGACCATCGCAACGCCAGCCAGGTAGAGGCCCGCCGAGTAGCCGCCAAAATGGCTGGCGAGCGAGCCGGTTATGGCAGGTGCGATGATCTGGGCAGCGCCATAGGACAGCGTCATTTTCCCCATCATTTTCGCCGGGCGGGTCGGGTAATACTGTCCGGCCATGGTGAGTACCAGGCTCACGATGCCCATCACCGTGCCGCCGAACAGCAGTGCCCCGATGAATGCGCCTGCCGAACCGTGCGTCCAAACGGGCAGCAGGATGCCGATGATCTGCAGCAGGGAAGCGGCGATCAGCGCATTGAGTTTTCCGCTGCGGCGCGCGATGAAATCCCAGACTATGCACGACGGTGCCGCCGCGAGGCCGATAACCAGGAAGACCAGCCCGCCCTTGCCGGCAAGGCCGGGAATATGATCGATGATCGCGACGATGAATGTCGCGCTGACCACATAACCGATGCCCGCGCAAAAATAGGCCAGGGTAAAAAGACGCAGGAAAAGCCGACTCGGCGGCGCATCGTGCATCGTTTGCCCGGTCCGGGTCAGCATGCTCCGGTCCGGGGCCGGCAACCAGCGCAGTGCCGGGACGATCAGCAGACAACCCAGCGCGGTGAGCGCGAACCATTGCTGGCTCCAGTTCAGCCAGTGGTTCATCAGCGACACGGCCGCCGCCGCACAGGCAATGCCAAGACCGATGCCGGAAAAATGGATGCCCAGCTCGCTGCGGTGGTCGTGCCGTATCAGCCAGTTCATGATCAGCCCGCTGCCGAGCAGCAAGCCGGCAGCGCTGCTGAAACCGGCGACGAAACGGGACAGCGCCCAGACGGTGAAATCCGTGGTCAGCCCCATCATTGCGGTGCTGAGTATGGCCAGGATCATGCCGATACGGTACAGGCGATCCTTCAGGACCATATCGCTGATCAGGGAAGCAATCAGTGCACCGCCGAGATAGCCGGCGTAATTGATTGCAGCCAGCCATCCCGCCTCGACCACGCCAAGACCGGCCTGGTGCTGCATGACGGGCAACAGCGGGGTATAGGCAAATCGCGCAACGCCAAGCGCCAGGATCAGGCTGAAGATGCCGGCGCTCAATACCTTGATTCGATCTTGCGGCTTGCTCATTTCGGATAACACCCCAATATTCAACGACGGATTGTTCAAATTTTGCCACTCCTGTCTATCCGGCCCTGCCACGATTCCATTTCGATCAGCTTGGCCAATTGATTCTTCATGGTGTCCATGCTGATCAAAGATCGCTGTTGATGCGCTTGAGAAACTTTTCGATCAAGGCTTCATTGCGCGAATAGAAAATCCACTGCCCGACTTTTCGGGGCGTGATCAGGCCTGCCCGTTGCAGGGTGGACAGATGGGCCGAGATCGTCGATTGGGAAAGCCTGGCTTTTTCGTTTATCTTGCCCGCACA
>Ga0307377_10003517_pt1 | contig 17628 bp, 14 predicted proteins | sample TR3MG_FD_202535 | JGI IMG/M metagenome (GOLD analysis project Ga0307377, IMG submission 202535) | Soil microbial communities from Risofladan, Vaasa, Finland - TR-3 | ecosystem: Environmental > Terrestrial > Soil > Coastal area > Acid sulfate soil | place: Finland: Risofladan, Vaasa | collected... | reverse complement strand
GTCGGCCTGGCGGGGCGCAGCCAGGCCGCCCCAGAGCGCGTAATAGTTCGCCGCCGCACCCGCCGACGCGCTCAGGCGGTCAAACAGTCTGGCGTCCGCGAACCGCCCCCGCCGCGCGTCCCAGAGTCGCTCGCGCGCCCGCTGCGCGACGGCGTCGGCCTCCGCGCGCAGGTGTTGGGCCGTCTCTGTCCGCCCCAGCCACGTCGCCACCTCCGCCGCCGAAGAGAGCGCCCGCACGTACAGCGCCTGCCACGCCGTCACCTCGCCGCGCTTGTCCATCGGCTCCAGGTCGAGCAGCAGCCACCACGCCGGCCGCCCCTTCGGATTCTCCAGAAGACCGGACGGCCCGAGGAACCCGGCGGTCCACTCCAGACACCGCTCGGCGGCGGGCAGGAGCGCTTCGGCCAGGGCACGGTCGCCCGTCCATGCGACGTAGTCCGCCAGCCAGACCACCCACAGGAGGTTCCAGTCGGGCACGACGTGGCGCGTGCCGGCGGGCACGAGGGCGCGGAAGAAACCCCGCTCGTCCTGGTCGGCGGCGAAGGCCCGCAGCGCCGCCTCCTCGCGCTCCGTCCGCCCGAGGGCGATCCGTTCCACCTGGCCCACGAGGTACGCCGACGCGACGCTCTGCTCGGCCTCGCGGCCGGGCGCGCCTTCGAGCGTGTGTTGGACGCACGCCCGCACAGTCCGCCGGCACAGTCGCCAGACGGCCTCGAGCGCCCGGTCCTTGGTCCGCAGAATCGCCGGCTCCTTCGGGAGCGCGGAGGAGGCATGGACGCGGAGGGCATGGACCTTGATAGGCCGATCGCCCCTCGACCGCGCTCTGGGCGACCCTGAGGGTGTCGAAGGGTCGCCGCTGCGACAGACCAGTTCCAGATACCGCAGGGCCCGGCGGTTGGCCAGGCGCACCTCCTGCCGACCCCCGCGAAGGATCAGCCGGTCCACGTGCCGCATCCCCCCCGGCACAGGGTCGAGCCGGCCGGCGAGGTGCTCCGCCCACGCCAGGTCGAGGATGGCTCCCGCCTGTCCCTCGACCTCCACCTCGACCCATCCGACGAGGAGCGCGGCGAAATCGTAGCGGACGTAGGAGGAGTCCTTGAGGACCAGCGGCTGCTTGCCCTTCGGCCTGGCCAGCAGCGCGGCCGCGCCGCGTGCGGACGAGCGGCCGGGCGACTCCTTCTCCCAGACAAGCGCGTAGGCCGGGTCGGGAAACGTGCCGCCGTTCGGCGCCGGCGTCTCGGGAAGGCCGTTGCGCGAGCACGGGCACAACTCCTCCGACAGGATGTGCCAGTGGGATCGGTCGCGCCGGCGGCGGTCCGGCGAGAACTCGACCTTCATCGGTCGGCCGGTCCGCGCATCTTCCAGCGCCAGAGCGAACCCCCACGCCCACTCCGAGGCGTACAGGACGACGCCCAGCGAGTTCCATCCCGGTTCCAGGTCCACCTCGACCGGTTCGGCCCGTCGGCCCTGGCCGCGGCGCATCCCCGTGCCGGGATAGTTGTCGTGCTCCGCCTCGGCCAGCCAGTGGACGAACGCCTCGTCGTACCGCTGGCGGACCGCCAGGCGGTTATTGACGTACACGGCCGCGCCTTCGTCGCAATCCAAGAGGAGCCGTGCGCGGCGCCGACCTGCCGAATAGACGAATGTCGCCGCATAGAACTCCGCCGGCGCGGGACCCAGGAGGTTCAGGTCGAACGGGACAGCCGTCGAGCCCGGCCTGGCCCGGACGCGCCCGACCGACTGGACGCGGACCGGCAGGACGGGCGTCTCGGCGGGTCGCGGCGTGGCCCGGTCGCGCGGCTTGCCGACGGTCGCGCCGCCGGCGGCGCGCGGCACGAAGACGTCCGCCCGGCGCCAACGGCGATCGTCGAAGGCCGGATCGGTCCATCCGGCGGGCTCGCGCCGCGTGTCGCGCACCTCCAGGAACTCCGCCGCCCACGAGATGCGCGGGGCGCGCCGGCTGAAATCCTCGGCCTCCGCCGCGCGCCACCGCCGGTCCGTCCCCACGACAACCTGCGAACCGTTCTTGTAGGTAATCTGGAGCCGGAGCCACAGGCCGCCCTCCGCGCGGGGCGCACGCGCTAGGCCGAGCCCGGCGGCGTGGGCGAGTACGGCCACGACGTTCCATCCGCGCCGAAGCGGCAAGTCCGTCGCGGCGTACTCATCGGCTTGGGGCGCGTCGGCCGAGGCCGGCGCCGGACCGCTCCCCACGTACCGCCCGTTCACCCAGAGGGCGTACTGGCCGAGCGCCGCCACGCGGAGGCGCGCCCCGACGGGGTTCCCCCGCAGCGCAAAACGCCGCCGCAGACGCACGTAGGCGTCCACGGCGCCCAGACGGCCGGCGACCCAGATCCACCGGGCGTTGTTTCCGCGCTTGGCCATCCCTGCGGACCTCATGCGAGCGGTGAGTTGTTCACACTATACACAGGACCCGCCAAACTCAACCGAATTTCAAGGCCTTGACGCGGGCGGGCGTTTGGCGGACGGGCGCGACCCGCGCGGGGTGGCACTGGCGGCTTGCCCGCCAGTGCAGGGCGTCCCTCACGCGAAGAAGCACTGGTGGACGAGCCACCAGCCGGCCACGGCACGGGCCGTAGCCGTGCCAGGGTGCCACCCGACGCACCGAGGAGGATACCCGCCCGCCGGAAAATCGTGGCCTCCCGACCGCCCTTGCGATACCATGACGCCACGCTCCTGGCGCGGAGAAACGTCGCATGGCCAAACGCCTCACCTACAAAGACGCCGGCGTGGACATGGACGCCGGCGACCAGGTCGTGGACCTCATCCGGACCGCCGTCTCGCGGACCTACAGCACGCGCGTGATGGAGATGTACGGCCACTTTGCGGGGGCGTTCCGGCTCGATTTTCCCGAGCGCCTGCTCCGGCGCAACTACCGCACGCCGCTCCTCGTGGCAGGGACCGACGGCGTCGGAACGAAACTCCGCGTCGCCATCCAGGCCGGACGCTTCCGCTCCGTCGGCCAGGACTGCGTCGCCATGTGCGTCAACGACATCCTCTGCCTCGGCGCCGAGCCGCTCTTCTTCCTCGATTACCTCGCGGTCGGAAAACTCGAGAAGGCGGCGACGGCCGAGGTCATCCTCGGCGTCGCCGAGGCGTGCGAGGCCTGCGACTGCGCCCTGCTGGGCGGCGAGACGGCCGAAATGCCCGGCTTCTACGCCCCCGGCGACTTCGACCTCGCCGGCTTCGCCGTCGGCGTGGTCGAGAAACGGCGGCTCGTGAGCGGCGCCCGCGTCGAGGTCGGCGACGCCGTCCTCGGCCTCGCCTCCTCCGGCCTCCACTCCAACGGCTACAGCCTCGCCCGCAAGATCGTCTTCGAGACGGCGGGCCTCGCGGTCGCGGACGAGATTCCCGGCCTGGGCGTCACGGTGGCCGACGAACTCCTGAAACCCACGCGGCTCTATCCGCGTCCGGTGCTCCGCGTCCTCGCCCATTACCAGCGGAAGCAGGTCGTCCATGCCATGGCCCACATCACGGGCGGCGGCATCGGCGGCAACGTGCCGAGGGTCATCCCCGACGGACTCCGCGCCGAGATTCAGAAGAAGGCCTGGCCCGTTCCGCCGATTTTCGGCTGGCTCCAGAAGGCGGGGAACGTCGCGGCCGAGGAGATGTGGCGCGTCTTCAACATGGGCATCGGCTTCGTCCTCGTGGTCAGCCCCTACTATGCCGACCACGTCGCCGCCATCCTCCAGCGCGAGGGCGAGACGGTGTACCGCCTGGGGCGGATCGCTCGCGGTCCGGGAGGCGTGGCGCTGAAGTAATGCTAGTTCGCCCGAGGATGGGCGGAGGCGTAGATCGCCTTCAGGCGGCCGGCGGTGACGTGCGTGTAGATTTGGGTCGTCGAGAGGCTGCGGTGGCCGAGGAGTTCCTGAACGGCCCGAAGGTCGGCCCCGCGCTCGAGCATGTGGGTGGCGAAGGAGTGGCGGAGGGTGTGCGGCGAGACCTTGGGGTCGAGGCCCGCCACGACTAGGTACTTGGCCAGGTTTCGGCGGACGCTGCGGGCGCTCAGGCGCCGGCCGTGACGGTTGACGAAAACGGCCTTCTCTTCCGCCGGTTCGGTCCGGGCGCGGGTTTCCAGGTACCGCTCGAGCGCTCGGAGGGCGTAGGAGCCGAGCGGCGCCAGGCGCTCGCGCTTCCCCTTGCCGCGCACGCGTGCCACTTCGCCGATGGTGTCAATGTGCTCCAGGTCGAGACCCACAAGTTCGCTGACGCGCATGCCGGTCGAGTAGAGGACTTCGAGGATGGCGACGTCGCGGAGGGCGAGGAGGTCGTCGCCCTTGGGGGCCTCCAGAAGGCGCTGGACCTCGTTGGGCTCCAGAAACTTGGGCAGGCGGCGTTCCTGGCGGGGCGTGCGGACGGTCGAGACAGGGCTGCGCGCGACTTCACCCTCGCGGGCGAGGAACTTGTAAAACGACCGCAGGGTGGCCAGTTTGCGCGCGATGGTCGCCCGGCTGTACTCCTCCTGCCTCAATTGCGCCAGGTACCGGCGCAGGTCGAGCGGCGTCACGCCGCGGATGCGATTCGAGAATTCGGCACTCGCCCGGCCCTCGTCCGGCGCGCCGCCCAGAAGAAATGCGGTATAGTGCGCCAGGTCCGACCCGTACGAGCGGACCGTGTGGACCGAGAAGTTCCGCTCGTGTTCCAGGTACGCCAAGAACTTCTGCAAAAGGGGGTTACTCATCGTTCGGCGTTTCATCCTCGGTCGCGTCGCCGCCGCTCGTGCTTCGGCCGACCAACTGCTGGTTGATCTGGCGTGAGAGGACGGCTGCGTCGAACCAGTCGAAGTCGAGGTCGGCATCCTCGGCCCAGCGCATCAAATGGCCGATCGCCGCCTCTTCGTCGCCCGTGCCGCACCGAACGATGAACCGCTGGGTGCCTTTCATCAGGCTGACCTGATAGGCGATCTTGGCTCGTGTCACAGGTGGATTCCCTCTCTCACCCACGGGGCGCAGCAACGGGTGACCCCGCCACAGGGAATTATCGGCATAGGGCGGTCGGCGGGTTTATGGGAATCCGCCGGCGGGCCGGCGGGGGGCGCAGGCCAGTTTGGCGTTGACAGGCCGCAAGGGGCGTCCCTACACTCGGCCCGGATTTTCGCTGCTCAGGGGGCCGTCCGTGGCCGACCTTGCCGACCGATTCCGTGCCGTCTTCGGCGACGCCGGGGCTGTCCGCATCGTCCGCGCCCCCGGCCGGGTCAACCTCATCGGCGAACACACGGACTATAACGACGGCTTTGTGATGCCGATGGCGCTGGAGACGGCCGTCCGCTTCGCTCTCGTGCCGCAGGACGAGCCTCTGGTCACCCTCTGGTCGGAGCAGTTCGGCGAGCGAGGGGAGTTTCGCCTGGGCGAGCCGGAGCCTGCCGACGCCCCCCATTGGCTGCGGTACCCGATGAAAGTGGCCGAGGTCCTGGCCGAGTCCCGGCGCGCCGGGATGCGGGGCTTTCGCGCCGTGGTGGACGGCGACGTGCCGGTCGGGTCGGGCCTGTCGTCGAGCGCGGCCTACGAGGTGGCCTCCGCGCTGGCGCTCCTGACGGCGGCGAAGCCCGAGGTCCCCGCCGGTCCCGCGGCGGCCTTGGCCGAAGCGCACGGCCTTTCGACGGGGCGCCTGGCGGCGCTTTGCCAGCAGGCGGAGCACCGGGTCGGCATCCGGTGCGGCATCATGGACCAGTTCATCAGCCTGCACGGCCTGGCGGGCCATGCCATCCTTCTGGATTGCCGCGACCTCTCGTTCCAGGCGGTGCCGCTGCCGGCCGACCGGGCGCGCGTCGTCGTGATAAACTCGGGGGTGGCGCGCCGCCTCTCGGTCGGGGCGTACAACGAGCGCCGGCGCCAGTGCGAGGAAGGAGTGCGGCTCCTGCGGAAGTTCGACAAGCGCGTCCAGGCGCTGCGGGATGTGTCGGCGGACCTATTCGGCGCGCACGAGGCCGGGTTGCCCGAGGTCGTCCGGCGGCGATGTCGGCACGTTATCACGGAAAACGCGCGGGCGCTGGAATCGGCCGAGGCGCTCCGGGCGGGGGACCTCGAGCGGTTCGGCCGGCTGATGAACGCCAGCCACGATTCCCTGCGCGACGATTACGAGGTGAGCGGGCCGGAGTTGGACCTATTGGTCGAGATCGCGCGCGGCGTCGAGGGCGTTTGGGGTTCGCGGCTGACAGGGGCGGGGTTCGGCGGATGCACGGTGACGCTCGCGCGACCGGAGGCGGTCGAGCCGCTCCGCCGGGCGATTCTGGCGCGGTATCCGAAGGAGACGGGCCTGGAGCCGCAAATCTGGGACTCCGAGGCCGCCGACGGCGCCGCCATCGAGGTATAGACCGTCTAGCAAAACGATCCTGGGCGGGTGGCACTGGTGGCTCGTCCACCAGTGCGGGACAACAGAACGTATGCACTGGCGGGCAAGCCGCCAGTGCCACCCCTTTTGTTATAGGCTCATAGATGATTCCATTCATTCAGAAGTTATCGCGCGGCGAGGACCTCACGCTCCAGGAGGCGCGTGAGGCCATGCGCCTCATCATGGAAGGCCGGGCCGAGCCCGCCCAGATTGCGGCGTTTCTCGTGGCCCTTTCCATCAAGGGCCCGACGCCCGACGAAATCGCCGGGGCCGCCCTCGTCATGCGCGAGAAGGCCACGCGCATCGATGTCGGCGACCTTCCGGTCATCGACACGTGCGGCACGGGGGGGACGGGCAAGAAACCGTTCAACGTCTCGACGTGCGCGGCACTGGTGGCGGCGGGGGCGGGGGCCTACGTCGCCAAGCACGGCAACCGCGGCGCCACCAGCCGATGCGGCTCGAGCGACGTGCTGGAGACGCTCGGCGTAAACGTCCAGGCGCCGCCGGCGGTCGTCGCGCGATGCATCCGCGAGGCGCACATCGGCTTCCTCTTTGCGCCGCTCCTGCACGGGGCGATGAAACATGCGGCGCCCGTCCGCAAGGCCATCGGCATCCCGACGGTGTTCAACGTCCTCGGGCCGCTGACCAACCCCGCCGGGGCGCGGCGTCAGGTGATGGGCGTCTTCGCGCCGGACCTTGTGCGCCTCATCGCCGAGGTCATGCTTCGCCTGGGGGTGGAGCACGGCCTGGTGGTCCACTCGTCGGAAGGGCTCGACGAAATCACGCTGAGCGGGCCGAACCGCGCGGCCGAAGTCCGCGCCGGACGCGTCCGCGAGTTCGACCTCGCGCCGGCCGACCTGGGCCTTCCGGAAAGCGACGTGGGCGACATGCGGGTCGAGACGGCGGCCCAGGGGGCCGAAATTATCCGCGCGATCCTCGGCGGCGAAAAGGGGGCGAAGCGCAACCTGGTGCTGGCGAACGCAGCCGCGGCCATTTACGTCGCGGGGCTGGCCGAGACGCCGGCCGAGGGCGCCCGCCTCGCCGCCCGGGCTGTGGACTCCGGCGCCGCCCGCCAGGCGCTCGAGGCCCTGGTCGAGTGCTCGCACTTGTCGGCCTGAGATCGCCGCCGCACCCCTCGCACGTCGCCGGAGAATCGTTTTGCACCTCCCCCCGCCGCGCTGCTATCTTACAGGCGGCGAGGGAATCCTTACGGGCCTTCGGGACGACGGGCGCCAATGGGGGTGCGCGATGATCCATTATACGTGTGACCTGTGCGGCAAGGCGCTGCTGGCCGACGAAGACACGCGCTACATCGTCGAAATCAAGGTCTATGCCGCCTACGACCCGCTGGAGATCACCGAGGCCGACCTCGAAAAGGACAACGCCGAGGAGGTCCAGGATCTCCTGGACGAAATGGCCGACATGGACGCGGAGGACCTGGAAGACCAGGTCCACAAGACGTACCGCTTCGACCTGTGCCCGGCGTGCCAGGCGCGATACGTGAAGGACCCGCTCTTTCGGGAAGCGGTCCGGCGGGTGCCGTTCGGAAATAATTAACACCGTATTTTCAACGCAGAGAACGCAGAGAACGGCAAAGACAAAAGATAGGGGAACGGCAGCCGCTTTTGCCGTTGTTACTCAATCCTCCCTCTGCGCTCTCTGCGATCTCTGCGTTGAGATAGCGTTGTAGAATTAAGCGTGTGAATCGAGGCCGCTATGCCGATGACGATCACGGAGAAGATTCTCGCCGCCCACGCCGGCTCTGGCGCCGTCCGGCCGGGCGAGTTCCTTTACGCCGACGTGGACATCGCGCTCGGCAACGACATCACCGCCCCGATCGCCATCGAGCGCCTGGCCCAAGCCGGCATTGAGCGTGTCTGGGACGCCGAGCGCATCGCGCTGGTGCCCGACCATTTTACGCCCGCCAAGGACATCGCGAGCGCCCAGCAGGCGAAGGTGCTGCGCGATTTTGCGCACCGGCACCACCTGAAGCATTACTGGGAAGTCGGCCAGGTCGGCATCGAGCACGCCCTCCTGCCCGAGCAGGGCGTCGTCGGGCCCGGCGACCTGATCATCGGCGCCGACAGCCACACCTGCACCTACGGCGCCCTCGGCGCCTTCGCCACGGGCGTCGGCTCGACGGACCTGGCGGCCGCCATGGCCATCGGCAAGGTCTGGCTCCGCGTCCCGGAGTCCATGCGCTTCCGCTTCACCGGCACGCGGGGGCCGTGGGTCGGCGGCAAGGATCTTATCCTGAAGACGATCGGCGAGATCGGCGTCTCGGGGGCGCTCTACCGGGCGATGGAGTTCACGGGGCCGGCAATCGAGGCCCTGCCGATGGACGACCGGTTCACCATGTGCAACATGGCCATCGAGGCGGGGGCGAAGAGCGGCATCATCGCGCCGGACTCTCGTACGCGCGCCTACGTCAAGGGACGCCTCGAGCGGGAGGCCCGCTATTACGCGAGCGACGCCGACGCCGCCTACGCCGCCGAGTTCCAATGGGACGTGACCGGCCTGGAACCGCTCGTCGCGTGCCCGAATCTGCCCCAGAACGTCAAGCCGGTCTCCGCGCTCGGCCAGGTGCGGCTGGACCAGGTGGTCATCGGCTCGTGCACGAACGGGCGGCTGTCGGACCTGGAGGTGGCGGCCCGGCTCTTGAAGGGCCGCAAGGTGGCCGACGGCCTGCGGTGCCTGGTCTTCCCCGCCACGCCGACCATCGAGCGCGAGGCCCTGCGGGCGGGGTACCTCGAAACATTCCTGGAGGCGGGGGCGGTTGTCTCGCCGCCCACCTGCGGGCCGTGCCTCGGCGGACACATGGGCGTCCTGGCCGAAGGCGAGGTCGCCCTGGCCACCACCAATCGCAACTTCACCGGCCGCATGGGCCATCCGAAGAGCGCGGTGTACCTGTCGAACCCGGCGGTGGCGGCTGCCAGCGCCATCACCGGCCGCATCACCCATCCCGACGAGGTTGCCGGCTGAGAGGGGCCGCGCGCCGGCCCGGCCGAAAAGGAGGGCCGTGCCATGCTCAACCTCCGCGAACATCTGGACCGCGTGCGCGCGGGCCTGAAACGGCTCCTGGAAAGCCCGACGCACGAACTCGGGCGCTGGGGGCGGCTGGGCGTCTATCAAATCCGCCTGTGGCGGTTCTGCGGCCGGCAATTGCGGCGCGACCGTCTTGTCACCGTCGCCGGCGACCTGACGTTCAAGACCCTGCTGGGGCTCATCCCGGTGCTGGTGCTCTTTCTGCTGGTCATCGGTTTCTTTTCGCGCGGCCCGGAACTCGGGCGCCGGGTCCAGGACACCCTCTTCAACGCGATGAACATCACAGAGATTCAGGTCGTCATCGAGGGCCAGGAGTACGGCCTGGGGGAACGGGTCGAGGCGCTGGTGGAAGCGGCGGGCGAACGGCTCGAGACCGCCGCCACCGCCGCCGTCGGCATCGCGTTCCTGTTTTTCCTCTCCATCAACGTTCTGGCAACGATCGAGGGGGCGATGAACCGCATCTGGCAGACGGGCCGGCGCCGGCCGATATGGAAAAAGATCCTCCTGTTCTGGCTCGTGCTGACGCTCGGCCCGCCTGCGGTCGCCCTGGCGGTGTATGCCTCCGGCACTATCGCCGCCCAGGCCGCCGTCCTCCCCCCGTGGATCGAGGTCCTCGGCCGATGGAGCGTCGGCCTGCTGGCCGTCTGGTTCGTCCTGTTCGTCATCTACAAACTCATGCCGCACCTCCCCGTCACCGGCCGCGCCGCACTCACCGGCGCCGTCGTCGCGGGAACCCTCTGGCACGTCGTCGCCAAGGGGGCGTTCGGCTACTACATCCAGTACGCCGTCGGCTACGGCCAGGTGTTCGGCAACCTGGCGATCGTGCCGCTGTTCTGCATCTGGGTCTATCTGACCTGGATCCTGGTCCTTTTCGGATGCGAGTTGGCGTACGTGGTCCAGAACTTCGGCAACCTGGAGCGGGCGGAGGCCCAGGAGCGCGAGCGCGAGCGAGGCCGGTTCCTGGCCTCGGACTTTGTGGGCCTGATGGCCGCCGCCGTCTGTGCCGAGCGATTCCGCCGCGGCGACGGGCCGACGACGCTGGCCCACCTGGTCGAGGCGACGGGCGCGGCCCGCGCCAACCTGGAAGACCTGCTCGGCCGGCTGGTCGGGGCGGGCGTGCTCGCGCAAACTCCGGCCCAGACCGACCGCGAGGAGTCCGACACGGCCTTCCTGCCGGCGCGCGACCCGGCGCGCCTGACCGTGGGCGACGTCCTGGGCGCGGCGCGCGGCCACGTGCCGGCCCCGGCCGACCCCGCTCACAGGACCCTCCACAACGCCGTCCGGCGCGCCTACGAGGCGCTGCGCACCGACCGCTCCGACGCCGCTCGCGGCCTGACCGTCGCCGACCTGGTGAACCGGGCGGACGCCCCGCCCGCGGAACAGAAAGAGAAATCCGCCGAAGCCTGAGTTATAATAGATTCCTGGGGACCCGAGCACCGCGCCGGAAAGGAGACAGGCCATGGACGTCGTCAAGTTTCTGAAAAAGGCGAAGGTCAAGTTCCAGTTGCGCCATCATCCCGCGCGGTTCACCGCCCAGGAGGTGGCCGCCGCCGAGCACATCACCGGCGAAGAGGTCGTCAAGGTCGTCATCGTCAAGGCCGATCCCGGCGATCCGGGATTCGCCATGTGCGTCCTGCCGGCAACGTACGTGCTGGACATGAAACGGGCCGCCAAGGCCCTCGGCGCCAAGAAGGTGCGTCTGGCCACCGAAGGCGAGATCGCCGGCCTCTTCCCCGACTGCGAGGTCGGCGCCATGCCTCCCTTCGGCGCCGAGTACGAACTCCCCCTCTACGCCGAAGAGCATCTGGCCGAGGACGAACAGATTCTCGTCCCGGCCGGCACCCACGAGGACTCCATCCTCCTGGCGTGGAAGGACTACGAGCGCCTGGCCAAGCCGAAGGTCGCCTCCTTCGGCACGCACGTGGATTAAACTCGGGGCAAGGAGCAGCGCAACTTCCCAGCCAATATGGTGGGTGGCACGGCCGGTCTTGTCTGCCACGCCGTAGCCCCGGCGCGCCGGGGCGAAGGCGGGTCCGGCCGTGCGGCACGTCATTCAGGCAGCATTGGCGGGGCCCGGCGCGCCGGGACCAGTGCCACCCCTCAAATGAACGGGGACAGAGCACCAGGTTCTGTCTGATGAATCGCGCCGTTAACGTTTACGAACCAGAACGTAGGCAATCGTCCCGATGCCGAGCAGGGCCATCGTCGCCGGTTCGGGCACCTGGATGACGTCGTTGCCGCAGCCCGTCGCCAGATGGGTTTCGAACGTCTGCGGCGAAGCACCGAGGCCCGCGCCGGCGACCAAGCCAAAGGCTGTAGTGGCCCATTATGTAGGGTCTGAGATACGGGTAAGGCCCTACGGGTGGGGGTCGGATGAGGCTGAGGCCTGGGTTGCCGCGAGGGGCTTTTCAGCCTGGTGCGGGCTGCGTTCTGCCGTGCGTTCTGTGCGCGCGCAGGGGCGGGATTTGATGGGATTTTCTCCCCCGCCCGTGCGCCTTATCACAACCCGACGCGACTTGTCACGCTGAGAGTCAGAACGGCCCCAACGGTTCCGCATCCCAGTCCGGCCACAAGTGCCGTCCCAATCGCAAGCCGGCGTGCCTTTCGCAGTTCATCCGACAGACCGGTGGCGATCCGCTGGCGACGGATTCGCAGAAGGAGGCGGATGGCCAGCACAAAAACAATGGGTGCGGTGAGACCGATCAACAACAGGTACGCCAGCCGCCTTGCCGATTGGTGCAGCGCCGCGCCAGGATCTTCCCGCTCAGTTTCCGCATGGGCGCCGAGTTCGATGTCGGGTTCGGCCGCGCGCTCTTCCGCATGTTCGGCGATGACGGCTTGTGCATCGGAGAGGCGCCCCAAAGGAACCATGACCCGGACTCCCCCCGACGACAGGCCGAAGCGAAAGTGCCAGTACCAGCCAGCCACGGCGGCGCCGTCCACCCAGGCCGGAATGCCTTCGCCGCGAAGAACCAAAGCGACGAGTTCAGCCTCCTCGACGTCATAGGCGGTTGCGGCGACAGTCAGGCCGCCGTCCTGATAGGCTTCGGGTTCCGTGGGCTGGCCCAGGCTTTCGGCGCGCTGCTGAAGCGGAGGCTTTTGCGCAGCCGAATCTTTCCAGCGCGACCGGAAGATCCCTATGCCTACCGCGAGGATGCCCAGAAGCAGAAAACAAATGCCCGCGACGAGGAAAGTGGTTCGGCCCAGAAGGTCTTCCATGACGGCCACGCCGCCGAAGACAAGGCAGCCCCCCAGTCCCAGGAGCGCCGTGCCAAGCAGGACGCCTGCCACCGGCCCAAGAGGCGATTTGCCAGGCCGCGCTTCGTCCATTATGTGCCCCCCGACCCTTGGTGCACCCTGCACGGGCCGCGCCGTCGGCCCATAGATATCGCGCCAGGGGTCGGCGTGCAAGCGGAACGTCCCGTCGGGGATTCTGTGCGGCGGGGAGGGGGGGGAACGGTCAGTCGGCCGGCACCTCGTGCCGCGTCTCCAGGAGCCACTCGCGCCACGCCGCCTGGTCGTAGCCGAAATCCTCGCCCGTGATTTTCCGCAGGGCCTCGCGGACGGCCGGCTCGGGCCCGATGATGTGAATGATGATCCGCCGGCCCGTGACCACCGGGTTGTGGATGGCGAGGACGCTCCCGACGGTGATGGCGCCGATGACGGGGTTCCAGGCGACGACACCGTCGCCGACGACAGGCTCCGCGTCGCGGACGTAGGTGACGACGGTGCCGACCGCAATGTAGGCGCTCGGCCCGCCGGAGCCCTCCTTGCGCGGGGCCTGGAGGACCTTCGGCTCGCGGACGTTGAGGTATTGGATGAGCGTCGGCACGGAGGCCGACGAACGCAGTTCGCCGAGGGCGTAGGCCGCACGCCGGCGCGTTTCTGTCGGGCCGGAGAGCGCCCGCAGGAGCGGTCCGACGTAGAGGCTGTCGGCCCGGCTCCGGAGGGCCGCGACCGCCGCCAGATACGCGCTCTCGGATTTTTCCGCCAGGATCATCTGCACGAGGCACCGACGCGCCTCGTCGCCGGGGATGCCGCCCAGCGCCTCGGCCGCAAGCGTGCGCTGCTCGACGCTCCCCGCGCCGAGGAGGCGGGCGATCGGCTCCGCCGCCGCCGGCTCGCGCATCCGGAGGATGCGATCGCGTCCGTCGGCCCACTTGGCTTCGTCGGTCGGCACGAGATAGCGCCAGAGGATTTCGCGGACCTCGTCCTCCAGCGCCCGCTGCCGCGCGAGGAACTCGGCGTCCGTCGACTCGATGGGTTCAGCCTCGGCGGCCTGCTGCGGCGCTTCCGCCGGCTCGTCCTGGGCGGCGGCGACAAGCACAAGAAGGAGGGTCATCGCTACGGCGACGGCGAGTTGGCGCATAGCCGCTCTCCTGCCGGCGGTTCCTTTACATTATACGCGGCAGGTGGGACGGCGGGGTGGAAAACTGCTGGGCGCGGCGTCCCGGCGGGGATGCCTAGTGCTCTGTGACGCGTCAACCGATGGGTGCCACGCTTTCGCTTGCGAAAGCGTGCGCCCCTGTCAGGAACATGCTTTCGCAACGGCACGAAAGCATGGCACCCCTCAGAACACATGTCACAGAACATTAGACTTTCAGGGCATCGAGTTGCTTGACCAGCGCCTTGACGTGCTCGACGCTGCGGTCGAAGGCCGCACGCTCCTCGGCATTGAGGTCAAACTGGAGCACCTCCGTCACGCCGCCCGCCCCCAGACGCGCCGGCACGCCGACGAAGTATCCGCCCACGCCGTACTCGGCGTCACACCAGGCGGCGCACGGCAGGACGCGGCCCTCGTCGCGGAGGATGGCCTGGGCCATTTCGACGGCCGCGGCCGCGGGAGCGTAGAACGCCGAGCCGGTCTTGAGGAGCGCGACGATCTCCGCGCCGCCGTTGCGCGTCCGCTCGACGATCCGCTCGAGAGTTTTCTTCGCGAGGACGCGCGCAAGCCCCACGCCGCCGACGCTCGAGTGCCGCACGAGCGGAACCATGTCGTCGCCGTGGCCGCCCAAGACGAACGCCTGGATGTCCTTGGGGCTTGCGCCCGTTTCCATGGCGACGAACGCCCGCATCCGGGCCGAATCCAGAACCCCCGCCATGCCGACGACGCGCCGCGGCGGCAGGCCCGAGACTTTGTGCGCAAGGGCCGTCATCGCATCCACCGGATTCGACACGATGATGAGGATGGCGTCGGGGCTCGCCTCGACGACTTTTCGCACGACGCCGGCGACGATCTCGGCGTTTCGGGCCAGCAGGTCGTCGCGGCTCATGCCGGGCCGCCGCGCCAGGCCTGCCGTTATGATGGCCAGGTCGCTCCCGGCCGTCGCGGCATAGTCGGTCGTGCCGGCGATTTTGTGGGAGAAGCCGGCGATGGGCGCCGCCTGGGCCAGGTCCAGCGCCTTTCCCTCGGCGAGGCCGGGGACGACGTCCACGAGCACCACGTCGCCCAGGTCGCGTGCGGCGGCCCACAGGGCGCACGTTGCCCCGACGTTCCCCGCCCCCACGACGGTGATCTTCTCCTGGGCCATGTCGGCTTCTCTCCAGGGCGATGGCACAGATACGAATATGGCTTCGGCTTGCGGCGTACAGTACAATGAGTACCGTCCGCTAGTCAAGCGGCCTTACGTACCATGGCGTGGGGCTGCGGGGGGTTTGCTGATGGCAACCTGTCCTCGCTGTGCCGTGCCGCTTGTTCGACTGAAGACCCAGGCGGGCACCGTCTACCACTGCCCTCGCTGCGGGGGGCGGAACGCCGCCCTGGCGGTACTCCGCAAGGCGGGAGCCAGGCCCCGTTTCCTCAAGGACCTCTGGATCACCGGACTCCGGTCCAAGGCGCCGTCCCCCTTGCGGTGTCCCCATTGCAATCGGGCCATGGCGAGCGTGGAGATGCCGTCGGCTGGCGAGGACACCCTCCGATTGGACCTCTGTTCCTCCTGCCAGGCTGTCTGGTTCGACGCCCGCGAGTTTGAGACGGTTCCGGTTTCGCCGCCACCTCCCACGGAGCCGCACCTTCCGGTGGAGGTGGCCGAGCAGCTGGCTGTCATGCAGATCAAACGGGAGGCTCAAGCGCGCGCCGAGGCGGATGCCGTCAGGGGAAGCGGACCGGCGGAGGGATGGAAATGGGTCGCCGGGATCCTCGGCCTGCCGGTGGAGTTCGCCGAGCCTGAACGCCGGACCCGACCATGGATGACGTGGGGGGGCGCTGGCTTGCTGATGGTGGTCTTCCTGGCGACGCTTCCCCACCTCGAGCAGGTCGTCCAGGCCTGGGGCTTCGTTCCGCAACTCTGGGACCGCCACTGGGGGCTGACACTCCTGACGTCGTTCTTTCTTCACGGCGGCGTCTTCCATCTCCTCTCGAACCTATATTTTTTTGTCATCTTCGGGGACAACGTGGAGGACCACCTCGGTCCGCTGTGCTTCGTGCTCCTGCTCCTGGGCGCCGAGGTGTTCGGTTCGCTGACGCACGCAGCGCTGGACCCGCGAGGCGACATCCCGACCATCGGGGCCAGCGGGGGGATCAGCGGCATCCTGGGCTACTACGCGGCGACGTTCCCCCGGGCGCGCGTGGGCTTCTTCTGGTTCTTCCCGTTTTTCCGCTGGATCCACCTGCCTGCCTGGGTCATGCTTCTGCTCTTTTCACTGCTTCAACTCCTGGGCGCGTGGATCCAGATGTACGGCGGCGGGGGCGTGTCGTACGCGGCTCACCTGGGGGGCTTGGCGGTGGGTGTCGCGGTTGCCCTGAGCGTGCGCTGGCTCAAGTCCCAGCCGTCGGAGTTTGCGTGAGTTCGCGTGCGAGGGGCACCCTGCTGGCGGAGAGGCGCCTCTACGCCCGTGGATGGTACTTCTTGTGGATGGCGCGGCCGCCCACAGGGCGCACGTGGCCCCGACGTTCCCCGCCCCAACAATGGTAATCTTCGGATGAGACATAACCCGCTCCTTTGTGTCCGGTGTCATCGCCGAGGCGGATTATAGGCCCGCCTCGCTCGACAATCAAATCCAAGAGCCTTTGCCGGTCGGCATGTCGCGGCCTGATTGGCCACCCCGTTTGCTTGCAGGGCGCCGCCCTGTTCCTTTATGATAAGGCCCATGACCTCGCGTGAGCGTGTTCGGGCCGTGTTGGCCGGGCACAGGCCAGACCGCGTGCCGTTTAATTTCTGGATGGACCGCGACCGGATGGCGGAACTCGACCGCCTGCTTGGCGCCAATTTCCGCGTCTCCCACTACGGGGCCGACGTGATCGAGGTCATCCCGCCGATCCCGTGGTGGCGCGAGCGCGAGGCCCGGCGCGTCTGGGATGGCAAGACCTCCTGGCAGATCGAGCCGCTCGTTGGGTCGATCGAGGAGGCGATGGACCTGGCCCTCCCCGATCCGGACAACCCCGCCCTTTACCGTCCGATTGCCGAGGCGCGGGCCGCGTGGCCCGACCGGGCCATCTTTTGCCTGATCGTGAGCCCGTTCGAAGCGCTGCTGCCTCTTCGCCTGATGGAGCAGACGTTCCTTGACCTCGTCGACCGGCCCGCATTGGTGCATCGGCTTCTTGGCCGCATGGCGGCCGTCCTCGAGCGGATCGTGTCTCGCGCGGTGTGCGAAGACATCGACGTTCTATACCTGGCGGGCGACATCGCCAGCCGCAACGGGGCGATGCTCTCGCCGCGGCACCTGCGTGAGTTCGTGTTCGGATACCTGCGGCCGCTCGTTGCGGTCGCCCATGCCGCCGGCAAACCCGCCTTCTACCACACGGACGGCCGGGTGATGGACATCCTGGACCTCTTCCTGGAGGCAGGCTTCGACGGCCTGAATCCGCTGGAGCCGCGCTACCACGAAGCCCGCGAGTTCCGCCGCCGCGTCGGAGACCGGCTGATCCTCTACGGCGGCCTGGACAACTGCGGCGTGATCCCGCGCGGCACACCGGACGATGTTCGGGCCCACGTCCGGGATCAGTTCGACGCCCTCGGCCGCCAAGGCCGGCTCATCTTCTCCAGCCACGATATCCCCGCCACTACACCGCAGGAAAACATCGACGCGATGGTGGAGGGGATCAAGGTGTGTCGGTACAACCCCTGATCGTAAAATCGGGGCGGCCTGAAGGCGCAACCCCGCGCTTCCCAGGATTTTGCATCTACGCGGCCTTAGCATCATGAATCAGTGTCCGAATCATGTTGAGGATGATCTTGCCTTGGACCCACAGGCGAACCCGGGGAAGGGTGCGGACCCAATTGGGCAACGGCGCCA
>Ga0307377_10003516_pt1 | contig 17632 bp, 10 predicted proteins | sample TR3MG_FD_202535 | JGI IMG/M metagenome (GOLD analysis project Ga0307377, IMG submission 202535) | Soil microbial communities from Risofladan, Vaasa, Finland - TR-3 | ecosystem: Environmental > Terrestrial > Soil > Coastal area > Acid sulfate soil | place: Finland: Risofladan, Vaasa | collected... | reverse complement strand
AGGCTGATGTAGTCCGTGATCCGGGCACCCGGAGGGAGTTCCGCAACCGTACGCGCCACCTGTGGCCTCCTGTTCTTGCCGCATACAGAATGCCACAAATTTATCTAAGTGAACAGTATTACGGTTAGGAAACTTGCGCTGCGGGCTTTGTGGGACGCTCTGGCAAAGGGCATTCGAGTCGCTGGAATCCTCATTTGCGGGTGCCGGCCTCAGAGAATGACACGCTTTCGCTCTCCCCGATTTGGGTTGCTCGTAGTGCGCCCAGGAGAGATGGGAGGACATTCACCGTCCGTACCCAAGACGGCCAAAAACCACTCAAGATAAAGACAATGGCAGCTAATCTTCCCCGTAAGTGAGAACTTCACTTGAGCCAGGTTTGGAAATAGTTCACCGGATCGACCCTCTGGATATATGACGAAACGGGAATTCGCCCATCCTTCGACACAAGCTCGTAAAAACCACTCTTCCCGGCGGACGGCGGCCGCTTTGACTTCGCAGACGCCTGGCGGTCGCAACCTCGGGAATCCACCGCCTTCAGATATTCCTGACCTGCGTCCGCGAGTGAGCAATTTTGTACGTCGTTTGTGGTCTCCACTCTGTTATTCTCCTTTGAAGTGTGCAGGCGCCGAATCCAGTTTCGTGGCCCTTCCACCAGCCAAATCAGGGAAGGTGCCATGAAGAAGCTCTCAATCATTACGTTGGGTTTCGCTCTTCTGCTCAGTGTTGAACATGCCCATGCGGTACCTAGCTTTGCCCGGCAGACAGGCCTCTCTTGCAACGTATGCCACAGCAATCCCCCTCAACTTACAGCTTTTGGCCGTGACTTCAAGCTCAGGGGATACATTCTCAGCGACATAAGGGCGAACGATAAAGTGGGCACCTCGAAGAGCCTGCTGCTGTCCAAAAATATCCCTCTATCCTTCATGGCTCTGCTATCCAACACCGCATTCCAGAATGTCGCGCCGAGCACGCAGAACAGCGCAGTTGGCTTTCCGCAGCAGCTGAGCATTTTTCTGGCGGGGGGCTTTGCATCGCACTTCGGCGGGCTCGCCCAGGTCACTTACAGCCACTCCAGCGATACTTTTGCGATGGACAATACCGACCTGCGCTATGCCAACGAAACCAAGTTAGGCGGCAAGGAACTCGATTACGGGATCACACTGAACAATAACCCTGCGGTTCAGGACGTGTGGAACAGCACGCCCGCATGGGGCTTTCCATGGATATCGTCCGAAGCCGGCGTCAGTCCGATCGCCGGTGCGCTCATCGACGGAACGCTAGGAGGGGATGTTGCGGGCGCAGGCGTCTACAGCATGTGGAACAAACACCTCTATACCGAGGTGAGCGCCTACCGCAGTGAGCACGAGGGTGGTCCTGTTCCCGTGGATGGCGCCGGTTTTCAATACAACATCAGCGGCGCCGCCCCGTATTGGCGAGTTGCCTGGCAGCAGACGATGGGCGGGAACTATCTCGAGTTTGGCACCTATGGGCTTGCGGTCAACTCGCATCCGAACGCAATCGCGGGGCCGGTTGACCGATACATTGACCCGTCAATCGATTTTCAGTTCGAGCGCCCGTTCGGCGCCAACCTGCTCGACGCCCACGGCACCTGGATTCATGAAAGTTCGAACCTTGGTGGGACCTTGGCTGCAGGCGGAGCCGATATCCTGCACCACACGCTCAACATCATGAGGGTCGACAGCACTTATCACTGGACCAGTAAATACAGCGCGACGGGCGCATTGTTTCGCACAACTGGGACCACGGACTCGCTGCTCTATGCTTCTGCACCCTTGACGGGGAGTCTGAATGGCAGCCCTGACACCGGCGGATATACAGTGCAGTTTGCCTGGTGGCCGGTCCAGAACATCGACGTGAACTTGAACTACACGGGATACACGAAGTTCAACGGCGCCAGCACGAACTACGACGGCGCAAACCGCAATGCCTCAGACAACAACACCGTGTACATGGCGATCTGGCTGCTCTTCTAGGAGAATGCATGGAACAACAAACCGCGCCCCAGCAAGCCGACCCGAAGGAGAACATCGTTGTCAACAGGCGCTCCTTCTTCGGCGTTCTGCTCTGTGTTGGAACAGCGGGAATGAGCGCTGTCCTCGCCATTCCTGTTCTCCGCTATGTCCTTTATCCCCTCTATGCAAAATCGAGTAGAGGCACCTGGTCTCCAATCGGAGAGATGGGCGCATTTTCCAACTTGTCGAAGCCGATCCTGACGCCTCTCGACCTGAAGCAAGTGGATGGGTGGCGCGAAGTGGATTCTTCGCAGACGGTCTATGTAACGAAGGACCCGGAAGGAAAACTGGGAGTGCTTTCTTCGATCTGCCCACACATGGGTTGTACCGTCGCATGGCGCCAGGGTGAAAGTGACTTCTATTGCCCCTGCCATGGAAGTGTCTTTAAGGCGGACGGAACACATGTTTCTGGGCCTTCCCCGCGCGGCATGGACCCGCTTCCTCACAAGGTTGAGGGCGGTAAACTCTTGGTCAAGTTCGAGTATTTCCGGGAGAACGTTACCAACCAGGAAGTGTTGAGCTAGATGGCGGCGGATGCTCCTGAGGGGAAGACACCCGGCAAGAAAGTGCCGTCGCGCCTTTATCGCTGGTTCAACGAGCGCATGGGCATTCGCAGCATCATGCGCGCGTCGCTCGATGAGCCGATTCCGGGCGGAGCTCGGCTCGCTTACATCTTCGGTTCCGGCCTCCTGTTCATCTTTATCTCGCAGGTGATTACGGGGCTGTGTCTCGCCCTCTACTATGTTCCTTCCGTAGAGTCGGCGCATACCAGCGTCGCCTATATCACCAAGCAGGTCGCCGCCGGCCAATTTCTCCGCAGTCTGCATTACTACGGCTCCAGCGCGATGATCATCGTTCTGGCGCTTCATTTCCTGCAGACATTTATTTATGGGTCATTCAAGGGTCGACGCGAGTTGCTTTGGATCTCCGGTGCGTTCCTCTCTCTTCTTGTTCTGGGTATGGGCTTCACCGGATACCTGCTTCCATGGGACCAGAGCGCCTACTTCGCCACGGCAGTAGGAACGAACATCGTCGGGGAAGTTCCATTCATCGGACAATGGCTGACCGACATGCTGCGTGGTGGCGATACGTTAGGCACACTCACCATATCGCGCTTCTATTTCGCCCACGTGTTTTTGATTCCTGGGATGATCTTCCTGCTCATCGGTACCCATATTGCATTGTTCCGGAAAGCTGGTGCAGCCGGTCCAATCAATGAAGATCCCGTCAATCCGAAATTGCCACCGGAGAGCTTTTATCCCCGCCAGGTCATTATGGACATGGCGTTTGCGCTGCTCCTGATGATTGGTCTCGGGTTTCTTGCATTCTTCCGTCCCATCGAACTTGGCCCCTTAGCCAATCCCGGAGACACAAAGTTCGTTCCCCGGCCCGAGTGGTATTACCTGCCGATGTTTGAGTGGCTTAAGTTCTGGTCCAGCCGGATGGAGGTCTTTGCTGTCGTCCTGATTCCCGGCATTCTCGCGCTGCTGTTTTTCCTTATGCCGTTTCTTGACCGTAAGCTGGAACGCCGCCCATGGCGTAGGCCCATCCCGCTCCTTTCAGTTGCCATCGTCCTGGTCGGAATTATTTTCCTTGGATTCAAGAGTCACCTTGACGATTTACGCGACCACAATATCGCCGTCCAACTCGCGTTCCAGGATAAACAGGCTGAGGACTACACCAAGTCTCCATTCATACCGCGAATGGAATCCGCCGGCGGGCAATCTATGTCTTCCGGGCCAGTCAGCCCGCTGGTTGCCAAAGGCAGGGGAATCTTCACGACAAAGGGATGCTCCGGATGCCATGGCGCAGGGGGAACGGGTACGGCCCAGGCTCCAAGCCTTGTCGGCATTACGACCAAGTATCCTTTGCCTCAGATCACAGAGTTGCTTCACCACCCAAACGCTAAGATGCTCGCCGGTCATATGCCGTCGTTCGACATTCCCACCCCGGAAATGGCGGCCCTTTTCAGTTATCTGGGCAGCCTGGGAAACAGTGGCGGAAGCGCGCCAGCAGGGACGACGTCTGCACCCCCGTCCGCAACCGCTGCCGGTTCTGCGCCAGCAGTGCCTGTTAGCGGGCCCGCGAACGGCGCAGTAGTGCCAGCGAACGGCGCCCCTGGAACATCGTCGGCCGCCGCAGCCGGGAAAACCATGTTTGAGACTCAAGCCTGTGCCCGGTGTCACGGACCGGCAGGCGCAGGAGCCGGAAAGATACCGCCGCTTGCCAGCCTGATTGCAAAGCGCTCGGATGCGCAACTCGCAAAGCTCATTCAGGCGCCGAATGCCACCATGAAAGCCGGCGGGATGCCACCCTTTGTAGGGCCGGCAAAAAGCGTAACTTCGATGGTCGCCTATCTACGGTCGTTAGCACCGGGCAAGAATGTACAAGCGCAACAGAAGCCTCAGAAAGCCGCCGCGGCCACGGCAACGCAGACCGCGCCCGCAGCGGGGACTCCTGCAGAAAAATCGAAAAGCAAAACAGCGTCGGCGACTGCGAAAGGGCCTTCACCATCCAAGCAGCCGGCGGCTCCAGACAGCCCCTCAGCATCACCCGGGCGTGCCCTCTTTGTCTCCAACGGGTGCATGGCCTGCCATGGAAAGAATGCTCAAGGTACCCATTTCGCTCCATCCTTGATTGACATCACGAAAAAGTATCCTCCGGCCCAACTCACCAACTTGCTGCATCATCCAAAGAAAGCAATGCGTGCCGGTGGCATGCCTGCCGTCACGGTCAATGACGCGCAAATGAAGCAACTCGTAGCCTATCTTTCTAACCTGGGAGCTGCGCCACCGAAGGAATCAAGTCCATCAACTCACTCGTCGCAACCTGCGTCAGGTCAGCCCGCTGCCCCAACCGTCGCAGGCAACGCAGCAAGCCCTGCTGCGGCCACCAAAGAAATTAAGGCAGTACCGCTGAGTGCGGAAGCCGTGCGGGGCAAGGCGCTCTTTGAGCACAACCGTTGTGAAACCTGCCACGGGGTTGACGGTTTGGCTGGCACAGTCGCCGCTCCGGGACTGGCTGGAATGGCATCGGTTCTTCCCGCCGCTGTGCTCGATAATCTGCTGCAGCACCACAGCACCCAGATGAAGAACGGCAACATGCCTCCCACCAACATGAGCCCAAGCACCCGGAAGGCGATTGTTGCTTACATCCGCTCGATGCCGTCCCCTCCTGACACTCAGTAGCGATCTGCACCATGCATCATCACACAATCATGTAGTGCCAGCACGCACAACGCGATCAGTACCTGGAAATCCTATCGACTCGGTCTCTACGGATGAAATGATTCAACCGTCGATGGCGATGCGATCCGCTATTGTTGAAGGAAACTTGGCGTGGAATTCGGACCTCGGTTAGCGCAAATCCGGTGCTCTCAACTAAACGTCAGCAGACATTCAAGGGGTTTGTTCAGACCGTCGCCAATAACGAGGTGAGTTCCCTTCTGTCTCGCTTCATGCCAAATCGTCAGTCACTCCGCGTGAACTTTAGTGGGCAATCGTAGTTGAGTGCAAAGAGTCTTAGGTTCCGGGCGAATAAAGACTGTACCGAGGTTGAAGGTGACTAATGCGCTGAGAGGATACTCAACTGACTCGTTCGCTGGGCCGGACGCCGATAGGTTCGATGGCAGCTTCAAGCAAGGTGTCCTTTCTTACCCTTGCTGCTTGCCAATCAATTTCGACCCGTTCGTCCGGTTCGATGGGTGTCCCCTCAAGAACCTAACCTTTCCATGTGTAGTACGCCCTGGTTGGCAGCGCCAGTCGGATTCACTGGCCCACCTTTACGGAAGGAGCGGAATGGAGCTTGCCAGCAGTCTCTTCGCCGACGATCCTGGCCAGATTGTTCTCTCGCGCAAATGCAACAATCATTTCGGCGGAACTCGCAGTATGGCGGTCGATGAGGAGAATCACGCTTCCGTGGAAGTGCTTGCGGCCCAAGCCCTCCGTCTCAAGTACTATGGGTATCTTGGCCAGAATCCCTAAGCAGATCGAATGTGGTCATGATGTGATTGAAGATAGCCGAAAGAGACGCCACTCATGAGCGCGGCCTGCTTCAACAGCCTTCGTGCTGATATCGGAGAGCACCTGGGGCAGTTCTTCAATCTGCAACTGTTACGTTTAGCCGACTAGACATCCTTGCCTGCGCTGCCCTGATTGGGAGCGAACTCCCTAACCATAGCTCCGAGGACGGCCTTGCGGACAGGTAATTCATTGAGCAACAACTCGGACGACTGGACCAGAGGGTTGGCGTGAAACCACCGCTGCACAATGTTTCCGTGGAGCAAATTGAGAATGGCGAGCAAGGACATGCCCAGGTGGTGGGCCATCCACTCGCGAACGATCACTGGTCTTTCAAGTGAGTTAGCGTAGTCGGCGGCCTCGTAGAAGCCGTAGGCGCCAATCCATCCAGCGTCCGCCATACGACGGAGGTTACGGATGGCCTCGCGCGAATCGACGTTGATGGCCAGGAAAGTGGAATAGGGGGAGACAGTTGGGCCGGCGTTGGCGTCAAATTTAAGCGCGGCTTGAGGGATACCAAAAGCGTGGTATTGGTAGTGGCCAGCGTCATCCTTGAGGGCGAAGCCCGATTCTGAAATGCCCCATGGAATGTTGAGTGTATGAGCGAAGGCCCGCTGCACCTGCACGCATGCTGTCAGGGTGCGCGCGATCAGGGTGTCTGGATAGCTGCGCATCCAGAGCGCCGGCATCAGGTATTCGAACATCGTGCCCGTCCAGGAGAGAAGTAAAAAACGGCTGAACGCGCGGGTATGACTCCGGCCAAGATTCAGCCAGCTTTGTTGGGGCAGGTCGCCACGCGCGACAGAGAGGAACGTGGCAAGGCGCGCCTCGGAAGCGAGCATGTCATAACATGCCGGATGGAGCTTTCGCTCTGTCACATCGTAGCCAACAGAGAGCATCCGGCGGTCGGGATCTACGAGAAAGCTGAACTCAGTTTCTTCCGCAAAGTTCTCCGCTTGAAATGCGATGGAGTGAAGCCCGGATGCGAGGGCATGCAGATTACGAGTGGATTTCGGAAGCGAGGTTCGGAGTTGCTCGCAGAGTACAAGCAGCGGCGAGTCATCGGCGAGTGTGGCCGAGGCTTGGCTCAGGCGCGCTTCCAACGCCTCAGAAAATGCGGCCGCGCTTTCTATCGAGTGTGTGTCAGATCCCCGCAAACAATCAAGTACGGGCACATCGCGAAGCGGCTTGTATTTAGGCAAGAGCCAAGGAGTGTATTCGCAAATCATAGAAACGATTGCGGTGATACGCAACCGTGTTTCCGAGATCCACCACTGCTCCGCCCTATTGGTAGTGGGAGTTGCTGCAGCGGCGGAGATTGCCGCATCTGCGGGGATGAGCCAGTCAATCCAATCTGCAACGACAGCGGTGGTACTGGGCAAAGAGAACTGCGCAATCGGAGTAGGCAATTCATCTTGTACCTGACAAAGTTGCCAATGTGCGCGAAGACCCGTAAAAAGCGGGGGCGCAAGCAGGGGCTCCCGGCACAGCGCGAGTGCTCCCGCACGGAGAGTGTAAAGCGACGCGACGAAGTTCCCGCTGTCGACAGCAGAGACCGTTAGTGGAGGAAGCGTCTCGAGCGATCGGGTGTTGTACCAGTTGTAGAGATTACCGTGGTGCTTTTCGAGCTTGACAATGGTTGCAAGAGTGCGGCGCGTGAGCGTAAGGAATTCGGGCGCGGTCAGGAATCCTAGTTGGCATGCTGCCTGCCGCGCATTGAGCAGAAGGCCGAGGTTCGTGGGCGAAACACGGGCGGCCTCACGCAGCCCATCTTCCTCCACATTGTCGGGGATGAGGTAGTTGTGGTCTTCGCCTCCGAACTGATGAAAGTAGCGCCATGTGCGAAGGGCGTGGTCGAGCAGAAAGACTTCATCGGCGTAGCCAAGAGACTGGCGCGGCTCGCGCGGAGGCTTGTTGAGCCACAATGTCACAAAGTAAGAAATGGCCCATAGCAGCAGGGTCGGTGCAGCGAAAACAATGGCTCCCCTCGTTGGAGCAAAGAGGTAGACGATGATGCCTAAACCTAAAGCGATATACGGCATCAGGGCAAGATAGCGGTCGACGGGTGTGCGGCTGAAGAATTGAGACTCAGTCTGGGCCGCGGTTTCCCACTCGAGCAGGCGCTTACCGGTTACGAACCGCCTGACAAGAGAGCGGACAATGGCATCGAGTGAAAGCAGCGTCTGGTGTGGGAGGAAGATGAGGTTGAGAAAGACTATGAGTAATGCCTTCCAAAAGCCGAGGAATGCCTCGCTTACACTGCCCTTCTCGTCGCTCACCATGGCGCCACCTAGACCGAAGCCGAGTGAGACAAAGGCAGGAAAAGTCAGCATGAGGATCAAGATGACGGTCCAGTAGAGCGGACCGCCCGGCAGACCCAACCACCCGGCAACGAACAGGATGAATGTGAATGGCTCAACCAGTGACCGGCGCAGATTATCGAAAATCTTCCATCGGGAGATGACAGAGATTGGGTTGGGTACCCGGCGGCCGGACTCCTCCGGTACAGAGGAAAACATCCACTGCACAATCTGCCAGTCGCCGCGCACCCAACGATGCTTGCGGCGGATGTATGCACTGTAATGCGAGGGGTAATCATCAATGAGCTCGATATCTGTGGCTAGTCCCGCTCGCGTGTAGGCGCCCTCGATGAGGTCATGGCTAAGCAGAGCGTTGCGCGGGAACCGGCGGTCGAGAACGGCATGGAAGGCCGCGACTTCATAAATACCTTTGCCGGTGAAGCTTCCCTCGCCAAACAGGTCCTGGTAGGCATCGGAAACAGCGCGTGTGTAGATGTCGAATCCGCTCTGGCCAGAGTAGATGGTCGCCAAGCGAGAGCGCGAAGCAGAATGAACCGTGATGCCGACACGTGGTTGCAGGATGCCGTATCCTTCAGTGACAATGCGCAGTTTGGGGTCAATGACCGCTTGGTTCAGCGGGTGCGCAATGGCGCCGACAAGTTGCGCGGCGGTTCCGCGAGGAAGCTGCGTGTCGGAGTCCAGGGTCAGGATGTAGCGAATGCGGCTGAGAGCCTCGATATGACCGGCCTTTATGGGGAATGCGTCGTGTTCACCAACGATGAGCTTATTCAAATCGAGAAGCTTGCCACGCTTTCGTTCCCAGCCCATCCACACACCTTGCCGCACATTGAAGATGCGATGGCGATGGAGCAGCAGGAAGGAGCCACATTTGGGCGAGGTGTGCCTGGCATTGAGTTCATTAATCAGTTTGATTGCAAGTTCGACAAGAGGGTGAGCATCGTTCTCGTGCGGTTTGCTGAGAGAGTCCGGCAGGTCAGTGAGTAGAGCAAAATGCAAGTGTGGGTCGCGGTTGGCGAGAAAGCGGACTTCGAGATCGACAACCAGCTTCCGCACCTGCTCTTCGGTCAACAGGAGCGCGGGCACGGCGACGATGGTGGCGCATTCAGAAGGGATGCCCTTGCTGAAGTCGAGTTTGGGTAGAGGCTGTGGACCAAACAATGTAGTGACTGTGCTGTTGACCAATTCGACTGCGACCTGCATTACGGGCAGGACCAAGAGGGCCAAGGTAATGGCCAGGGCACTTAGGGAGTATCTTGGCAAAAGTGGAAAGATCACTGCAGCAATCAAGAGAACCGTGATGATTTCGATGCTGACGATGTAGAAGTCGTCGGCCGTAGCGCGAATGAATTTGCGTAAGCGGTCAATCAGCGGAGGGTGAAAGCCGACTCGCGCGGCGAGTTTTGGAAGTCCCTTGTCAAAGAGGTAAAAGCCAACATGGATATGGCGGTGAAAGATACGCGGATTATTGCAGGGGTGCTGGGCGCCTTCTCGCGCAAGTTCGAGGGCCTTTTGAGCTACCTGAGTCTCGCTGTAATCGGAGTGCCGAGAGATAAATGCGATTTGCTTGCGGTAGAATTCGCGGCTTTCGAAGTCCATGCAACTGTAGGACTCCGCGGGATCCTCGCGGAGCAAGGCATCGAAAGTAATAACGGGCTCGGTGATGGAGACCCAGTCAGCGTTGTTGATTAGGCGGAGACTCCTGATGAAGACTGATATCCGCTGCTGCTGATCGGATTCTGGAGAACTCAGCAGAGTGTTTGCTTCGGCCAGTAACCATTCGAGCAGCGAGAACTTCAGGAATCCTGGAATGCTCCAGAGTTCTCCGACAAGGAGAGATTCATGCACTTGCAACTCTTCAATGAACGCGCGAAAGGTCGGCGCGGAAAAGTCTCCATTGACAGCGCGGAGATAAGTCTCGGCAGAGGCGGCAGCGCGTGGCTCGTCTTGATTCCCATGAATGGAGATACGTGGAAGCTGGACCAGGCCCTTCAGGCTATCAACCACACCATTAATGGCTGATCGAAGCAGACGATAATTCTCACGCAGTTCGCCCAGGGCGGAACTGCCGGACGTCGCTTGCATCTCTCCAGTTGCCGTATTTGCGATGGGCGTAGAGGCGAGTTTCTTCTCCATCTGCTTGAGTGCATTTTGAGCGGCGCGAACGCGTGTTGGGAAGGTACTGGCCGAGGCAGGTCTGTGCAATACATTCCACGAGGCCGCAGCGCGTGCCGCTTGGTGAAGATGTTCGAGCTCCTCGCTGGCAAGCGCCTCTCGATAATTCGGAATTATTGGAGTGTCATTCATCGTGTCTCATCGATAACTTGCGGCTTGCATCTCAAACATGGCGGCATATCGGGCTCCGAGCGCAACGAGTTCAGTGTGGCTACCTTCTTCCACCAGGCGGCCCGCTTCCAGCACAACGATGCGGTCTGCCATGCGGACAGTAGAAAAGCGATGGGAGATAAGCAGCGCCATTTTGCCGGAGGTGAGTTCAGCGAAACGCTGGAAGACTTCGAATTCACTACGGGCATCGAGCGCGGCGGTGGGTTCGTCGAGGATCAGCAACTGTGCATCGCGGAGATAAGCTCGCGCGAGCGCCAGCTTTTGCCACTCACCGCCTGACAGGTCCACGCCGCCTTCAAACCGGCGGCCGAGCATCTGATCGTATCGTCCTGGCAGTGTGGCGACAACTCCGGCGGCCATACTCTTGTCTGCCGCGTATTCAATCTCTTCTTGCGAGTGTTGGACTTCGATGCGGCCGACGGCAATATTTTCCCGGGCGGTCATCTCATAGCGCATGAAGTCCTGAAAGATTACGCCTATTTCGTAGTGAAGGGCGGCCAGGTCATATTCGCGAAGATCGACGCCATCCAGCAGGATCTGACCCTCGGTTGGGTCGTAGAGTCGCGTAATGAGCTTGACGATGGTTGTCTTGCCTTGACCATTTTCGCCAATCAGAGCCACACGTTCTCCGGGGCAGAGAGTGAAATTAAAGTCGCTGAGAATGCGCCTGCTGGTTCCGGGATAGGCAAATGAGACATTACGGAATTCAAAGCCACGCGTCACAGGGTGCGGGGCGGGAATGCCTCCTGCCTTGGATTCGACGCGCGGCTTCATCTCGAAAAAGGCGATCAGGTCGGTGAGAAAGAGCGCCTGGTCCGCAACGCCGGAAGCGGTGGAAAATGCTTGTTGAATATTGGCCATGGACTGCATGATGGCGGTTGTGATGAGAGTAAGGTCGCCAACGCTGTAGCGGCCCTGGATGGTGCGATAGATGCTGTAAGCATATGCGCCGTAATAGCCGAGTTGGCCAACGATTGCCAGGAGGCCGCCCCAGAAAAGACGGCGGCGGCTGAGTGCGACGTTTTCTTCGTAAATCTTCTTGGAGAGTACCGTAAAGCGGTCGGTCAGGTAGTTGCTCAAGTTGAAGAGCTTGAGCTCCTTGGCGGCCTCTTTGCTTCCACCCACCTGACGCAGATAATCCATCTGGCGGCGCCAGGGTGTCTGGTGGAAGTTCTTGGCGTAAGTGAGAAAGGCAAAGTGACTTTCACCGAGGAACGCGGGGATAATGCCGGCAATCAGTAACAATAGCAGGAGGGGCGAGTACCGGATGAGCACGGCCGAAAACGCAACCGCGGTAACAATCTGCTGGATCAGCCTGCCCATCTGCTGGATCATTGCCAAGCGGTCAGTGGCCTGTACACGGGCACGTTCGAGGCGATCGTAGAAGACTGGATCCTCATAGGCGGTGACATCAAGAGACGCCGCCTTGCGCATGACCTCGACGCTCACGTGGTGAGTGTAACGGTCCGCGAGCAGGCTATCGAAGTAGTCCACCATGTGGGAGAGGATGCCGGTGAGCACCGACAGCGCTAACTCCCCAGCTACCAGCCACCAGAAATGTTGAGGCAATGGGCGGTGCAGGCGGATGTTGTTGACCCCGTCGATGATGAAGCGGCCGATAATGCCGATGCCCACAGGCAGGAATGCGACGAAAACTCGGAGAGCGATGTTCCAGAAGACGATCCTGGGCCCTGACTCCCAAACGAAGTGCAGAACCGCAGGCACGTTCTTGAGCGCGCGTACGCGATCGCCCCAGGCATTGCTTGGACTTTGAGCATGATCGGCTTGTTGTTCACCGGACTCGCTGGTGGGTATCGGGTCACTCACGGTTGCGGACATGCACCTCTCAGTGTTCCTCCAAGAACCTTGGTTTCAGAAAAGTGACAGGGCCCTGAATTGCAGATCAAGGGTCGCGGCCGTCCTGCTCAACTCTTATTGTTCGTGCATTGGAAGTTAGGTTTAACTCCCCATTTTTTCACGAATTGCGGTTTGCTTGTTGATCAAAATTGACCGTTTCGTCACCTCTCATCGTCTATTGGAGACATGGGGGGTGTAGGCCTTGAAACCTGCGATCTCCATTCCACGTTGTGCCTCGGGGTTCTTCATGAAGGTGTCCCAGACAAACCCAGTGCGCGCATTTTCTGCCATCAGCATCGTAATTCCAGTGTCAATGCCGATCACGTCTGTGTCATACCAGTCCGCCAATGGATTGAAAGCATCCACAAAGCCATAGCGGCACCATGCCTTCGGATAGTGGTCATGAATGGTTCTCAATACCCGCATGGTTGCGTTCGGAAGGAACGGCAATGAGCCGCCCGTGGCAGAAGGCACGATTGTTCCATCGATGGGCCCCATGGCTGGAGGTCCGCCCCAGATCACATAGCCTTTAATTGAGTCCGAGGCGGTGATACCCCATAGCGCGTTACTGTAGTCGGGAAATTGTACATTCAGCTCCAGGCAGAACCGGCGATGAACATCAGTAGCGATCACTGAGTTTTCGAAGTAGTCCGCGTAGCGGTCCTTCTTGTGGCGGAAGTCGAACCATGCCTGGGAATACTGGTGCACAAACAAAGGCGCAAACGAGCCTATATAGCGCAACCCATCATATTCAAAGACTACTCGTTTCCATGAGGACCATGCTTCGATGTTGAGGGGGTGCGATGTTGACCCCAATCCAAGCAGATACATCATCATCAATTCGCTGTAGAAGTCCCACTTGGAGGGCAGGAATCCGAGCTCAGGAGTCCACCCCTGGGGCAGCAAACTCGTGTCCTCTGATAACCAGGTCCAGTCCACGCGGTCAAAAATCGCATGCGCCAACTGATTGATCGTTTCATCCTGAAAATGCTGGCAGCAGGTCAGAATTCCGCAGAGCAATATAGCGGTATCAACGGAGGAGACTTCCGAATCCCAAACCCTCTCCCCCGAATTGATATTGGCAAAGTGATAGAAGAATCCGCGATGCGTCGGCAACTTGTGCCAAAAGAACGATAGCGAAGCGATCACACGCGAGCGAGCGTCGGACCTGCTCACAAAGCCGCGCTTTTCTCCGATACAGATTGCGGTCAAGCCAAAACCGGTAGACGCAACGCTCGATACGATGGTGGTTTCCTTGGTGCGAACGTTGCAGCGGTCCCGGACCAATCCAGTTTGAGGGTTGGCCTGCTCCCAAAAATAAAGGAAGTTGCAGTGCTCAAGCTCATTCAGGAATTGCTCATCCTGGGCCGACAAAAAGGTGGGCGCAGGTGGAGCGGCGGGATGAGTGTGTGTTGGCGTCCTCTCAGATTGTGCCCCTTCCTCGGCAACAAGTGACAGAACTTTCAAATGCGCAAGAGGCAGACCCATGGAGATGCCGGCCATCTGGCGCAACAGGTTGCGACGTGTCTTTTCACCGTCTCCGCTGTGCTTGGTCCTTTGCCTCGGCGGCAGTATCATTTTGCTCACTTGAAGGTGCTCATCAATCTTCCTGATTGCATTTGTATTCCTCGCATGATCCTCTTGAAAATGCACTTACCCTCGGGCCAAAACAGGCTCAAGTTGCTAAGGACTTGGATGCAAGATTAAATGAAGAGGAGTGAGCGCCAGACAGCAAATTGAACTAATCGTGCATCAAATTCAATTAAAGGAAGTCACATTTGTGGAACTGAAGTGAAGCGGAGAAAGGTGTTTGTCTGGGCTGTCATCGCAGTCATTGCGGGCGCAGTAGCGATTACGATCGCGGTTCGTGTGCACCACTGGAGCGCAGGAACATCGAGAATCAAGGGCGCAGTCGTCGTTCGTGACGACGATAGCCGAAAGCAATTGCCGATCGCTGACGTTACGATAACGGTATCGGATGGCGCAACGAGCGCCACGACACAGTCGGACGCTTCGGGCTACTTCAACCTCCCGTTTCACAGCGGCGTTTGGCCGGGGCAAACCGTGACCCTGAGCTTTCGACATCCGGACTACGAACCTCTCGTTATCAAACCGCAAACCAGTCTCCGGCTGGCGGCCAAACAACTTTGGGTCGTCAGGATGGTGCCCACGCATGAACAATCGGGCGCAGGACTGGGCAAACATGCGGTCGTTGTGTCAAACATCAGGGTGAGATACACGGTCAACTTCCCCACCGAGGTAAATATTGGCAGCGCGGTCAAGACCTTTCAAGTTGTCAATAAAGGAAACGTACCCTGTGTTCACGGCTCGCCCTGCTCCCCGGATGGAAGCTGGCAAGCCTCGTCCAGCTCCGAATCGCTGGACGCAGGCCCCGGCAATGAATTCAGAAATGTGAGAGCTTCGTGCATTGCCGGACCGTGCCCCTTTACGCGAATTGACTCAAGCGGGTTCGTGAAAGGTGGCCGCAACATCAGGGTTACCGCCTTCGATTGGTCAGACACCGCAACATTTTTGCTTGAAGCTGAAGTCTTTCATGCCGCAGTCAGTTCGAATGTGCGTGAGTCTTATCCTGTCGTATTCGGGCGAGCGCTTAGTTTCACCCTGCCGGGAACCGAGGAGGGTGTGAGCCTCGAGGCCGAGGTCGACGGCACCAACATGGTCTTTCCTCTGGGTCCGGCGCTCTACTTAAGCTGGGCAACCTGCACGGCTCGCACCAACGCCGAGGAAGAGAAGACCACCGTCTATCGCTGCGAACTCAAGCCAGGATTCCGGTTTTGAACCGTCCTTGAACGGATTCCTCCAAGTCGTATGGAAAAGAAAAACCCGATACCTGAATCCGCGGCTTCTACCGTGAAAGAGTTCAAGACATCGCCACGAATGCCCCGGGGCATCTTCACGGTGCTAATTCCACAAGTCGTTGTATTTTTACTAGTTACAACATAATTGACTGTTCATTTTGGGGAACCTGCTATCAGTAGGCAAATGCAATAGACTCAGTTGGACGGGCCCGAGCAGCGCGATCCCCATTGAAGCCCTTTATCGAGTACGGATTGGAGCCGGGGGCAGAGCTGAACGACAATTTGTCCACACCGCAAACCGCCGATCGAAAGACTTTCTGCCCGACAAATCAAGTCAAGTTGTCCACCTGCGATCTGGTAGGCAAACTCCAATTCAGGTGTGAAAAGCTGTGGCGCAGACCGCCCAAGCGGACAAGTTGTGTTTCAGCAGCCACAGTGCTTCACGAGGTTTACGCATGCAGCACAATGAACGACATGACCATCAGAAACCGGAACCCGAACAGCCCAGGGCTTTGGAGTGATGTTTCAGAGCGGAACGTCGGCTTGATGCCGAGCCACGGTCGCACAGAATTCTCGCCGTTGAACGGTACCTCCCACCATTCGAATTCCCTGCGGTCTCTCAATCCCAAAACCTCTCGCCACCTGTTCCGTGATGCCGAATCTTTCAAGTCGAAGGACCCCAAACGAAAATTCTTGTCAGCGATGTCCAGTTCGCAAAGCATATTCAGGAATGCAGATGCTGCACTCCCATCCTCTGCACGGCCGGCAAACACCGGACACCCCTTTGAATCCCAGAGAAAGTAGACACAGGATTTTATCCCCTGCATCAGCAATTCGCGCTTGCTCGCCCAGAATTGCCATAACCAGCGACCGGCGGCCCAGCACCTGGGACGCATCAAAGCGAAGGCCGAGATCATACGCCCCCAGTAACCACGAACCGCGACAACTTACTTCTTCGCGGTCGGGATCAGGCGTTTCAGGTCTTCGACCCAGTTCACTACCAAAACCAATTCGGTTACGGGCGCAACCTTTTCTTCCTCAAGTTTCACCATCAGAAACCGCTGACCATCCAGTGACATGTCCCATGAGCGGCCTGGAAACCCCGTCCCCATTCCATCCGGCAGTTTCAGCACCAGGCGCGGCTTACTGGCAGAGAAGTTGGCGCCAGTTTGGACCTCGGAGGTCCATACCTCTTTTCCGTCGAGCGATCTGTAATATAGTTGCTTCCCACTCCGCGCCCATAGTGGTTCGATGCCTCCCTCTCGAGAGATCACCCATTTGCTGCCGGGGCTGGGAAAGGAACTCACATAAACCTCTGACCGCCCAGTCTCGTTAGAGACATACGCCAGCCAGTGCCCGTCGGGAGAAAACTCCGGCTGCAATTGAATGGCACTGGAATTGAGAAAGGGTGTCGTGCGGCGATTCTTCATGTCCAGCAAGACTATTTGGAAGGATTTGCCTGGAAGCCGTTCTTCAAAAGCCAGGGTGGCCCCATCGGGAGATAAGGATTCTGGGCGTTGAGAGTGGTCACTCGTCGTCAGCCTCTCCATCGCTCCGCTTCCATCGGCTGGTTGCCAGTAGAGATTAGGCACTATCTCTTTCACTAACCCGAAGACCAGCCGTTTGCCATCCGGGGTCCACGCTTGAAAGCTAGCCTTGCCTTCATCCGTTAGCCGCCTTGCTGTACCGCGATTGATGTCATAGACCCAAATCTGGCTCTCACTCGTAAAAGATGTGTAGGCTATCTGCTTTCCATCCGGAGAGAGTCGAGGCGCGAAGAATGGGGCTTTGAAAGGCGCAATTGCTTCGGTTTTGCCTTGGCGATCGACCCAGACGAGTGAATTCTGCATGTCAGGAAAGATTCCACCCTCTGCATAAACCAGCCAACCGGAGTCCGAGATACTAAACTGGCCGGAAGCTGTGTTGTATGGAATGCTCATAACATTAAGCGACTGCATCACGTTGGCAATCAGAGGCACGGGCTGGCCCATGATCTCAAGCTTTCCGACGTCGAAGGGTACTGCCATCAGGGTTCCCTGCCGAAGAAAAACAACATATCCTGCAGCAAGGTACCGCGCATCTGCGGCATCTTCCATCAATACACGCCATTTCCGCGTCTTTATATCCAGCAAAGCAGTACGTGGATGCAAATCAAAGGAATTACCCATGATTGTGAACAGCGCACTCTTGCCGTCGGGGAGACAATTGGGAAGACGATGGCTAAATTCTCCCTTCGTCCT
>Ga0307377_10003515_pt1 | contig 17633 bp, 11 predicted proteins | sample TR3MG_FD_202535 | JGI IMG/M metagenome (GOLD analysis project Ga0307377, IMG submission 202535) | Soil microbial communities from Risofladan, Vaasa, Finland - TR-3 | ecosystem: Environmental > Terrestrial > Soil > Coastal area > Acid sulfate soil | place: Finland: Risofladan, Vaasa | collected... | reverse complement strand
CGGGAACGGTACTTATTTTATGAATGGCATTGATAAACCCCACATATTAAGAGACTTCGACAGAAAATTCGTAAGGCAGGGCAACGAATTCGCGAAGCCGGGAACTATTTTAGAGGATGGCCCGGTTTCGTATGCTTATCGTCCGGGGATGATGATTGTGTTTGAACGATGCGAGAATATTCATATTTCCGGCGTAACACTGAAGGATTCACCAGAATGGACCTTAAGAATTGCAGACTGTGACAATGCAAATATCGAAGGGATATCTATTCTCAATAATATGCTTATACCTAACAGTGATGGCATTCATTGTACCAATTCGCGCAATATCCGGATATCCGATTGTAATATCGTTGCCGGCGATGATGCCATTTGTGTTACTGGTTTCAGCGATCAACCCTCTCCAAACGATCCGGCCTGGCAGGTTCCTTCTTTTGGAAATAAAACCGGTTATGCGGAGAATGTCACTGTTACAAATTGTGTGCTATCCTCAGCTTCTGCTTGCATCAGGGTGGGTTATGGCAACCATCCTGTCAGGAACCTCGTATTCAGTAACCTGGTGATGTACAATTCCAATAGGGGAATTGGAGTATTTGCCCGCGACAACAGTTCCATCGAAAACGTCCTTTTTTCGAATATAATCATTAATACCCGGTTATATTCGGGACATTGGTGGGGAAAAGGTGAACCCATTCATATTTCCGCTGTTCAGGCTACCAAGAACGGAAAACCCGGAATCATTAACAATATACGTTTTTCTAATATCACGGCAACCAGTGAAGCAGGAATATTGATTTATGGCACAGAGAATAGTGTTATTGATAATATCTGTCTGGAAAGTATTAAACTCACCATTAACAAAGGTAAGTATACAGAATCTTATGGAGGAAACTTCGATCTTCTTCCCGTTTACCCGTTGGAAATTGCTCTTTTCAAGCACGATATTCCAGGTTTGTATGCACAATATGTTAAGCATCTTACAGTTTCTCAGTTTGAACTGAACTGGGGAGCCGGGCTACCTTCATTCTTCACCAATGCAATAGAGATAAACCATTTTAGGGATATTCTGTTGGAAAGGCTTGATGTAAATCCTGCTCCTATTTCAAAAGGACTTTCTGCAATCATGTTGCGCGATGGGGCAAATGCTGTATTGCGAAACTGCAGCACAAATGATGGGTCTGTTCTCTTAAGGAAAGAAAGTGTAAAATAGTTTTTCGAGGTGAACTTAGCAATAACCGATTCTAATCTCATGAGGGATTAGTTACAAGCTGCTTGCGGCGTAAAAGTAATATTTTTGTATGAATGAGCGAAAGCGAATACATTCATATTGAGTTCTCCAGGAGCTGTGTTTGGAACCCATATGGATGATGGTTCTGAAGTTCCTGAAAAATAGGCTATCCGAATCGATGAAAAGGAACTCAATCAAACGGCAGGCTTTATCATCATTATGTAGGTGAAATCAGTGCTGTCCAAGATAAAAAATATCTATAATTGTTGATTTAGATAATCAGACAATTAAATAGCGAAAGTTTTAAGATCATAAAATAATCCCTATTCAGGTTCTCAAAACAAATCTTACTGGATATGCACGGGATAGATTTAAGGTGTTTTCCTAAATGAATTTAGATATCTTGGGCACAATCGCCACCACAGTAAAAACATTGTATAAATTTTTTATGATATCGCTATAAGAGAAACCATCAGTATTAACTCTATCTCCTAATTTATTATTAATAAGTTGACTCATGCCAATTTTATCAAATGCACCATTAACAAAAGATTTTCCTGAAAAAGGGCTCACGTCAGTTGATGTTTTTTGTAATTTCATACTGAAAAATTAAATATTCCTATTTTGTTTGTTGCTAAGCACTAAAATAAGTAAAATATTTCAGTTGTCAAACATTGTGTATTTTATTTATACACAATGTTTTGATAGCTTTCGTTGATAATTTTGTTGCGGATTTAAGGAATAAAATCATTGTTTTTATTGTTGTTGTAATAATTTTATTATAATATTGCGTATGGTTAATCTGATTTTAATGATGTTTTAACCTGATTTTAATTTATTATCATCATTTCCTAAATTGAAACAAGTGTATGCTTGCTCTATAAAAATGAACCCTTATTATCTAACTAACATGTTAAAACCATTGACTATGCAAATTACTAAGTATTTACGGCGCATTGCGCTGTTTTTTCTGAGCATGGTTCTTTCACTGGGTGTCCTATCTGCTCAGGAAAAAACCATTACCGGGAAGGTTTCCGCCACAGGTGAGGGACCTTTGCCAGGGGTAAACGTTACAGTGCAGGGAACAGTGATCGGAGCTATTACCGACTTGGATGGTGCATACAAAATTACTGTACCAGGACCAGGCGCAGTATTAGAATTTTCATTTATTGGTTATACCAACAAACAGGTTCCTGTCGGTACACAATCAGTTATTGACGTGGTTCTTGAATCTGACGTTACCGCCTTACAGGAAGTTGTTGTGACAGGTTATTCATCTCAACGTCGAAGGGACCTTACCGGTTCTGTCGGTGTTGTTGAAACTGCCAAACTGACTGCTGTTCCTACAGGTAACGTCTCTAACTCGTTACAGGGACGTACATCTGGTGTTACGGTTGTAGGCGACGGACGTCCGGGTGAAACATCAAAGGTAAGGATCAGGGGATTAAGTTCTTTTGAGAACAACGATCCTCTGTATGTTGTTGATGGAGTTCCAACTCAGGATATCTCTTCTATAAATCCGAATGACATTCAATCACTTTCTGTACTTAAAGATGCCGGTGCGGCTTCCATTTACGGATCCAGGGCATCAAACGGTGTCATCATAGTAACTACAAAAAAAGGGAGCAGTGGAACAAAAGTAACATACGGCATGTATGTTGGTACACAATCACCGGGTAATGGCCCGACAAACCTCTTAAATACACAGGAGGAGGCAGACCTGCAATGGCTTGTTTACAAAAATGACGGAACAGTTGATAATAATCCGCTCTACGGGCCTTCTACCAATGCAAGCCCTACATTACCATACTGGGCTGGAAATACAAACTGGTACAAAGAATTAACCCGGAATGCCATGGTTCAAAATCATGACCTCACTATTTCAGGGGGTAATGATAATGCTAAATTCTTTGCAGCATTGGGTGCCCTCAGTCAGGATGGTATTGTGATCTATACTGATGCAAAAAAATACACTGCACGATTCAATTCCGAATTCACCTTCTTGAATGACAGGGTGAAATTTGGGGAGAACCTTACTATGGCTTATCGTACAAAACATGGTGTTTCAAACCAAGATGAAAGTAGTCCGATTGTACGTGTTTACTCGCTTCCAAGTATTATTCCTGTCCATATGACTGTTGCGGTTCCAGACGGATTATCTGGTCCATTTGAAGTCGGCGATTGGGGTGGAACCGGAATTGCCTCAAGATTGGGTGCTGTTAAAAACGTTATCGCAGATCAATGGAGGTCAAAGGACAACGATAACTGGGAAATGCGTATAGTAGGTAGTGCATTTATAGATGTAAAAATTATGCAGGGGTTGAACTTCAGATCCACTCTTGGAGGTACTTTCAATAATGGATATTATAATTATTACGGATTTGTAACGCATGAGGCCGCGGAAAATACTGCCACCAATAATTTCACTGAAGGTGCATGGTACGGTAATGACTGGGTATCTACGAACACTTTTACTTTAGATAAAACATTCGGTCAGCACAAGATCCTTGCTGTTGCAGGATATGAAGCTGTTAAATATGGTGTAGGACGTGACTCAGAGGGCCGTCGTGCAGATTATTTCTCTGATGATGTTACTTATCGGACATTAAATAATGGTGCTAGCACTATTTATGCGAACTCCAGTCTAAATACTCCGACTACATTGGTATCCCAGTTTTTAAGAGCTGATTATGCACTGATGGACAAGTATCTGTTAAGCGCCACAGTAAGACGTGATGGTTCCTCCAGGTTTGGTCCTGACACCCGTTATGGTGTTTTCCCATCATTTTCCGCAGGATGGCGCCTAAGCGACGAATCATTCTTACAGGGAGTTAGTTTTATTAATGATCTGAAATTAAGGGGTTCATGGGGTACAATGGGTAACCAACTTGCCGTTTCTCCACAGAACCAGTTCTATGCCTATGGAGGGTCACCTGGTGACTCTTTTTATGACATAAACGGGACAGGGAATTCATCAGTTCAGGGTTTCAGCGCTACTCGTATTGGGAATCCAAATGCCAAGTGGGAAACCAACGTTACTTCCAACATAGGTTTTGAAGCCACAATTCTGAACAATAAAGTAGGGATCAAGTTTGACTGGTACCAAAAGAAAACAAAGGATCTGTTGTACAATCCTGAATTACCTGGAACTGCGGGAGATGCAACTCCTTCGTATTTAAATATCGCGGCAATGTCCAATACAGGATTAGACATGGAATTTACCTTAAAAGATAAATTTGGTGATCTTGGATTTGACGCAAGTGTTGTTTTAACTACCTATAAAAATAATATAGATAAAATTGCTGAGGGTGTAACATTCTTTGATCCGGGTAATCAAACGAATACGGCAAATAGGATCAACGGTGTGCCGTCGAGGAACATGGTAGGACATCCGATGTCTGCATTTTTTGGCTATAAGGTAGATCGCCTGTTTCAGGAGGCCGATTTCCATACAGAAGTTATTGATGGTATTTCTACCCTTGTGCAAAATTCTGATGTACCCACACAGGACGGGGCTGCACCTGGATTTTTCAAGTTCCAGGACAGCGATAATGACGGTGTAATTTATCCTGAAGACAGAGTATTTATTGGCAATCCTAACCCGAAATTCACTTATGGATTTAACCTGGCATTCACCTATAAGAATTTTGATCTGTCTGCCTTCCTTTATGGGTCGCAGGGAAATGATATCTTTAACTGGAACAAATGGCAGATTTCTTTCGCTCAAGGATTTGGACAGAAGGGTAAAGATCTGTTGTACAATAGTTGGACACTAACAAATACAGGCGCAACTGTACCAAAAGCTTCGAGCATTGCCAGTTTCTCAACTCTCACTGAAATAAGTGACTTTCTTCTTGAGGACGGGTCATTTCTAAGGATGAAAAATTTGCAGCTTGGTTATACGATTCCCGAAAACCTATTGAGTAAGGTTAGTATTCAATCTCTCAGGGTTTATGTTCAGGCGGTGAATCTTTTCACCATTACCAAATATTCCGGCCTTGATCCCGAGATTGGTGGTTGGGACACATCTTTTGGTATTGATGCAGGAAACTATCCGCTTGTTAAGCAATTCCTGTTCGGACTAAATGTAAGTTTTTAATTTAAAATAATTTCATATTATGAAAAAGAAGTATATTATAATATTATTAATCCTTGCTGTGATCGGAACATGGAATTCATGCAAGAGTGATTTTCTCGACATTAAACCGGCAGGGGTTTTGGACCAAAGTGTGTTAGCTAACGCCAAGGGTATTGATGCCGTGTTAATCGGTTGCTATTCGTTGCTTGACGGATGGTCGATCTCTGATGTAACATGGGGGCCACAAACTTCCAACTGGGTATATGGTTCTATCAGGGGTTTGGAAGCGAACAAAGGAACAACTGCAGCTGACCAACCTGAAATCAACCCCATTCAGACATATAGTGAAACGGCCTCAAACGGTTACCTAAATCAAAAGTGGAGATTGTGTTATGAGGGTGTTTCCAGGTGTAACAGCCTGATTGTGATAGCCAATTCAGCGTTGGCCGATGGAAAGATTGATCAGGCTGAAGCTGATATGTATATAATGCAAGCCAGAGCGCTTCGCGGGTGGTATCATTTCGAAGCCTGGAGAATGTGGGAAAAAATACCTTATCTGGATGAAACCACTGATGCAGCAACTGTGGATAACGAAATTGATGCCCGACCTATGATCATTGCTGATTTAGAAGAAGGTGTTAAATTGCTAACCAATATGGGTGCTGTTGGTAGATTCAATAAAACAGTAAGCCAGGTTTTCCTTGGAAAAGCAATGATGCAGATGTATCATGACTATGCAGGTGCATTGCCAATTCTTCAGGCAGCCTCCACAGGAACAAAACCTGATGGTTCTCCTATTGGGCTTGCTCCAACCTACGGTGAGATCTTTGATATTGAAAACCGTAATAAAATTGAGGCTATATTAACAGTTCAGTATTCTGTAAATGATGGGTCCGGAGGAGCGAATGGCGGATATGGTGAGGTATTGAATTTCCCTTATAAGGGAGGTGGATCTCCTGGAGGTTGCTGCGGATTCTTCAGTCCATCCCAGGAATTTGTTAATTCATTCAGAACATCAGGTGGATTACCATTACTTGACAATTCTTATAATGATGATCCGGTTAAAAATGATTTGGGTGTAGTTAAGGCACCTTTAGATGAACCAGATCCTTTTGTACGTGATCAGGGACCGCTTGATCCAAGATTAGACTGGTCAGTAGGCAGAAGGGGAATTCCTTACTGGGATTGGGGACCTCATACCGGTGCTGACTGGGTTCGTGACCAGACCATTGATGGCCCATATAGTCCTAAAAAGCAGGTTTATAAAAAATCTCAGGAAGGTGTGTATACAGAAGTTGGGAACTGGACATCAGGATATACCGCAAACGGATATCGTATGATTCGTTATGCAGATCTTCTTCTCCTGATTGCAGAATGTCAGATTGAAACAAACGATCTTGTCAATGCTCAAATTAATATTAACAAGATACGCGCCAGGGCCGCAAATTCAGCCGGATGGGTAAAGATGCCTGATGGTACAAATGCAGCTAACTATCAGATCGCTCAGTACACAACACCATTTGCTGATAAAGCTTTTGCTGAGAAAGCTCTTTACATGGAAAGAAAACTTGAACTCGGACAGGAAGGTCACAGGTGGTTTGACCTTAATAGATGGGGTATTACAGTTACAGAACTGAACAGGGCTCTTAATTATGAGAGAACAATGCAATGGGGTGATGTTTTATATGGCCAGAGCACTGTTGGTACTGAAGATGTAACCTATCCTATACCACAACGTCAGATTGACTTAAGTAATGGAAAACTGACTCAGAACAGATAATATTTGTATTATTTAATTTTAATCTAAAGTGGACTGCCTGTAGAGGTAGTCCACTTTTTTTATACATTTACTGGATTTAAAATAATTAGTCAATTGTATGAGAAAAATATTACTGCTGCTCTTTTCAGGATTGTTGATATCCTGCAATGAATCACCCAAGTTTCAATTATTGAGTTCAAAACATACGGGTATTGATTTTATTAATGAAATAGTCGAGAACGACAGTATAAATGTAATGAAATACGAGTATGTATATAATGGTGCCGGAACAGGTATCGGAGATCTGAATAACGATGGCTTACAAGATATAGTTTTTGCAGGCAACCAGGTCTCTCCGCGTATATACTTGAATAAGGGTAATTTTAAATTTAAGGATATTACTTCAAATTTTCCGGGACTCACAAATGATCAGTGGTTTAATGGTGTTACAATTGCAGACGTAAATTGCGACAGATGGCCCGATATATATTTTACTGCAACTGAAAGTAAAGATCCTTTAAAACGCAGAAACAGACTATGGATAAATAGTGGTGTTGTAAATGGAAAGGACCCCTCATTCACTGAAATGGCTGAAAAGTATGGAATTGCCGATACAAGCCAGTCAATCAATGCGGAATTTTTTGACTACGATCTGGATGGATACCTTGACCTTTATATTTTAAATAATACTGTAAGTCAAAGGATGAATACAGCCTATCGTCAGAAAATGATTGACGGGAGTGCATCCAATAATGACAAACTTTATCATAATAATGGAAACGGCACATTCAGCGATGTGACCAAACAGGCTGGAATTGTGATCGAAGGATTTGGGCTGGGTTTGGCAATAGGAGATGTAAATAAGGATGGATATCCTGATATTTATGTATCCAATGATTTCATATCTAACGATTTATTATATATAAATCAGGGTGATGGAACCTTTCGTAATGAAATAAGCAAATATTTGTCTTATCAGTCTAAATCTTCAATGGGTGATGATATGGCTGATATAAATAACGATGGGAATCCTGATATATTTTCTCTGGATATGTTTCCTGAAAACTATTACAAAAAGAAGCAAACCATCAATGGTTTTAGCTATATGTTCTATATGCTGGATGAAAAATTCAATTTTGAACACCAGTTCTTAAGAAATATGTTACACCTCCATAATGGATTTCTGAATGGTGAAATGTTGCCTTACAGTGAAGTGGGTCAGATGCTTGGGATTTATCAATCAGACTGGAGCTGGTCACCATTATTCGCCGATTATGATAATGATGGTGATAAAGACCTGATTATCTCGAATGGTTTTCCCAGGGATATGACTGACAAAGACTGGACAAAGTTTAAAGTGAAGGCTGAGGGATCTTTTGCTTCAAATGACATTCTTATTGATATGGCTCCGGCAGTTAAGATACCTAATCTTGCATTTGAAAACATGGGTGACCTCCGATTCATAAAGAGATCAGACTGGCTTCCACAGATCCCTACTTTCTCTTATGGATCTGCTTTTGTGGATCTCGATAATGATGGTGACCTCGACTATGTTATAAATAATATAGATGACCAGGCTTTCATACTAAAAAATAATACAGTAGAAAAATCAAAAAAGCATTCTAATTATTTAAGAATAAGGCTTATAGGTGAGGGTAGCAATACTATGGGTATTGGTGCAAAAGTTGAATTATGGGAAAATGGCAATTACCAGTTTATTGAGAATTTTTTAACAAGGGGTTACGCTTCCTGTGTTGATCCTATTTCTCACTTTGGCCTTGCAAATGCAAGTATTGTAGATTCAATTCGAGTGACATGGCCGGCAAGCAGAAAGGTGTCAGTTATTAAAAATGTGAATGTAAATCAGATAATTGATGTTGATGAGATGGCTGCACTTCAATTAAAGGACGAAGTTAATAGTACTGATAAGGATAATCTGCTATTTAGGAAATGTGACAATGTTATTAACTATCTTCATGAACAAAATGATTTTATAGATTTTGCTCTTAATCAGAAAGTTATACCTCATAAGTTTTCACAGATTGGACCACGTATGGCCAGGGGGGATATTGATAATGATGGGATGGAGGATCTGATCATCGGGTCGACAAATATCTTACCAACTACTGTTTTTTTAAGAAAAGGAACAGGATTCGTAAATACAAATTTTAAAGGTTTAACGTCTGTAAAAGAGTTTTCAGAAGCTGATCTGGCAATAGTCGATATTGATGGAGACGGTGACAATGATGTTATTGCTCTTGCAGGTGGTTATGAAAATAAGGAAGAAAAGGAATATCAACATTACCTGTATGTAAACAATAACGGAATCTTTTCAAGAACTCCTCTTCCTATTCCGCAGTTTCCCGCTTCAGTAGTACGTCCTTTCGATTATGATCATGATGGTGATTTGGATTTGTTTGTTGGTTCAAGAGTAAAAAAGGGAATGTATCCCTATGCTAACCATTCATGGATTATAAAAAATGATGATGGCCTATTTTCTGTTGATTCCACTTCACGCTTAAACCTGGGAATGGTGACGGATGCCATTTGGACCGATTATGACAAAGATGGTTGGGAGGACCTTCTTGTTGCCAGAGAATGGAATTCTATTGTAATTATGAAGAATATGGATGGGAAAAAGCTGTTACCCCTCATTGAGCCAACTCTGGAAGCTAAACTTGGGATATGGTTCTCAATTGTTGCCGGGGATTTTGACCAGGATGGTGATGATGACTATATTGCAGGTAATCTTGGTGATAACCATAGATTCACTGTTAGCGATATATATCCTTTAAGTCTTTATACAATTGATATAGAGATGGATGGTACAATAGATCCGCTGATAACGGCATATTGGAACGATCAAAATGGTCAAATGACTGAGTATCCGGTTAATTACCTCGATGAACTCTGGTCACAGTCTAAGCTCTTTGTTGCCAGATTTACTGATTATGCTCAATTCTCTTATGTAGGTTTTAAAGAAATGCTACCCGAAAATATAATGAAAAGATTGGAATTCAAACTTGAAGCGAATACAACCTCTTCTTATATTATTTGGAATGATAAATCTGAATTCAGGTGGGAAGAGCTGCCAAGATCGGTACAGGTTGCTCCAATAAAGAAAATGATCGTGCAAGACTTTAATGGCGATAATTGGCCTGATGTGTTATTGGCAGGCAATGATTATTCATATGATCTGGCAACAGGTTATTTCGATGCAAATAAGGGAATTGTCTTATTGAATAAAGGAGAAAAAGCTAAAGAGGGGCAGGGTACTTTCAATATTTTAACACCGCCGAAAACCGGAATGTTACTTCAGGGTATGGTTGAATCATTACTCTATTTTAAAGGGGATAAGCCAATTATTGTTGCAGGTTTTAACAGGTCAGCAGTGTCTGTATTTGAACAAACTAAATAGAAAATATATATAAGATTTTCTTTTTGGCTATTAATATATTTTGATATGAAAAAGAATCAATTACTTTTTATTTTGATCCTTTCTATTATCGGGATATCAGATTCATGCAGGGAGGATTTTCTTGATGTAAAACCGGCAGGAGGCTTGAGTGAATATGTTTTGGCAACAGAAGAAGGAATTGATGCTCTTTTAGTCGGAGCGTATTCGATGCTTGATGGAGTATCCGCACCTCAATTTGGTTGGAGATCAGCTTCTTCAAACTACATGAAACAGGCTAGGGCTCTTCGCGGGTGGTACCATTTTGAAGCCTGGCGAATGTGGAAAATGATACCTTATGTTGATGAAAATACGGATATAAGAAATGTATCAAACAAGGAAGACATACGTACAAAAATTATCGATGATCTTCAGGAAGGAGCATTACCACTTCTTCAGGATGCCAGGGGCGGAACCAAGCCTGATGGTTCACCAATAGGACTTGCACCAACCTATGGTGAGGTTTTGAATTTCCCTTACAAGCCAGGTGGTTCTCCGGGAGGCTGCTGTGGTTTCTATCAGCCTACACAGGAGTTTGTAAATTCTTACAGAACATCTGGTGGATTACCACTCCTCGACTTCTCTTATAATAACGATCCGGTTATAAGTGACCAGGGGTTAGCTATATACGATCCTTTTGTAGAGGATGCAGGTCCGCTCGATCCGAGATTGGACTGGGCAGTTGGCAGAAGGGGAATTCCTTATTGGGACTGGGGTGTACATACGGGTTCTGACTGGATCCGGGACCAAACATATGCCGGTCCCTACAGCCCTAAGAAACAGGTATATAAAAAAACCGATGAAGGGATATATACAGAAGTTGGTAACTGGACCTCCGGATGGACAGCAAATGGTTACCGTATGATACGTTATGCTGATCTTCTTCTGTTATTGGCAGAATGTCAGATTGAAACAGGTGACCTGACCGGTGCACTTGCCAATATTAACATGGTACGAGAAAGAGCAGCAAACCCTAACGGTTATGTTATGGAATCTGATGGCACCACACCTGCTGCCACTTACGATGTAAAACCTTATCCATCTTTCCCGGATCAGACCTATGCTCGTAATGCATTGCGCATGGAAAGGAAACTGGAGCTCGGAATGGAAGGGCACAGGTGGTTTGACCTGAACAGGTGGGGAATTACCGTAACCGAACTGAACAGGGCTCTTGCTTATGAGAAAACAATGCCATGGGGTGGAGCAATGTACGGCAACGCTACTGTTGGTGCTGAAGATGTTACTTATCCGATACCACAGCGTCAGATTGACATGAGTTACGGGAAATTAGTTCAGAATAGATAATATTTCCATGCTATTCCATTCTGATCAGGTCGCCAGTTTTGAATTGATACTTAACTATCTCTTTGCAGACTGAACAATCACGCAATGGAGAATTGGGAGAGCGTGTTGGGATTTCAGCAGTTATTATCCTCTCTTTTATTCCCATTATCTTCATGTAGGATTCTATAGCCCTGTTTAGCATTAATTTGCCATCTGTGTTTATAAGGATCAGATGTTCAGGCATTTCTATGAAATTGCCTGTAAAGGAAGTTATGGAAATTATTGCATCTTTCTCATCATCATCATCAATAAGTCCTGTATAAATTTTTGAGGGATCGATAGTGTAAGTAATATGTTTACTCTCTTTAAGGATAAAGTTAGTATGGTTTTCTGTAATAGTTATTTTTCCATCTTTTTCTATAATCTCTTTAGGTTCATCAAATTTGTCTGCGATATATTTAACTGCAATATCTTTAGCCTGTTTTCTTAATGAGCTTTCTGAATCAGGTTTTGTGTTTGTACACGAGAATAGTAATAAAATAAGGAAAGTTAAATAGAAACTCTTTTTCATATATATTGATTTTTGAATAATCTAATATTATAATAAATGGATGATTTGAAATAATTAAGAACAAGTTTAATAAATTTAATCACTTATCTCTGAAAAGACTTAAAAATTATTTTGAGATTCTGAACCTTAATGTATTCAGCTCAAAATCTTCAAATTTTAAACGGCTGGCAGGATAGTTTAATTTGGAATTATATGAACAAATTATTATCTTATACAGTTATATTCTTTAAATAGCTAAGATTTTTGTTATGAAAAGACGTGATTTTATTAAAACTGTAGCAATTGCTGCACCAATGGTAACTATGTTCCCAGCTGATCTTTCAGATATAAGCCGTTCATCAGTTTCTGGAAAGATTGAGAAGCGATCATTAGGCCGTACAGGCGAAATGCTATCTGTAATCGGATTTGGTGGTATTGTTGTGAAGGATGCAACTCCCAACGAAGCATCTGAAGTTGTTAAACTTGCAATTGATGCAGGTATTAACTATTTTGATGTTGCACCATCCTATGGTGATGCCGAGGAAAAGCTTGGACCAGCGCTGGAACCTTATAGAAAAAATGTTTTTCTAGCCTGCAAAACAGGTGAAAGGAAAAAAGAGGGAGCCAGGCAAGAACTTGAAAAATCATTGCAAAAACTTCGTACGGATCATTTTGATCTCTATCAGTTGCATGCAGTCACTTCACTTGAAGATGTAGAAACATTACTTGGTCCTGGTGGCGCAATGGAAACATTTACAGAGGCAAGAAAAGAGGGGAAAATCAGATTCATCGGATTCTCTGCACATTCAGTGGAAGCAGCAATGACACTGATGGATGGGTTCGATTTTGACACTATTCTATTTCCAGTGAATTACACAACATGGCATGCCGGAAATTTTGGTCCGCAGGTTCTGGCCAGGGCTCAGGAGAAAAAAATGGGTATTCTCGCTTTAAAAGCTATGGCAAAAGGTCCCTGGGAGGAAGGTGCTGACCGTTCAAAATATCCAAAATGCTGGTATGAACCACTTACAAGTAAGGAAGATATTAAAATGGGACTCAGATTTACCTTATCTCATCCAGTGACAGCTGCTATTCCTCCGGGAGAAGCTGTCCTTTTCAGAGAAGCACTAAGTGTTTCAAATAGTCTTACACCATTGGATGCAAACGAGGTGAAAATAATAAAGGAAAAAGGATTGACAGGAAATCCATTATTTAGTTTTCCGGCATATTAATTATTGTAAGTTATTGGTGATGCCTGACGCCCGACGCCCGACGTCCGACGCCTGATGCCTGATGCCCGACGCCTTATCTACTATACTTCAATCTCAGATTACAAACCCTGTCATATACAAAATAGCAGGGATCATCGCACTGATCCTTAGAGTATCTAACTCTGGGAGTTGCCGAATCAACTGCAGTGTAGCTTTTGTCAGGGAAAATATAGGTAGTCGTAACTGTATATTTTTTATTAATGGTTACAGGAATGCTCTTTTGTGTGCCCGAAACTTCATAGGAACTATAAAGTACGCTATCTTCAAGGTTACCTTCGTAAACATTAATAATTTTTGGAGCACCATAAAAACCAATATCAAGCTTAATTTCAAGATCAGTTTTTGTTGGTTCTTCCGTTACACAATCAGAACAGTTAATAAAAATGCCCTGTTCTTCGCATGAAAAAGAGAACACAAGTATGAGGAATAGGATAAATTTTCTAATAATTCTCATAATGCTAATTAATACCAATTAATAGTCTTAACCTTTGTCCTTACATTATCGAAGAAATAGTTATATGCGCAGCCGATCCTGAACCATACAGGACCATAATGATAATATTCGGAATTCATGTATTCAAATCCCATATTTAAAGAGAAGTTCATTTTTATTAGTTTTAGGGAGAGAGAAGGAATAGCCATAAATTTATTCTCCGGAGCGAAAAGAGTTCCTTTTAACTTATTTCCAAAAGAATACCCGGCTAATAGAGATGTCGATAATGATAAGTTATATCTGTCTGGATGATCAATCAAAATAAAATCCTTAAACAATCCCGCATAAGCAATCGCTCTCTTATCCATATACTGATAAAATATATTTTCAGTATTCTGTATCAATACTCTCGAGTACCATAATTTCATGTCGCATCCCGCAGTAAAACCCGCATTAAGGTAAGGTTCCTTAACTGAGATGTTAATTCCGGTATAAATATCTTTAAAGTTTAACCTCGAAGAAGCAGTAAGAGCTATCTGATCAAATCCATATTTTAAGTGCCCGGGTATATTGTTGCTCTCAAGGATATTTACCACCTCTTTTCTATGATATTTTGATGCAACACTATATGGATTAATAGCATCCTTACTATCAGACCATTTCTTCCCTATCTTGAAAAGCAATTTAGTAGCTTCAATGTGATTGCCTATAATTGAGAGGGTTAAAGCATTATGATTGGATTTGTTTGTAGTATAAATATCAACACCTTTTTTATATAGCAAATTCATTAGCAAAGTATCGCCATATAATGAGGCCATAAGAAAAGGAGTTAATCCATCATTATCTCTTGCCTCCATATTTGCTCCATTTTGAATTAAAAGATCAGTAATATCTGCATGACCTGCTAATACAGATGCCAGAAGAGGAGTGGTTCCTTCTTCTGACTTTAAATCGATTGATGCATCGTAGTATAAAAGTAGGTCAACAATATCAAGGTATCCATATATTGAGGCAAAATGAAGGGGAGTTGCGTCGTGTTTGTCAGGGAAATCAATATCTGCTCCAGCGCGGATAAGCGCTTCTGTAATATTAAAATTTCTGTTTTTTACTGCTATGAGAAGCGGTGTCTCATAACTACTTGTAACACTATTCAGAAGTGGATTGAAGGATAATAGAGTATATACTGCTTCAAGTTTGTTATTGCTTACGGCTAAAATTAACGGAGTAACCCCTTCTTCTGTTTCACAATTGATATCAGCCCCTTTGGAAATGAGACGTTCTATTTCAGATGGGTATCCTTCAGATGATGCAATCATAAGGTTGTATTCAAGAGCACCGCTATAAAAAACAGGAATATAATTCGATGTGTCAAGCTCTTGCAAATTGTCAGTCTCTGACCACTGTGCATTCAGGTTACCTGAAAATAACAGGATGGTTTCCAGTAAAAATACCCGTAACAATAATACCCTTGCTGCTGACATAATTGCAAAGTTAATTTTTTGATTCTGTTTTTTTATTAATAATGATTAACGGAGTATAAAATATTTTATGAATATCAGGAATCATGCATCAAAACCCATTGATTTTCTTCGTTTACCCCGACCCCATGGGGAGCGAAGAAAATCAATGAAATTGTTTAAAAAAATCCTGACACTTATATATTTTATTTATGATAATCGATAGTTAATAAATGCTTTTTAAACCTGGAATTGTAACTCTTTATTGTAATATTTATAAATAACTTGATGAGTGAATAAATACTTTTTATTTTTGTCTCCTGAAAAAATGATTATTTGTTGTATAGAAAAAGAAAGATATTATTAGTTACACTATTGGTTTCACTTGTGAGCTATAATCCTGGTGCAAACGAAAATCGTGTTGGTCTTGTTGATAAGCTTGTACCTGGTAATGTAAGATTATCCAATACCAGTTCATCGGGGAAGGAGTTTACTGGTGCTGAAAAGACAATTAATTATTTTATGAGAAAGTGGTCTATAGCAGGTGCTTCAGTGGCTATTGCAAAAGATGGGAAACTAATTTTTGCAAGAGGTTTCGGATACTCAGATACTACCTTATTGACAGAAACACAACCATATAGTAAATTCAGGATAGCTAGTATCTCGAAATTAGTCACTGCCATAGGTATAATGAAACTGAATGAGGAAGGCAAATTATCGCTTAACGACAGAGTATTTGGGCCAGATGGAGTTCTTAATGATTCCTATTTCAGTGAACCAAAAGATAAGAGAGCTCTGGGCATTACCGTTGCTCACTTGTTAAGTCATGAGGGTGGTTGGACCCAGCGATATGGAGATCAGATGTTTATGCCTATTACAGTTGCTGAAAAAATGGGGGTAAAACCTCCTGCCAGCACAAAGACAATTGTGAGGTTTGCACTGGATAAACGGCTTCATTACACCCCTGGGAAAGGTCGTGCATACTCAAACCTTGGATACAGTATCCTTGGACTGGTAATTGAAAAAGTATCTGGTATATCGTATGAGGATTATTGTAAACAAGCCATACTTGAACCTATCGGTATTTATGATATGACGATTGCCGGTAATCTACAAAAAGAGAAAGCTCCGTTTGAGGTAACCTATTACGCCCCTTTGGATGTTTTGCTGAAACCCTCTATCTATGGGACAGGTGAGATGGTCTCTCCAAGTTATGGAGGTAACGATATCAGGGCCCTTGGTGGCGCCGGGGCCTGGCTGGCTACTGCTCCTGATCTTATGCGGTTAATGCTTGCTATTGATGGTTTTAATACAAGGGCAGATATTCTTAATGATCAAAGTATAAGGTTTATGACCGATAACCAGAACGGTTTTGCACCGGTAGGATGGAAAACAACTGTTTATAATGGTACATGGTGGAGAACAGGTTCATTCCCCGGTAGTGCAGGTATGATGAAAAGACAATCTAATGGGATATCATGGGTAGTACTGTTAAACTCAAGCGCATGGAATGGTCCTGAAATTTACTCATATATCAATAATATGATGCACAGAATTATATCACAGATCAAACCATTACCGAAGAATGATCTTTTTGATTTTTCACTTCCAGTGCCTTTAAAACCCACATTAACTGATTCTTTAAAAAGGTAATTATGTGTTTTTCTGTAAATGTCAACCTTGTTAAAGAAGAGCTCGAAAACAGATACGGAGCAACTTTAATTGATCCTGATAAATACAGGACAAGTTACTATTATCATGCATTTAGCCTTCCTGAAATACCTGCTGTTTGTTCAGGATCACCTGACGTAATTCAACTTTTGAAATGGGGATTAATTCCATCATGGACACGGAATATTGATGATGCAAATGTAATCAGATATAAAACATTTAATGCCAGAATATCTAACCGTAATACTCCTGATGTAATTTGTCCATACAGCTGGCCAAAAGATAATAAGCTCTTCTGATACCCAAAATTCATAAAAAGTCTTAACCCAACTTGCGCCCCAATGCCTTTAATCATCCTTATTTTCAGGAGGTTCAGTTTTTGGGATTTGCTTTTCGGGTAACACGGATTTTTTTATCCAGGGCTGATGTTTGTAGTTTAAGGCGTCAT
>Ga0307377_10003513_pt1 | contig 17636 bp, 16 predicted proteins | sample TR3MG_FD_202535 | JGI IMG/M metagenome (GOLD analysis project Ga0307377, IMG submission 202535) | Soil microbial communities from Risofladan, Vaasa, Finland - TR-3 | ecosystem: Environmental > Terrestrial > Soil > Coastal area > Acid sulfate soil | place: Finland: Risofladan, Vaasa | collected... | reverse complement strand
TCAAGCCACCCCAGAATGCGCCGAATTTGCCGAAGACCTTGGCCCGGTCGCCGGCGTTCAGGAAGCCGACTACGTGTTCCTCGGAGTGGTACTCCCTGCCGATGATCGAGATCTTCTTCATGTCGAACCCGGCACGCTGCAGCGCCTTCACCGCGGCTTCGGCCTGAGGATGGAGGTCATAGACGGCGATGGCGATATCGGTTTTGTTTATGTTCATGATGTGGTCCTATATGTGTTGATTTGTCTGTGCTGAATGTCGTTGCGCTATTTTCACGCGCGCATCCATGTCTCGAAATTAAGCACATGGAACATACGCGTTCATTGCGTTCGCCAAGCTCGGAATCGTCGTCGTCGATTTCAGGCCGATCGACAGGTGACGGGTGGCAATACTATCGAATGACAAACGCGAATCTCGTTGACTCCATGGCAGGTTGGTTCTTGCTAAGGTTTGCCAGGAGATTAGGCCGCGATGCTTAACGCAAACTTAAGGTTGCAGTCGCGGCGAGGCCCCGCGGGTGCGGGCAATGAATTCGCTTCGAGACGGCGGCTTCGCGACGGCGCGCTGCGGCCGCGAACCAGCCCGGGCGCCAGGCGGTCAAACATTTTTTAAGATAAAGCCGCTGATTGCGCAGCGGTTTTTGCGAGTCATATCTGGGCAGCGCGAGCGCGCTGGCGCGTTTAAGCCTGCTTTAATTTTGGGCGCCTAGCATCGGGGCACATGGAGCTGAGGCTCTATCGTTTATCCACGCAAACTCAGGAGCGAAACATGAAACAGAAGATGTTGGTGCGTAGCCTGATTGCCGCCGGCGTCATTGCAGCCGGAGTCGGTGGCCTCGCGAAGTACGATGTATCAATCTTTACCCATGCCGTTGCCGCACCGTCCGCCGCGCCCGTCGCGACGGCGAGCGCGCAGCCGGCAGTCGCGGCATTGCCCGATTTTACCGGGATCGTCGCGCGCAACGGTCCGGCGGTGGTCAATATCAGCGTGACCAACAACGTTGAAAAGGTCTCCGCCGCCCCCGCCATGCCCAACCTCGACCCGAACAATCCCTTCTACCAGTTCTTCCGCCAGTTCAGGATGCCGCTGCCGCAAGGGCAGATCCCGACGCACGCCGAGGGCTCCGGCTTCATCGTCAGCCCGAACGGCATTATTCTGACCAACGCGCACGTGGTCGACAACGCCTCGAGCGTGACGGTCAAGCTCACCGACCGGCGCGAATACAAGGCCAAGGTGATTGGCATGGACAAGCCGAGCGACGTCGCCGTGCTGAAGATCAATGCCAGCAATCTGCCCACGGTGAAGCTCGATCGGGCGCACAACGTAAAAGTCGGCCAGTGGGTGATCGCGATCGGCTCGCCGTTCGGGTTCGAAAATTCCGTGACCGCCGGCATCGTCAGCGCCAAATCGCGCACCTTGCCGGATGACACCTACGTGCCGTTCATCCAGACCGACGTTGCCGTCAATCCCGGCAATTCGGGCGGCCCGCTGTTCAACACCGAAGGTCAAGTCATTGGGATCAACTCGCAGATCTATTCCCGCAGCGGCGGGTATCAGGGGCTGTCGTTTGCGATCCCGATCGACGTGGCGCTCAACGTTGAACAACAACTGTTGCAGCACGGCAGCGTCACGCGCGGGCGGCTTGGCGTGGCCATCCAGGATGTGAACCAGGGGCTCGCGGACTCCTTCGGGCTGAAGCAGCCGACCGGAGCGCTGATCGCCTCGGTCGACAAGCATGGCGCCGCGGCCAAGGCCGGGCTCAAGGCGGGCGACGTGATCCTGAGCTATAACGGCACGAACATTGCGAGCTCGTCGCGGCTGCCTTTGCTCGTCGCCGATACGGCCCCGGGAACCACCGTCAAGCTCGATGTGTTGCGCAACGGCAAGTCCCGGCAGATCGAGGTGACGGTCGGCTCGGCCAAAGCCACCAAAGTGGCTTCGGCGGAGGTCGCCGGTCGCGATCACGGGCGCCTCGGCGTCGTCGTGCGGCGCCTGAATCCCGATGAGCAGAAGCAGGCCGGTGTCGGCGGCGTCGTCGTGGAAGATGTCAGCGGTCCGGCCGCCAACGCGGGCATCCAGCCCGGCGACATCATCCTGTCGCTCGACGGCAAGCCCGTCACCAGTCCCGCGCAGTTGAAGCAGCTCACGACGAATGCAGGCAAACACGTGGCGCTGTTGGTGCAGCGCGACGACGCCAGGATATTCGTCCCCCTGGATCTGGGTTGAGCACCGGATCGAGCGGTGAATCCGGGGCGATGCGGCGGTTCCGCGAAGTCCCGGCTTCTTTCATTAACCAAGCGTAAAGGAGTCGTACCATGAAATCCAAAACACCCATGATAGCCGCTGCGATCGCAGCATCCAGCCTGGCATTGAGCGTGAATGCATTCGGAGCGTCGGCCAGCCATCTGCCGCCGATGCACAGACAGGGCGAAGTCAGTTATCTCAGCGGTGGCATCGGGCTGAGCGAGTCGGACGCGATCAGGCATGTCGCCAAAGCCTATCCGCTCGAGCTCGAATTCGTGCTCAAGGCAAAGCCGAAGGCCGAGTACCTCGCGAACGTCAAGGTCCAGATCAAGAACGCGCGCGACAAGACGATGCTCAAGACCACGACCGGACCATTCCTGCTGGCAAAGCTGCCTGCGGGTAAATATACGATCAGCGCCAACCGCCACGGCAAGGTGATACACCGCGAAGTCGAAATCGCCGCGAGCGGGCATCGGCGGGTCGTGTTCGAGTGGACCTCGTAGGGGACTGCAGGGGTTACTTGGCGCCTTGACGCGCCCCTGCAGGGGAGCACGAAGGGAAGCACCCCCGAAGGTTCCGATCCCCTTTCCCCGGTCCCGCTGGCCGGGGCCGGGGAACATATCACCTCTGCGGGATGTCCAGATATTCTGGTGTCCCATGTTTGGGGGAATGTTCCCTCGTTTGTCAGGCACTCACTATAAGGATCGGACATGGACAATACGGACAAAAGCAAACGCCGCTTTCTGGTCGCCGCGACAAGCGTCGCCGGCGGCATCGGCGTGGCGGGGGCGGCGGTTCCCTTCGTGGCCAGCTGGCTGCCTTCGGAGCGCGCCCTTGCGGCCGGCGGGCCGGTGGAAGTCAATATCAGCAATCTTGCCCCGGGTGCGCTGCGCATCGTCGCATGGCGCAGCAAGCCCGTATGGATTTTGCGCCGCACCAAAACCATGCTGGAAGAAATCCGTGCGGACGACTCGCTGTGTTCGGATCCCAACTCGGATGTGCCGCATCAGCCGGCCTATGCGCGCAACGAATATCGCTCAATCAAACCGGACATCGCGGTTATCATCGCCATATGCACGCACCTCGGCTGCTCGCCCAATTTCGAGCCGGCCGCCGACAAGGCGCAAATGGGGCAGAAGTGGCACGGCGGTTTTTTATGTCCGTGCCACGGCTCCCGCTTCGATCTTGCCGGCCGCGTTTTGCGCGGCTCGCCGGCGCCGACGAACCTGGTGATACCGCCGTACGCATTCGCAGGCGCCGACAAGATCATTATCGGCAAAGACAGCAGCTCGACGTGAGCGCTTGGGCGCTGCACGGTGTCGCCGGCAGCGTCGCTGCTGAAGCGAGGGTGGCGCGGCAGCGATGGGCGCGCTCGTCACAGCGAGCGGTTCGCGCTGCAAACCGGGGGGTAAATGATGTCACTTCCGATTGAAGACTATGCGCTGATCGGCGACTGCCATGCGTCGGCGTTGGTCGGGCGTGACGGCTCCATCGATTGGCTTTGCCTTCCCCGATTCGATTCGGGCGCGTGTTTCGCGGCCCTCCTCGGGGATCCCAGGCACGGGCGCTGGCTGATCGCGCCGGCGGCAAAGGTGCTGGGCACCAGGCGCAGATACCGCGAGGGCACCCTGATCCTGGAAACCGAATTCGAGACGGCCGAAGGCGCCGTGCGCATCATCGACTGCATGCCGCTGTCGGATGAGCGCTGGGACGTGGTGCGCATCGTCGAAGGTTTGCGCGGGCGCGTGGCCATGCGCATGGAACTCATTGCCCGCTTCGACTACGGCTCCATTATCCCGTGGGTGCGGCGGCCGGATCACACGCTGCTTCTGACCGCGGGGCCGGATACGCTCGAACTGCATACTCCGGTCGCCGTGCGCGGTGAAGACATGAAAACCGTGGCCGAATTTCATGTGAGCGGGGGCGAACGCGTGCAGTTTTCGCTCAACTACCGCCCTTCGCACGAGAGATCCCAGCCGGGCCTCGTTGCGGAAGAGGAGCTGGCGGCGACCGAGCGCCAGTGGCGCGAGTGGTCGCGGCGCTGCACTTACCATGGGCGCTGGGGCGACGCGGTCATGCGCTCGCTGATCACGCTGAAGGCGCTGACCTACGCGCCGACCGGGGGGATAGTCGCGGCGCCGACGACTTCGCTGCCGGAGCAGCCTGGCGGCGTGCGCAACTGGGACTATCGCTACTGCTGGTTGCGCGATGCCGCGTTCACGCTGAACGCACTGCTGCTCGCGGGTTACCAGGAAGAGGCCGTGGCCTGGCGCGAGTGGCTGCTGCGCGCCGTGGCAGGTTCCCCGGAAGACCTGCAGATCATGTACAGCGTTACCGGTGCGCGGCGTCTGGATGAATATGAGGTGGGCTGGCTGCCCGGCTATGGCGGCGCCGCTCCCGTGCGCGTGGGCAATGCGGCATCGAAGCAGTTTCAGCTCGATGTCTATGGCGAAGTCATGGACACGCTGCATCTGGCGCGGGCCGCCGGCCTGGAAACGAGGCGTCACGCATGGCAAATCCAGCTGGCCCTGCTGCAATTTCTGGAGTCGAACTGGCAGGAGCCGGATGAAGGCATCTGGGAAATGCGCGGACCGCGCCGCCACTTCACCCACTCCAAGGTGATGGCCTGGGTGGCGTTCGACCGGGCGGTCAAGGACGCGGAGGCTTTCGGCCTGGACGGCCCGGTCGCGCGTTGGCGTCAGGTGCGCGATGCGATTCACGCGCAGGTCTGCGCACAGGGCTACGATGCACAGCGCAACACCTTCGTGCAATCCTACGGCTCGACGCACCTGGACGCGAGCCTGCTGTTGATTCCGCAGATGGGTTTTCTGCCGCCGGACGATCCGCGCGTGCGCGGCACCCTCGACGCGATCGAGCGCACGCTCATCGTCGACGGACTGGTGCTGCGTTATTCGACCGACGGCGATGCCGATGCACTGCCGGCCGGGGAGGGTTCGTTCCTGCCCTGTTCGTTCTGGTTTGCCGATTGTCTGGCGCTGTGCGGACGGCGCAAGGAAGCCGAGGATTTGTTCGAACGCTTGCTCGCGCTGCGCAACGACCTCGGACTGCTGGCGGAGGAGTACGATACCCGCGGGCGGCGCATGCTCGGAAATTTTCCGCAGGCGCTGACGCACATGGCGCTGATCCACACCGCCTGCCTGCTGTCGATTCCGGAGCATCAGGCCAGGCGCGCGAGCGCGAGAGGCGAGCGGCCCGCCACCGCGGCGCGAACATGAACACCGGGCCGGCCGCAATTGTTACTCTACTTTAGAGGATGGCCGCAGCAAATGAAAACTATTGAAAAGGCGGGCCGTGTTCCGCTTCTTCTTGCCGGCGTTTCGCTTGCGTTCGCCGCCGGGCTTTCCAGCGCACATGCAAGCGCAACGGGTGCGCCGCTGTACTTCGCCGACGCCGGTGTGGCGCCCGGCATGCTTTTAACCCAGTATGGCGCGCCGGAAACACAAGCGGGAACAGCCTCGGTCTACGACGCCATCGCGGTGACGAAGCCGGCGGACGGTACGACCGTGTTCAACAATGCCGGCAATGTGGAGGTGACGGTCGCCGTTTCGCCCGCCCTGCGCGCCGATACCGGGGACCAGATCGTGCTGCTCGTCGACGGCCAGCGCACGGCGGCGCAAAGCGCGACGCGCTTCAATTTGTCCGGGATCGTGCGCGGAGAACATACCCTGGAGGCGCAAGTCGTCGACGGCAGCGGCAATACGCTGATCTCGTCGAAGCCGGTGAAATTCTATATGTGGCAGGCTTCGCGCCTGTTCCTCAACCGTCGCGGCAAATAGTCGCGGCGCGCGGCGAGAAAATCCCGGCGGCCCAAAAAAAAGCCCCGCCGCAAGGCGGGGCCCGTAGACAGCGTTGCAGGCGGCGTTATTGTGTGCGCGTGCCGACTACGTCGATCTCGACGCGGCGATCGGGTTGCAGGCACTTGATCAGCTTGCGGCTGATGTGGCCTTTGCATTGGCCCGGTTTGGTCACCGGATTCGCCTTGCCTTTGCCCTCGGCCAAAATCCGGTTGGCGGGTATGCCTTTGCTCACCAGGTAGGCCTTGACCGTTTCGGCGCGCCGCTGGGAGAGTTTCAGGTTGTACGCCTTGCTTCCGATCCTATCCGTGTAGCCGACATCGATGATGGTTTCCACGTTGATCGCTTTCAGTTTGCCGACGAGGTCATCGAGCTTTTCCTTTCCTTCGCTGCGCAGACTCGACTTGTCGAAGTCAAACAGCGTCTCGGCGGAAAGCGTGACCTTTTCCTCTACCGGTTTGGGTGCCATAGGTGCCGGGGCAGGCGCCGGCGGAACCACGGCAACAGGAGCGGGCGTCGGCTTGGGCAGGAGCTCCGGATCGCACTCTTTGGTCGCCATCGCGGGCGTCCAGTAGCCCGTGCGCCAGCACAGGCCGAACGGGTCTTTTACGACGACACCGGAGACCGGGGCCTGGACATAGCCTTCAGGCAGAGGCTCGGCGAACGCGCTCGGCGCGAACGTGCCGATGACCATCGCGAGCGCAAAGGCGAACGCCGATTGCAGCGATAGCGACCGATTGGAATTTTCTGCTATTGGAGATTTCATTTGGCTTCCTTCTTGATATTGTGGTGGGCTTGCTCGTGGTGTTTAGTGGTGTGCGTGCGCTGGTGCTTCGTTGCCGCGTGTACGGTCGGACCGTTAAATCCAGCCATTGTTCCAGCCGCGGTAAACGCCGGGAGCGCGGACCCCAGAGTCAGATCCAGCATACACGCAAAGCAGATTCTTACATCCACTCCCGTTGTGAACCGTCGACATAGTTTACCCTTGTGAAAAGACAATTTCCACAAACGCCTAACGTCCGTGATCCGGAACGGTTGACATGAGCCGCAAAGCTTTGCGTTATTCGGCGCAAAGGCGGCAAGATGTTGAAATAAGGAGATTATTTTCCAGGGTCGTAGCGGGCCCGACATGCGCAGTGGAGCGGCGGCGGCCACGGCGGGAATTTCGGTGTGTCCGGCCTATGCTAGTCCGGCCGCGACGACAGCGGCGCGGCGACCGCCTCGAGGGAAACGCGCTCGGCGCGCACGCCATAGCGCAGTTCCGCCGCTGCAGCGAGGTACATGAGCAAGGCGCCGAGCAGGTAGCCGTAGAACACATTGAGCCGTTCGCCGCTGCCGATCAGGAGGCCGAACAGCCAGGGCGCGACGATGCCGCCGGCTGCGGTGCCGACGGCGTAGAAGACAGCGATCGCGAGCGCGCGCAGTTCCAGCGGAAAGACTTCGCTGATCGTCAGGTAGGCCGAACTGGCCGCGGCCGAGGCAAAGAAGAAGATTACCGCCCATGCCGCCGTCTGGCCGAGCGCCGTCAGCGTCTGGTCGACGAACAGCGCGCCGGTCGCCAGCAGCAGGCTTGCGGCGAGCGCATAGGTGGCGGAAATCATCGCGCGGCGCCCGAGGCTGTCGAACAGGTGGCCCAGCAGCAGCGGGCCGAGGAAATTGCCGATGGCGAAGGGCAGCAGATAGAGCCCGGTTTTCTGCACCGGCACCGCGTAGAAGCGCGTCAGAACGAGGGCATAGGTGAAGAAAATGGCGTTGTAGAGAAAAGCCTGGGATGCAACCAGTACGAAGCACAGTATCGCGCGCTCGCGATACCGGTGGAACAGGGTCGAGAAAATGATGCCGAAACCAAAGCGGCGGCGGGGATGGATGGCAAGCGTTTGCGTCGCCGCCGCGAGGACAACGCCGGTTTGCCGCTCCACCCGCGTTTCGATTTCGGTCATCGCGCGCTCGGCCCGCGCGTGATGGCCGTGAATACTGAGCCAGCGCGGGCTTTCAGGGATGAAGGCGCGGGCGAATAACACCGCGAAGCCGAGCAGGGCGCCGATGCCGAAGCCGACGCGCCAGCCAACATCGACCGGGAATATGGCCGGGTCGAGCAACAACAGCGTGGCACCGGAACCGAGCATGGCGCCGAGCCAGAAGCTGCCATTGATGATCAGGTTGACGCGGCCGCGCAGGCGCGCCTGGATCAATTCGTCTATGGCCGAGTTGATGGCTGCATATTCGCCGCCGATGCCGAAGCCGGTGAGACAGCGGAAAGCGGCCATGCTGACGAAATTCCAGGAGAACGCGGTCAGCAGCGTGCCGGTGAGATAGATTGCCAGGGTGACGAAGAACAGGCGCGCGCGGCCGTGGCGGTCGGTGAGCCAGCCGCAGACGAGGGCGCCCGCCACCGCCCCGAGCAGGTAGAAGGAGGCCAGGGCGCCGATTTCCGCGCTGCTGAGGTGCAGCGTCGCCGGTTCCTGCAGCACGCCGCTGACCGCGCCTTTCAGCGTGACTTCGAGCCCGTCGATGGCCCAGCTTGCACCGAGGGCGCACACCAGCAGCCAATGGAAGCGGCTCCACGGCAGCCGATCGAGCCGCGCCGGGATATCGGTATACACGGGCGTCGCGTCGCGCCGCTGCGGTCCGCCGGGTTCGGATTGTTCTTTTCGATCCATCGTCGCCGTCAGCATTGTGGGGAAGTCACGCGAAACCGGTTCCACTCTAGCGCAACATCGGAAATCGAGTCGAGCCCGGCGCCCGGCACGTCCCGGTTCGCCGATGGCGCGCGGCCGCTTCAACGCCTGCGAAGCTACGCTGTTGCGTCAGCGAGGCGCAACCGACCTGCGCGTCACGTATCCGATGGAAAGTCCCTGCGCTAGGATGGAGAACACGACGACGCTGTAGGTCAGCGCAACGACGGTGTTGCGCTCCATGCCTGCGGGCAGCGATAAGGCGAGCGCGACTGAAATGCCGCCGCGCAAGCCTCCCCAGGTCATCACTCTCCACGACCCCTGCGGCAGTTTGAGTACGCGCTGCAGCAGACCCACAGGCAGTCCCACGGTGAGCAGCCGGGCCAATAGTGTCACCGCTACGGCAACAACCGCAGCGACCAGTTCGTTGGCCGAGAACGCCACGAGCAGAACCTCCATGCCGATCAGGACGAACAGCGTCGCGTTCAGGATCTCGTCGATCAGCTCCCAGAACATGTCCAGATAGCGGCGCGTCGTATCCGACATCGCGAGCGCGCGGCCCTGATTGCCGATGATCAGGCCGGCGACCACCATGGCCAGCGGGCCGGACACATGCAGCTCGCCGGCCAGTGCATAGCCGCCGGTGACGGCAGCCAGGGTCAACAGCACTTCGACCTGATAGTTGTCCACGCTCTTCAGCAGGCGGAAGGTCACGTAGCCGAGGACCAGGCCGAACAGCAGGCCGCCGCCCGCTTCGTGCAGCAGCAATTCGAAGCCCTGGCCCGGCGTCGGCGCGACGCCGCTCTCCAGCATGCCCAGAAGCAGCGAAAAGATCACCACTCCGACGCCGTCGTTGAACAGCGATTCGCCCGCAATCACGAGTTCCAACTCCTTGGGCGCGCCGGCGGATTTGAGAATGCCCATCACCGCGATCGGGTCGGTGGGCGAGATCAGGGCGCCGAACAGCAGGCAGTAGATCAGCGGCAGGTGCAGGCCGACCAGGGGCAGCACAAACCACATCCCGTAGCCCACCGCGAGGGTGGACAGCAGCGTGCCCAGAACCGCCAGCGCACCCACCGGCCAGCGGTAGGCTTTGAGTTCGCTCAGGTCGACATGCAGCGCGCCGGCAAACAGCAGCAGCGACAGCATGCCCTGCATGAGGACGTCGGAAAAGTTGATCGAACGCAACAGCGATTCCTCGTACTGGTGCAGATCGCGCGCGACGCGCAGCGCGTTCAACGCGACCAACGCCAGCGAAAAAACCAGAGCCGTTGCCATCACGCCGATCGTCGTGGGCATGCCGACGAAGCGGTGGTTCAGGTAGGCGAGCAGTGCGGTGATGACCAGGCAGACAGCGGCGATATTAAGCATTCGTCGGCACAATATCGATAACGCGGGAACTCAGTGTATCTCGAAGGCCGAGACGCGCGAAACGAGCGCATGAGCGAACGACCCCAATGCGGGGCGCGCGGCGGTTTCGCGCGCGATCGCGCCGGGAATGACGCGCCGAAGACCAGGAATTCGGGTATGCGGCGCAAAAAGACTGGCAATGTGAATCGCCGATCCCTGCCGCAATGGGGCTTTACCGGGCGGGCAGTGCGTGTTTTGCGCTTCGGAAATCTAACGGTCTGAGAATTAAGGTAAAATGTTATCTCAGTGCCTTTGGTGCCCAGGAAGGGACTCGAACCCCCACAGTGTCGCCACCGCATGGACCTGAACCATGTGCGTCTACCAATTCCGCCACCTGGGCACAACAAGGTGCGCAATTCTATAGGAAACAAGGATTTTGTCAACGCAGACACCCCCCAAACGTAAGCCCGCCGCACGCTCTGCGCGCGATCCGCACTATGCGCGCGAGGCGCAGCGATACGAGCATCCGCTGCCGAGCCGCGAGTTGATCCTGGACACTTTGGCGATGGAAGGGATTCCGGTGCAGGAGGAAGAACTGCTGCGCCTGCTGCACATAGAACCGGACGAGGCCGACAGCTTCCGCCGGCGGCTGCGCGCGATGGAGCGCGAAGGCCAGATCATGCGCAACCGCCGGGATGCGATCCTGGTCGCGGACAAGCTGGACCTGATCGCGGGGCGCGTCGAGGGGCATCCCGATGGCTACGGCTTTCTCGTGCCCGACGAAGGCGGGCCCGACATGTTCCTTTCCGAGAAGGAGATGCGCAAGGTGCTGCACGGCGACCGCGTCATGGCACGCGCGAGCGGCATCGACCGGCGCGGGCGCCCGGAAGGCGCGATCGTGGAAATCATTTCGCGCGCCAACACGCGCCTCGTGGGTCGTCTGCATAAGCCCCACGGCGTTGCCTTCGTCGCCGCCGAGAACCGGCGCATCAGCCAGGATATTCTGATACCACCGGGTGCCGACATGGGCGCCAAACCGGGCCAGGTGGTGACGGTGGAAATCGTGGCGCAGCCGGACAAGAACGCGCAGCCCGCGGGGCGCATTGTCGAAGTGCTGGGCAATTACGCCGACCCCGGCATGGAGATCGAAATCGCGCTGCGCAAGCACGAGTTGCCCTACGAATTCGCGAGTGCGGCGCTGCGCCTGACGGAAAAGCTGCCCGAGGAGGTGCGCCCCGGCGACGCGAAGGGGCGCGAGGACCTGCGCGCGCTGCCCCTGGTGACGATCGACGGCGAGACGGCGAGGGATTTCGACGACGCCGTGCACTGCAAGCGCGAGGGCAAGGGTTTCCGCCTGTGGGTCGCGATCGCAGACGTGAGCCACTATGTGCGCCCCGGCGACGCGCTGGACATCGCTTCGCGCGAGCGCGGCAATTCGGTGTATTTCCCGCGCCGCGTGATCCCGATGCTGCCGGAGAAGCTCTCCAACGGCCTGTGCTCGCTCAATCCGAATGTGGACCGGTTGTGCATGGTGTGCGAGATGAGCGTGGATGCGGCAGGCGAGGTCGGACCCTACCGCTTCTATGCCGCGGTGATGCGCTCGCAGGCGCGCCTGACCTACAACCGGGTGGCGGCCGCGCTCGGCCTGCAGCCGCAGAAGGGGGAAGCGGTGCCGGCCCATCTGCTGCCGCATCTGCAGGACCTGTATGCGCTGTATCACGTGCTCGCCAAGGCGCGCGAGAAGCGCGGCGCGATCGATTTCGAGACCATCGAGACGCAGATGCTGTTCGACGAGCAGGGCAAGATCGAGAACATCGTGGCGACGCAACGCAACGACGCCCACCGCCTGATCGAGGAATGCATGCTCGCAGCCAACGTCTGCGCTTCCGATTTCCTGCATAGCCGCAAACACCCGGCGCTGTACCGGGTGCACCAGGGGCCGACGCCGGAGAAGCTCGAGGCGCTGCGGATTTTTCTCAAACAATTCGGCCTGGATCTGACCGGCGGCGACAGTCCGCACGCAAAGGACTACGCCAAGCTGCTCGCCAGGATCAAGGGCCGTCCCGATATCCAGCTGCTGCAGACGGTGCTGTTGCGCTCGCTCAAGCAGGCGCAATACAGCCCGGAAAACGTCGGCCACTTCGGTCTCGCCTACGAGGCCTATACCCATTTCACTTCGCCCATCCGGCGCTATCCGGACCTGGTGGTGCATCGCGCGATCACCGCCGCGCTCGCCGGGAAGAGCTATAGTCCCGGCAACTGGGAGGAGTTGGGCGCGCATTGTTCCATGACCGAGCGCCGCGCCGACGAGGCGACGCGCGACGTCGAATCCTGGCTCAAGTGCTATTACATGCAGGATCGCATCGGCGAGGAATTTCCGGGCTCGATCAGCGCCGTCACCGGTTTCGGCATATTCGTCGCGCTCGACGACGTCTACGTCGAAGGCCTGGTGCATATTTCCGAGCTGGGCGAGGATTACTATCACTTCGACGCAGCCAGGCACCAGCTTCTGGGCGAGCGCACCGCGCGTCGCTTTCGCCTTGCCGACCGCGTGCAGGTGAAGCTGGTGCGCGTGGACCTGGACTCGAGCAAGATCGATTTTCGGCTGGCCGAAGACGTAGCGCCGAAGAAAGCGAAAAGGCACAAGCCTTGAGCGGCACCAGCTTTATCCACGGCTTTCACGCCATCACCGCGCGCCTGCGCCTGGACGCGAAAAGCGTACATGAACTCTACTGCGACAGCGCACGCGCCGACCCGCGCATGCGCGACCTGGTGAAGTTAGCCGAGAACCTGAAGCTGCGCGTGCTGCACGTGGATACGCGCCGCCTGGACGGGATGGCGCCGCCCGGCAGGCACCAAGGCGTGGTGGCCCGGGTGGATGCGCTGCGCCGGCATGTTTCGCTCGAGGATCTGCTCGATGAACTGAAGGAACCGCCGCTGCTTTTGGCGCTGGACGGCGTGCAGGATCCGCACAACCTCGGCGCCTGCCTGCGCGTGGCCGACGCCGCCGGCTGCCATGCGGTGATCGCGCCCAAGGACCGTGCCGTGGGCCTGTCGGCGGCGGTGATCAAGGTCGCGAGCGGTGCCGCCGACAGCGTGCCTTATATAGCGGTCACCAATCTCGCGCGCACGCTGCGCGAACTGAAGGAACGCAACATTTGGGTGGTGGGCGCCGATTCCGGTGCGAGCGAGGATCTCTACGCGGCCGAGCTGCCCGCGGCCATGGCCTGGGTGCTCGGCGCCGAAGGCGAGGGCCTGCGGCGCCTCACGCGCGAGACCTGCGACCAGCTGGTGAAAATCCCCATGCTGGGGCAGGTCGAAAGCCTCAACGTCTCGGTCGCGAGCGGGGTGGTGCTGTTCGAGTCGCGCCGCAGGCGTGGGGCGGGGGGACGAACCCGCGCAAGCTGAGAAATATTTGCCTTCCACGGCACTTTCCCTTTATAATCACGCGCTTTTCGCTGATTGCCGGATCTTCTGTTCCGGCCCACCTTGCCTCACCGCTACGCATGACGGGAGGCTCAACCCATAAGGAGACTGCATGCGACATTACGAAATCGTATTCATCGTCCATCCCGATCAAAGCGAGCAGGTGCCCGCGATGATCGAGCGCTACCGCGCGACCATCACCGGCCGCAAGGGAGCGATTCACCGGCTCGAAGACTGGGGCCGGCGCCAGATGACCTTCCCCATCGCAAAGATGCACAAGGCACATTACGTGCTCATGAACATCGAATGCGACCAGGAAACCCTGGACGAACTCGAGCACTCGTTCAAGTTCAACGACGCCGTCCTGCGCCACCTCACCGTGCAGATGAAGGCCGCGGTTACCGCGCCCTCGCCGATGATGAAGGAAGAGAAGTCGCGCTCGGTGCTTAATGCCGAGGCGCCGAAGGCGGCCGAGTCCCCGAAGGCGGCCGAGTCGCCGAAGCCGGCGGATGCAGCTGCGCCGGCGCCCACTGCAGCCGCCTGAGCATATTGGACAACCAGTTCGTGCTATCCGGCAAGCTGATCGAACGTGACGCCCTGCGCTACACGCCCGCCGGCATCCCGGTGGTCAATTTCAGGCTCAGTCACGCCTCCGAGCAGATCGAAGCCGGCGGGAAGCGCGCGGTGCAGTGCGAGCTGGCCGGTTTGGCCTTCGAGCGCGAAGCGCGCCTGATGGCTGCGGCCAAGCTCGGGATGCAGGTGAAAGTCACCGGATTCCTGGCGGGCAAAAGCCGCGACAGCAAGCAACTGGTATTACACGCAACCAACATTGAATTCGTAGAAGGAGTTTGACATGCCACCACCAAGAAGAGGGGCCAAAGGCAAGGGCAAAGGCCGCAACGACAAGAAAGACGACAAGAAGGGCGCGCGCCAGCTGTTCAAGCGGCGCAAGTTCTGTCGCTTTACTGCGGAGAAGATCGAGTGGATCGATTACAAGGACATCGACATCCTCAAGGACTTCATCAACGAGAACGGCAGGATCATCCCGGCGCGGATTACCGGCACCAAGGCCGGTTATCAGCGCCAGCTGTCCACGGCGATCAAGCGCGCGCGCTATCTGGCGCTGCTGCCTTACACCGATCTGCACTGAGAGTTTTTAACAAGACGAGGGGATATCCCCTGCGGGGACTTCTTTCAGGGCGTCTCCCCTCGTGCTCCCCTAAATCGGCCGTAACAAAATGACTTTTGTTACGGGTTTTAAGGAATAACGCCATGCAAGTGATACTGCTGGAAAAAGTAGTCAACCTCGGCGGTTTGGGTGACGTGGTCAAGGTAAAAGAGGGCTATGCCCGCAATTTCCTGATCCCCCACGGCAAAGCCAAGCGCGCCACGCCTGAAAATCTCGCGGCGTTCGAGGTGCGACGCGGCGAACTGGAGAAGGCGCAGACCGAGTCGCTGACCGCGGCGCAGGAACTGGGCGCAAAGATCGACGGCCTTACGGTACAGATCACACGCAAGACCGGCGTCGACGGGCGGCTGTTCGGCTCGGTCACCACCCACGACATCGTCGAAGCGCTGGAAGCGCAGGGCTTTGCAGTCGAACGCTCCGCGGTCCGCTTGCCGGAGGGACCGCTGAAACAGATCGGCGACAACTCCATCGCCATCGGCCTGCATTCGGACGTGGTGGTGCACATCACCGTATCGGTGCTCGGGGAAGCTACGGAGTAACAGGCAAGCCGTTGATTAAAAAAGGCCGGAACTCCGGCCTTTTTTATTTGGCGCCGCAGCGCCATCATTGCGCTTGCTGGCGACTGACTGCTGGTAGAATTTGCATTCAACTCTTGCTTCTCCCATGGCCCAGGCAAATCCTCAAATCGTGAATGATCCACAGCTGGCGCAGCTGAGGGTGCCGCCGCATTCGATCGAGGCGGAGCAGTCGGTGCTGGGCGGCTTGCTGCTCGACAACCAGGCGTGGGAGCGCGTCGCCGACATCCTCGCGGAGAGCAACTTTTATCGCGACGATCATCGCCGCATCTACCGCCACATAGGCAAGCTGATGGAGAAGAACCGGCCGGCCGACATGGTCACGGTATTCGAGTCCATCGAGCAGAGCGAGGACAAGGACAAGACCGGCGGGCTCGCATATCTGGGCGCGCTGGCACAGAACACGCCGTCGGCGCACAACATCCGGCGCTACGCGGAAATCGTGCGCGAGCGCGCGATTCAAAGGAAGCTGATCGAAGTCGGCACTGGCATCGCCGACTCGGCGCTGAACCCGATGGGCAAGGAAGTGGCCAAGCTGCTCGACGAGGCCGAGTCGCGCGTGTTCGAGATCGCCGAGGCGGGAGCGCGCGGGCACCAGGGCCTGATCGAGATCCAGCCTATTCTGGCGCAGGTGATGGAGCGCATCGACATGCTCTATCACCGCGACAATCCTTCTGACATCACCGGGCTTGCCACCGGTTTCAACGACCTCGATCAGAAGACGTCGGGGCTGCAGCAGGGCGACCTGATCATCGTCGCCGGACGCCCGAGCATGGGAAAAACCGCGTTCGCGCTCAATATCGCCGAGCACGTGGCGGTGAACGACCGCCTGCCGGTGGCGGTGTTCAGCATGGAAATGGGGGGCTCGCAGTTGGCCATGCGCATGCTCGGTTCCGTCGGCCGGCTGGACCAGATGAAACTGCGCACCGGGCGGCTGACCGACGAGGACTGGAGCCGCCTGACCGATGCGGTGGGCAAGGTGCACGATGCGCCGATCCACATCGACGAGACGCCGGCATTGAACTGTCTCGAGCTGCGCGCGCGCGCGCGCCGCATGCACCGGCAGTACGACGGCCTGGGGCTGGTGGTGGTCGACTATTTGCAGCTGATGTCCTCGACTACCAGCGGCGAAAACCGCGCTACGGAAATCTCGGAGATTTCGCGCTCGCTCAAGGCGCTGGCGAAGGAGTTGCACGTCCCGGTGGTGGCGCTGTCGCAGTTGAACCGCGGCTTGGAGCAGCGCCCGAACAAACGACCGGTCATGTCGGACCTGCGCGAGTCCGGCGCGATCGAACAGGATGCCGACGTGATCCTGTTCATCTACCGCGACGAGGTCTACAACCCCGAGTCCGCCGACAAGGGCAAGGCCGAGATCATCATCGGCAAGCAGCGCAATGGACCCATCGGCACGCTCAATCTTACGTTTATCGGAGAGTACACCCGGTTTGAAAACTACGCCGATCCGGGTCGGTATTGATCGGGACGCGCGCGGTCCTGCCGTACGTTGACCGTTTCCACTGCACGAAAGTGCGAACCCATCTGGAGGCCTTATGGCTGAACCCGTATCACCGCAAAAAGCCCCGTATGTCCTCGAACTCGCTCCCGGCGATTACTGGTGGTGCGCCTGCGGCCAATCCAAGAATCAGCCGTTCTGCGACGGCTCGCACAAGGGCGGGCCGTTTACTCCGGTGAAATTCACCGTCGACAAGGCCGAAAAAAAGGCGCTGTGCGGATGCAAGCACACGCATACGGCGCCGTTTTGCGACGGCACGCACAAAAGCCTTTAGAGCGCGTAAGACGCCGGAGCTTGATCCGTGCGTCGCAAGGGCGACTTTCGGCGCGGGTCAGTGCGCGGCGGATGCCGATTGGCTGTTCGCGTCGGGGCCGAGCAAACGTTCGATCAGTGGCGCGACCTTGGGGCCGGTCCAGTTGGTCTCTCCCACGAGCCGGTATCGGATTGCGCCCTTGCGGTCGATGACATAGCTTATCGGCAGCATGTCGACGTTCCAGCGTTTCGCCGCCGCGCCGTCGCGGTCCATGAGGACAGGCAAGTCGATGAGTTCCGAATCGCGGTAGGCGGCGATCTTTTCCTCCGATTCCATCAGATTCACCGCCAGGACCTCGAATCCTTTTCCGGCGAGTTCCGTGCGCAGCGCCTGCATCGAGGGCATCTCCTCGCGGCAGGGCGGGCACCAAGTCGCCCAGAAATTCACCACCACGACCTTGCCGCGGTAATCAGCCAGCTTGTGCAGCTTGCCTGTCGGGTCCCTCAGCGCGAGCGCAGGGGTCGCGCCGCCGGTCCAGGGCTTCAATTCGCCGCCATGCGCTGCGCCCGCCCAAAGCAGTAAGCCGCACAGCGCCAGC
>Ga0307377_10003508_pt1 | contig 17659 bp, 14 predicted proteins | sample TR3MG_FD_202535 | JGI IMG/M metagenome (GOLD analysis project Ga0307377, IMG submission 202535) | Soil microbial communities from Risofladan, Vaasa, Finland - TR-3 | ecosystem: Environmental > Terrestrial > Soil > Coastal area > Acid sulfate soil | place: Finland: Risofladan, Vaasa | collected... | reverse complement strand
CTACATCATAACCGTACTGTCCTTGGGTATTACTGTTTATCATCTTGTTGGAATTTTTATTTCCGGAGGATGAGCAGCCCGATAGAAAGATAAGGGAAGCAATTATAAATACCTTGTTAAACTTTTTAACTATTGCTATTTTCATCACACCTGGTAATCATTAATTATACACAAATATATATCAACGTTTCAAAATTGCTGTTGAAATGTTTAAAAGTTGAAATTAAATGGAATTTAAAAACTTTACAACCCTTATAAGCTCTGAAACATCTTAAGTTTCTAATGCCTTTAATAAAAGCAAATTGACAATCAAATTTCTAAATATTTCGTAACATGATTCTCTGAAGAATAAATAATTCATATTAATTCGCCGGATTTGGAGCGACATACAAAACATCCTCTTTCATCTGTACCGTACCTTTGTCGCGGTTAGCGATGGCAATACCCAATAAGATCAGAAAAGCAAGGATAAGGAGTAAGAGGAAGGGTCCACTCTTAATAAGTTCCAGAATAAAATAGTTCTTTTTCATTTCCAGCCCATAATTATTGTGAATATGATAACTCAATCAACCTAACCAAAGTTACAAAATTTCCTGAACAATCGACCTAAAATTTTAAACAGGATTCATCCAGATAAGCTGATCATTAATATTATCACTAAGCTTATAAGTTCTTTTATGGTTGTTAATTTTTTCCCCAACTAATTCAATCCTGTTTAAGTCAGAAACTCCTGATCCTGCCTGAGCACAAAAATTCAGGTAGCCAACTTTAGCAAAATCGATCCCCATCAGTTCAATAGCTACACGGTCGACTGCAAGCCAATCCAGTCCAGCCACACAAACTCTGTGATCAACAACAGTTCCATCATTAGGCCCATTACCTTCCATCCCCTCAAAACCGTCAACAAGTGCCAGGTGCGGATGTAACTGACCCGATAATGCATAGAGATTATAATTAATTCCACGAAAACCGCTACCATGAGCAATTGGCTTATCATTTTTGGCTCCGGGTTTTCTCGACGCACTCCAGGAAAAACCTTTATCCTTTATTGGTGCGCCAAAAACAATGTTCTTGAGCGATAAGGTAGCCAATACACGGTCATGTGTTTTCATCCGGGCCACTGATACTATATATGAATTGGGGTCAAGCAGTATATGAGACATCCTTATTGGATGAGGCCTGAAATCCTTTTCATTGAAAACATGTAGTATATCAAATGGTTCCTGGTCGAGATCAACCAATTTCACTGGATATTTAGAAACCAGCCTGTAATACCCGTAATTAGAATATCCATCTAATGTTGGGCCACCAGCTGCTGATTCTGCAATAATAACATTTTCCAGTTTACCAATTGACTTGAGAAATTCCAGTACACCTTCCAGAGTATCTACATGGGTAGCACACAAAGGATTAACAATAGAGACATTATTGGGTTTAAGAACTATACGTCGTTTCCCAATTGCCTTTGCTATCTGTTCAGAAAAAGGCTTAAGAGCACGGAATGCAAGATCGGCCCTGTTATCTCCTGAAGTTAATGCAACACGTGTGGATAATTGATCCATTTTCACAATAGAAGAAAAAGCATCAAAAGGTCTGATACAAGCCGCTGCAACTCCACCCAGAACAGTGGTTTTCAAAAAGCTCCGACGATCATAAAACGACATATTAAATAGATTTTAAATTAATCAAATGATATGAATAATATATTAAACCATATAAAAAACCTGATACAGATTTCAACAATTATATTTGGAACGATAAATCAGCCTTCATACTTTCAGGCGCCACCTGCCAGAGAATCTTTATTCTCGTAGATCTTGGTTATAGCTTTTACAATATCATCCATATCACTCTTGCTGCCTAATAAAATGCTCTGGTAAAATGCAACTGCCTCATTACACAACTGATCATTCCCGGGCAGATAGTTTTCCTCACGCCACTGTTTCAGTCTTGCCTCAGGAAACAATCTTTTATAGCCTCTTGAACTAAGTGCTTCTTCCATTAACCCGTCCTTATTCTGAGGTCCATATCCACCACTGCATGGAATCCCTTCTGCTGCTAAGGCCCTGATGAATTTTTCTTTCGGTACATTATTAAAATGCTCCTTTATATATCTGAACGGATATAAATGATATACCGCTCTGGTTGCACCACTGGCCAATTTATAGGGAATAATCCCCGGTATTTCTTTCAGTTTGCTATCAAGGTACAATGCATTTGCCAACCTGATATCATTATCTTTTTCAATACGTTTCATCTGTGACATAAGAATTAATGCCTGTGACTGTTGCATTCTGAAGTTTCCTCCACGGTAAGGATACCCTGGCATCTCTTTCATTCCACCATATGGTCGTCCACAGTTATGAACTGAATGACATTTGTCTATAAGAGCATCGTCATTACCTAAGATAGCACCTCCTTCTCCTGCAGGCAGGTGTTTTGAATTCTGAAAACTGAAGCAACCCAGATCACCCAGAGTACCGGTCCTTTTGCCTTTGTATTCAGAAAGCCATGCCTGACAGGCATCTTCAACAACCTTCAGATCATGTTTTTTTGCCACTTTGTTCACACTATCCATATCAACTGGCAAACCATAAATATGAACAGGTAGAACAGCAACTGAACGATCTGTTATCCTTGCTTCTATCTTCTTTGGATCCATTAAAAATGTCTCAGGGTCAGTATCTACAAACACAGGCAACGCTTTATGAAAAAAGATTGCATTATAAGTTGCGATGAAAGTATATGGTGAAACCAAAACTTCATCGCCGGCATCCACTCCGAGAACTTCCATAGCAGTTATTAGTGCAGTTGTTCCACTTGCAGTGGCCAGACACCTTTTTGCACCCATAAGTTCAGCATATCTCTTTTCAAATTCCTCCACGTGTTCACCTCTGCCTCTCCACCATCTGCCTGTTCTCAGCATGTCAGTTATTTCTTTTTCAGCCGATTGATCCCATACCGGCCATTCTGGCCATGGCCCTGAATGAACTTTAGTCCCACCATTAATAGCCAGTTTCTCTTTTATATAGCTTCCTCCGCTAAATGAGTATAATGGCCAGTTTATCATTGTTCCAATGGCCCCTGCTGAAGTCGTTGCAATAACCTGTCGACGGGTAAATTTTCTTGTTTTCATAATATTTATTTATTTGAAGATAATTATTCGGTTGAATCCAAGTCACAAAAAACAATATCTAATACTCAAATTTAATTATTATACAGAAACTATACCTAAAAATCTGCATTATTTATAAGTATTTCTCCTGTTAACATTATACATGAGACCCAGTTGCTGAAACAAAGTTCCATGGGTCACTTCTCTCTACCAGATCTAAATTTTTATAAATAAAAAAAATCTGTGTATTATTTTCATACACCATACTGTCTATTTTTTAGACATAAGTGAATACAAACAATTATATAATCATCTGGTATAATGAAACTTACAAAACTGGCACATTATTTGAAAAATAAAGCAAAACAATGACACAGAGATGAGAAAAATTATTTGGATAGTAACACTGTTTTTAATCATAAGCTTCAATGAGGTATCAGGTCAGGGTGGAAAATGGACCCTTGAAGATTGTATTAATTATGCTGTTACAAACAACATCGACCTTCAAAGACAGCGGCTTAAGACAGAAATATCAGAGACTGATCTATTAAAATCAAGAATGGATGTCTTGCCCGATCTGAACTTCGGATCGTATGGAAGAGTCGGATTTGGAAGGTCAATCGACCCTGTTACAAACCTCATTACCTTTAAACAAAACCTTACTAACTCTTATACTTTAAGTTCCAATATTGATATTTTTAATGGCTTCACAATGCTTAATACTATTGCCGCCAATAAATTTATGCTTAAAGCAGGACTGGAAGCTGAGAAGATAGCAAAAAACACACTTATCGTTGACATTATGGGGCAGTTTTATCAGGTTTTATATACAAAAGGACTAGAGAATGCCTCTAAAATGCAGCTTGATCTTTCAGAGAAACAACTTTTCAGAATCCAAAAAATGGTAGAAACAGGGAAAGAGGCATTATCGCGGCAATATGAAATTGAAAGCCAGGTTTCAGCTGATAAACTTGCCTTTACTATTGCGCATAATTCTTCAAGTCAGGCAATAACAATACTAAAACAGATGTTACAACTTAAACCTGGTACTGACTTTGACATTCTTTTACCTGAGTTGAAAAGTACTCTGATTACTGACAGCAGATATAATACTGATAGTATTTATAATATTGCTTCACAAACTCTTCCCCGGCTTAAAGCAATCGACTACGAGCTAAAAGCTTCAAAAAAACAGGTCGCTGCAGCCAGAGGAGGCATTGCTCCATCACTATCTCTGGGAGGGGCTGTTTATACAGGATATTATAAGGTCATAAGTGAAGAATCTACTGACCAGATTTCATTCGCAACCCAGTTAAAAAACAATAATAGCCAGGCTGTATACCTTTCTCTTAATATACCAATATTCAATAAGTATATTACTGGCAGAAATATTAAACTTGCAAAGATCAGGAAGAATGATAATGAGCTTCGACTGGAGCTGGAGAAGAACATCCTGTATACCGAGATAGAAAATGCCTGCTTAGATTTTAACAGAGGAAAAGATGAATTCCAGGCTGCAGGAGCCAATTTTGAATTTAACAAAAGATCATTCAATGCTGTTGAAAAGAAGTTTGAATCAGGACTTGTTGACGTAACAGACTATTCAGCTGCAAAAACAACACTATTTAAGGCAGAGACCGAAGAACTAAGAACAAAATTGCAACTACTTATCAGAAAACTAACAATCCGGTTCTATGTTACAGGAGAATATGAACAGGTAGTAAGTAACAGCACTAATTAGTATTTAGAGCTGAAGGGTTGAAGGGTTGAAGGATTGAAGAAAGCTGAAAAAAGTTGAAGGGTTGAAAGGGTTGAACAAGATGACGCATAGCGTAATAGTTACAGTAGGTATTTTAATAAATAAACAGTTAATAATAAATTTAAATAAAGATATTAAAAATGGACACTCCGCTAGAAACAATGGATAAGCCTATTGCTAAGAAAACAGGTCTTCAGAAAAAACATTTTGGATATCTTGGAATTGGGATAGCAATGATCGCTCTTATATATATGGCTTTCTTTACGGATCGCACCTCAACCTATAAAGTTGATAAAGAGAAACTTATTATTGAAACAATTATTGAAGATCAGTTCAATGATTATATTACAGTTCCCGGAACAGTTGAACCTATTACTATCATCTATCTTGATGCACAGGAAGGCGGACGGGTAGAAGAGAAACTTATTGAAGAAGGAGCAATGGTAAAAAGGGGTGATATTATTCTTAAACTTTCTAACCCTGACCTTACCCTTAATATTCTTGACAGTGAGGCCCAGCTTGCAGAAAAAGAAAACTTTCTGAGAAATACTCAGATCAATATGGAGGCAACAAGGCACTCTATAAAAACAGAGCTTGCCAATCTCAAATATGATATTGAAAGAAAGAAGCGTAACTATGAGCAAAATGTAATTCTTATAAAAGATAATCTCATTTCGAGAGAAGAATTCATACGCTCGAAAGAAGATATGGATATGGCAATACAATCACAGGTACTCCTTCTCGAACGCCAGCAACAAGATTCCATATTCTTTTCGATCAACATAAACTCAATGATAAACAACCTTGATAATATGCGCAAAAACCTTAACCTTGTAAGGCAAAGAGCTGAAAATCTGAATGTAAAAGCACCAATTGATGGCCAGCTGGGTCTTTTAACGCCTGAAATAGGGCAGTCAATACAAAGGGGCGCTAATATGGGTCAGATAAATGTATTAACATCCTACAAGGTGACAGCCCAGATTGATGAACATTACATCGACAGGGTCAGAACCCAACTCACTGCATCTCTCGACAGACAAGGAAGTAAGTATGATCTGATTGTAAAAAGGGTTTATCCTGAGGTCAGAAATGGCACATTCAAAATTGATATGATTTTTCAGGAAATAATGCCTGAAAATATAAGAACAGGTCAGACATATTACATAAGTCTTCAATTGGGACAGCCAAAAGTGTCAGTTCTTGTGCCTATTGGCGGGTTCTTCCAGGAGACAGGTGGTCAGTGGATATTTGTTCTTGACCCAACGGAATCCTTTGCCACCAAACGAAATATATCAATAGGAAGGAAAAACCCAAAATATTATGAAGTACTTGAAGGTCTGATGCCTGATGAGAAAGTAATTATATCTGGTTATGAAACCTTTGGGAAAAACGAAAAACTAATTCTAAAAAATAATAAGTAAACAATTAATAACTAAAGTCATGATTAAAACAAATGATTTAACTAAGATCTTCAGAACAGAAGAAGTTGAGACAACTGCTCTCAACAAGGTGACTATCGATGTGAAAGATGGCGAATACGTTGCAGTAATGGGCCCATCAGGATGCGGAAAATCTACACTTTTAAACATTCTGGGCTTACTTGACAACCCCTCATCAGGAAGTTATGTCTTTAATGGGACTGAAGTTGCAAACCTCAGGGAACGTGACAGGACAATCTTCCGTAAAGGAAATATTGGTTTCGTTTTCCAAAGTTTTAACCTGATTGACGAACTCAATGTTTATGAGAACGTTGAATTACCACTAATATACCTGAAGATGAAAGCAGGTGAGAGGAAAAAAAGAGTTGAGGATGTTTTGGAAAGAATGAAGATAGGACACCGTGCAAAACATTTTCCACAGCAGCTATCCGGAGGGCAACAGCAAAGAGTAGCAATCGCCCGTGCAGTTGTAGCTAATCCTAAACTGATACTTGCTGACGAACCAACAGGTAACCTTGATTCAAAAAATGGTATTGAGGTAATTAACCTATTGACTGAACTCAACAAAGAGGGAACAACTATTATTATGGTAACTCACTCTGACAGGGATGCCGGATACGCTCACAGAATAGTTAATCTATTTGACGGGCAGGTTGTGACTGAAAACTGATGTAAAAAAATAATATGGCAGAGACGTTGGTCGCAAAGTCTCTACTTAGTTATAAGCCATATTTCTTTATTTTATTATAGAGCGTCTGTCTTGTGATACCTAGCTTGCTGGCAACCACACTCATATTACTATGGTATCTCTTTAAACTGTCAATAATCACTTTTTTCTCCATCTCATCCAGTGTGACTTCGTCATATACCAGACTTCTGACAGTAGAGTTGAAAATAAAGTCAGATGGTTTAAGCACCTGAGTCTCACTCATAATCACCGCCTTCTCCATTGCATGCTGAAGCTCCCTGACATTACCCGGCCAATCATGATTTGCCAGTTTCTCCTGAGCTGGTGTGCTAATCTTCATACCAGCCTTTCCATACCTCTCTCCATGCACTTTGAGAAAATAGTTTGCAAGGATAGTAATATCATCTACCCTGTCACGCAAGGGGGGGACCTCAATCATAATTGTGTTAATCCGGTAAAGAAGGTCTTCACGGAACTCACCTTGACTAACCATTTGCACCAGATCACAATTTGTGGCACAAACCAGTCGTATATCAATGGATATTTGTTTATTTGAGCCTACCCGTACAACGTACCTGTTCTGAAGTACACTAAGGAGCTTTGCCTGTGATTGTAATGAAAGATTTCCTATCTCATCAAGAAAAAGTGTTCCTTTGTGAGCTTGTTCAAACTTACCCTTGCGATCCTCCCTTGCATCAGTAAATGCTCCTTTTACGTGTCCAAACAACTCACTTTCAAAAAGTGTTTCGGTAATTGACCCCATATCTACACTAACCATCAACTCCCCTGCCCTCTTTGAAAGCCTATGTATCTCCCGGGCCACCAGCTCCTTTCCTGTCCCGTTCTCCCCTGTTATCAGAATATTTACATCAGTGCCTGCCACTTTTCTTACAATGTTCATAACATTAATCATAGTAGGAGAAGCTCCTGATACGATCTTCTCACCACCCTTATTAATTTCCTTCTTCAGTAGTTGATTATCCTTTTTTAATGTTGATGCTTCAAGTCTGGAAAGCCTGAGTTGCCATGCTACATTTATTGTTGCAAGAAGCCTGGAGTTATCCCATGGCTTGAGAATAAAATCAACTGCTCCCTCACGTATTGCCTTTACTGCAAGTTCAACATCACCAAAAGCGGTAACAATAACTACACTGATATTCTTATCATATTTAAAAATCTCCCTCATCCAATAAAGACCTTCATTACCGTTATGAACTCCTGCTTTGAAATTCATATCAAGCATTACTACATCAACATCATTCTTTCTTAACATCTCATTTATCAGGTTGGGATTGGTAATAGTTATTACCTTTTCAAACTCATTTTGCATTATCAGTTCAAGAGCAGATAATAATCCCTTGTTGTCATCAACTACCAGAAGAGTGCCATTTATCATTTTATTGTTTTTATATAAAGACGAGGTTAAAAACAAAATGTGTCAAAAAAATAGACAATTTTTCTGACACCACCAATTTTCCGGACCAGAATCAGATAATGTCTGATATTCCCAATGATAATTCAGCACTATAAATTTTGATAAGATAAAGGATGACAAGGCATGGATATAAAATTAATTGAGTATCTGAAATCATGCATAAAGTTCCATTGATTTTCTTCGTTTACCCCGACCCCATGGGGAGCGAAGAAAATCAATTTACTCCCCTTGGGGCTGGGGTAAATCTATTGATTTTCAAGCTATTTAATGATTATTATTCATAATTGCCGATAGTCATATAAAATTATGTTTTAAATAAATATCTTATATGCAACATTTCTATTAGTTGTACGTCTTTACATTGAATAGAAGATAAACTTAAATGATCCTACAAATATTTGAAGCCATGACAGTAAAATTAAATGCAAATGAAGTAGTTCTGAAAGCCGGAGACACAAATCAGGTAATAGAGAATAATATTGTCAATGGAAAATTAATTGTTACTAACCAGAGAATATATTTTAAAACTCTTAGTGAAGATACAAATAGATTCAACCTCGAAATTCTATTTGATAATATATTGGAGGTCATCTATTTCAGTAAAGGATTCTTCTCTGTTAAAGGGTTAAATGTAGTAACCAAAGATGGTAACACACTAAGTTTTCCACTTAAGAGGAGAGACGAAATAGGACAACTTATAAACAGCATGTATTAGATCCTTTTTTTTCAATATATAATCCGAACACTTATATTTTAAGAATATCTGTCTAACAGGCAGATATTCTTATTTTATTACCTTTCCTACTCGCTTCGAAATACAGGGGATTGTCTTCCATCACCCATACTTAAGTGATTGAGCAGGATTAATTCGCGCTGCCCTATGAATATTACACACTTCCGGGATCTCTTTAAAAAGACGAATACAAAGTGAAATGTTTCAATACTTGTTTTAATCCAGACTTATTAGCTACTGTCGGGATATGCCAGATGCTCAAATCTGTAAATCAACTACTAGCAAGACAATCAAAATAGATCATGATTACTTGTGGATTCAGAATCTTTACTTAACTTCGAGATAGTGAAAATCATTATACAATTGATTCTTCAAAAGGTGCAGAACAATAGTTGCATTCAAAGGAGCATCGATACTTCTGTTTATATGCTCCGTTTACCTGGAGAGGATCATAGCACATAACACCTCTGCTGATGGATTATCATAAGATAGAAAGGTTAAGAACAGAGATATACACACATGTAGCATCAAACGAAATAGGAAAAATCAAGAACCCGATGGATAATTAGAGGAATGTTAATAGGTGTTCATAGCCCTTGATATTGGCAGAATATAAGTACCTTTAATAAAAAACACAATAGAAATAAGAACCACAGGTGTTCATGCTCTTACGTTAGCGTTCATTGTGAAAAGACAAAAACAGCGACAGAATGACCAAATAATTTTTGCTGCTTAAAGACAAGAAAATATGAAAATGCCAATGCACAAAACAGCACATTTGCAAGCCACACAAGCCAACACACGACCAAAGTTTGCAAAAGAGCTGTTTCCTTGCCAACGCACCAGAGGAAATTGATACATTTGTAGTTATTTGAAATGGATTTGAAAAATGAATTTAGAACAATACATAGACAACATAAACAAACGCTACAAATTAGGCAATGCCACCGAGCATACTTTTCGTGGAGACTTACAACAACTGATTGAAAGTTTAGTGCCGACAATTCGGGCGACCAACGAACCCAAAAGACAATCTTGTGGTGCACCTGACTACATCTTGACTAAAAAAGATATTCCAGTTGGATTTATTGAAGCGAAAGACATTGGAGACAAAGACCTTGAAGGAGCGAAGAAAACTGGAAATAAAGAGCAATTCGACCGATACAAAGTATCGTTGAACAATTTGATTTTTACGGATTATTTACGTTTTCACCTATACCATGACGGACAATTTATTACAAAGGTTGACATTGGAGAAATTACTGATAAAGGCATAAAAGCATTACCAGAAAATTTTGCATCGTTTGAAAATCTAATTCAAGACTTTTGTACTCATATTGGGCAAACCATAAAAAGCCCAAAAAAATTGGCAGAAATGATGGCGGGCAAAGCCCGCCTGCTTTCTGAAATTATTGAGAAATCTTTAACAAGCGATGAAGAAAAGCAGGAAGACAGTACGCTGAAAGACCAAATGAATGCTTTTAAGCAAATCCTAATCCACGACATAACACCAAAAGGATTTGCCGATGTGTACGCTCAAACCATTGCTTACGGGATGTTTGCGGCTCGATTACACGATACTTCGTTAAATGATTTTAGCCGACAAGAAGCAGCCGAATTGATTCCGAAATCAAATCCATTTTTGCGTAAACTGTTCGGTTATATTTCTGGACCCGATATTGACGACCGTATAAAATGGATAGTTGACAGTTTGTCGGACATATTTTTAGCGTGCAATGTGGAAGAAATCCTAAAAAACTACGGCAAAGCAACAAAAATGGAAGACCCGATTATCCATTTTTATGAAACATTCCTGAGTGAATACGACCCGAAATTACGTAAAGCTCGTGGAGTTTGGTACACTCCGCAACCAGTTGTAAATTTTATTGTGCGTGCTGTTGATGATATTCTGAAAACTGAATTTGATTTACCACAAGGTCTTGCTGATACCTCCAAAACAAAAATATCTGTAAATACGCATACACCCGATAAACGTTCTACAACAGGTTATAAGCAAATTGAACAAGAAGTTCACAAAGTACAAATACTCGACCCAGCCACTGGAACAGGAACTTTCCTTGCAGAAGTTGTAAAACACATTCACAAAAAATTTGCAGGACAACAAGGCATTTGGAGCAATTATGTAGAAACGCATTTGCTTCCTCGACTCAATGGTTTTGAGTTGCTAATGGCAAGTTATGCAATGGCTCATTTAAAATTGGATTTACTATTAAAAGAAACTGGTTACAAACCAGCTAAAGACCAGCGTTTTAGAGTTTATCTTACCAACAGTTTAGAAGAACACCACCCGGATACTGGAACTTTATGGGCAAATATTTTGGCGAACGAAGCAAATGAAGCCAATCACATAAAACGGGATACTCCAGTAATGTGTGTGATTGGAAATCCACCATACAGCGGAATTTCATCAAACAATGGTGAATGGATTAGTAAACTTATCGAAGATTATAAATACATTGATGGTGTACATTTTAATGAACGTAAACATTGGCTCAATGATGATTATGTAAAATTTCTGCGTTACGGACAGCATTTTATTGAAAAAAACGGAAGTGGTATTTTAGCTTTTATTAATCCACACGGATTTTTAGACAACCCAACTTTTCGGGGTATGCGTTGGCATTTGTTGAAAACGTATGATAAAATTTATACCATAGACTTGCATGGTAACAGTAAGAAAAAAGAAACTACACCAGACGGAAGTCCTGATGTAAATGTGTTTGATATTCAGCAAGGCGTTGCTATAACTATATTTGTAAAAACTGGAAAGAAAAAAGCCAATGAATTAGGCAAAGTGTTTCATTATGATTTGTTTGGTAAACGAGAAATGAAATATGATTTTCTATCTGAAAACTCACTTAAAACAGTTGACTACAAAGAACTCAAACCTGAAAAACCATTTTTATTTTTTGTTCCGAAAAACGAGAAAGGAATGAAAGAATATGAAAATGGCTTTAGAGTTAATGAAATATTTCCATTAAATAATGTTGGTGTCGTAACTGCAAACGATGGGCTTAATGTTTCAATGTCACAAATTGAACATAGAGCAAAAATCAATGACTTACTTTTAATGGAAGAAAATGCCTGGAGAATAAAATATAATAGACCAAAAGATGCACAATCATGGAAATATATATGGGCAAAAGAAGATGCGGTAAAAAACAAGGATAAAGCACTTTCAAAAATTAGTTACCGACCATTTGACGACAGATGGACGCTATATACAGGCAAATCTGGGGGACTTTATGCAAGACCTATCTTTCAAGTAATGCAACATTTACTTAATGGTCAAAATTTCGGATTAGTTTTAGGAAGACAATCAACAGATGATTATTGGTGTAATGTCCAAGTTACTAAAAACATAATTGATAATCGTTACCATTTCAGCTATAAAGGCATTCCTTCTGAGTTTCCTCTTTATATCTATCCCGAAACCAACGGTCAACAAACCATTGGACATAGCAACCAAAGAACACCAAACCTAAACGCAGAAATGGTAACGCAAATAGCAGATAAATTGGGATTAAATTTCACTAACGAAAAAGAAACAACCGAAAACACTTTTGCTCCCATTGACATTTTAGATTACATCTATGCCGTTTTGCATTCGCCAACGTACCGAGAGAAATACAAAGAATTTTTAAAAATAGATTTTCCGAGAGTGCCATATCCAAAAGACAAAGACACGTTTTGGCAATTGGTAAAACTGGGCGGAGATATACGGCAAATTCATTTATTGGAAAGCCCAACTGTTGAGAAATACATTACTCAATACCCGATTGATGGCAATAACGTGATATGTAAGCCAACGTATCAAAATGGTAAAGTTTACATCAACGATACGCAGTATTTCGATAATGTTCCCGAAACTGCTTGGAACTTTTACATTGGCGGATACCAACCATCCCAAAAATGGCTCAAAGACCGGAAAAACCGTAAATTGGAGTTTGATGATATTTTGCACTATCAGAAAATAATTGTAGCACTGTTTGAAACTGACAAGTTGATGAAAGAGATTGATAAAATTGAAATAGAATGAAATTAGAACACATAAAAGATTTAATACAATCGTGTAATCTCAATTTTTTAATTGGTTCAGGTTGTTCGGCTTCATACCTTTCAACTTTACACAACATTGAAAAGCTATTAACGGATTTGGATAATCATAAAATGATTAAACCTAAAATCCATGATTTAATAAAAGCATCAATCTACAAAGTTTATTGCGAAGATGTTATTTTAAAAAATTTGAATTCTGTTTTTTTAATTAAGGATGAAAAAGGTGAAGAAACCGAAGATGTGCAATATTCAAATGTGCTGAACGATTACAAAAAACTTTTGTTAGGACTAAACGAAATTCTCTTATACAAGCATAACACATTACAATCAAAACAAGTTAATCTCTTTACAACTAATATTGACTTATTCTTAGAGAAAGCTTTGGAAGAAACAAAACTAGAAGTTAATGATGGTTTTAAAGGTAGAATTAAACCAACTTATGATTTAAGTAATTTTCATAAGTCGTATTCAAAAACCAGCTCTCATTATGATAATATTTCTGAAATTCCTGTTTTTAACCTTCTTAAAGTGCATGGCTCTATAAATTGGAAAAATGAGAATCGGAATATTTTAGCTTGCAACACTTTAGAAAAAGTTGAAACTGTAAAAAAAGAATTAGATAAACTTTCTTCAGAAAATGTTTTCCTAGTAGTAACAAAGGAAAGTAATATATTGGGTCTTATTGAAGAAGCCGAAAAAACAAAAGAAAAAGATATTCCTGTATTTGAAAATTTATTTAATGCATATAACCAGCTTTTAATCATAAATCCTACTAAAGCAAAATTTCAAAAAACACTTTTTGATGAACAGTTTTATGAATTATTACGCATATATGCTAATACTCTAGAAAAAGAAAATACTTTACTTTTTGCAATGGGTTTTTCATTTGCCGATGAGCATATTAGAGATATTACAATACGTGCTGCTAATTCTAATCCAACACTTCAAGTCATTGTTTTTGCTTACACAAATGAAGAAGAAAAAAATATTTTCAAGGAATTACAACTTGATATTAATAATATTAGAAATAACAATATAAAAATCATTACTCCTAAAGATTTTATTGATTCGAATACTGATAAAGACGAAACAGAACCAAAACTTTGTGATAGACTTACAAATTTTGACTGCAAAACTATAACTACTGAAATATTTGACAGGGTTAAAAGAACAATTAGGCTCTATAAAAAAACGAAATGAACAAGGAGTTTGAGAATAATACTAATGAAATCACTTTAAAGAATTCAATCTTTAGAATAGGGTGTGTGTTTTCTGTTGATGGTAGAGAAGTAAAGATTCAAGTTGATAAACGTAAAAATTCATCTCATTTATTATACAAAGGAGATTTACTTAAAAACGTATCAGTTGGTGGATATACAAAAATTGTAAAAGGTTTTATTTCAATAATTGCTAAGGTAGAAGGTGAATACATTAAAGAGGATAAGTTTTATGATAAAGAATATGGCAAGGTTGAAAATAAGATAGACCGTATATTAAGAGTTCAACTACTTGGGTATATTGAAAACGGAAAGTTTGAAAGAGGAATTAAAGAATTGCCTCTAATTGATAACGAATGCTATTTATTGGATAAAGAAGAATTTGAAACTGTTCATGATTTTGTAAACAAAGACGACCAACACATAAAAATAGGCACATTAGCTTTGGAAAAAGGACAAGAAATAAAACTTGGCATTAATAGCTTATTTGCAAGTCATATAGGAATATTTGGAAATACAGGCAGTGGAAAATCTTACACATTGGCAAAGTTGTATCGGTTGTTATTTGAGAAATTTAAAGACCAAAATTCATTTAAAGCTAATGCGAAATTTGTTTTATTTGATTTTAACGGTGAATACAATGGTATCAATTGCATTATAACTAAAAAAAAGATTTATAACCTATCGACAAAAGAAAAGGAAACAAATCAAGAAAGTGAACGCATTCCTTTTCACGAAGAAGATTTTTTAAATATTGAGCTTTTTTCTATAATGGCTAATGCCACTGAAAAAACTCAAGAACCTTTTTTAAACCGTACAATAAAACTTTATAAGCGTATTAATAAGAAAGAATATCCATTACCTTATTTCAGAGAAATATTGAAGAATAAGTTACTTGATATTTTATGCATGAAAGATAGTATAAAATCAAGCTTGCTTCTTGATTATTTAAAATCTATTTTAATTTCTGACAAAAATGAAGCATCTACTCTTTCAGATGATATAGAATTTCACACAAAAGATTCAGCTGGTTGGAAGATAAAAAAAACAAGTAATTATTTTTCAACTGATAATACTCTTGTAAATAAAATTAAACTTTATTCAGAAATAGAAAATTTTGTTTTCCCTGATATTTTTATAAGCAAAATAATTGCATTTTTATATATTCAACTTATAATTGATGTTTTAGATAATAGAGCTCAAAATGAGCATATAGCTCCAGCAATAAATAAATTAAAAAGCTTTCAAAAAGATTTTGACAAGGTTTTTGATCTTAATTGTACAACTTCAGATTTTTGGGATAAAAACTATTTCGTAGTTATAAATTTGGATAATGTTAATAATATAAGAATAAAAAAATTAATTCCTTTGTTGCTTTCCCATAAATTATATATTGAACAAAAAGAAGAAAAGGAAAAAAGTAATAAAAAGAAATCTCTAAATATAATTATAGATGAAGCCCATAATATACTTTCTTATTCGTCCGAACGAGAAAGTGAAACATGGAAAGATTATAGGTTAGAAACTTTTGAAGAAATAATTAAAGAGGGTAGAAAATTTAATGTTTTTTTAACCATTGCCAGTCAAAGACCATCGGATATTTCTACAACAATTATTTCACAACTACATAACTATTTTATTCACCGTCTAATAAATGAAAGGGACATTGAAGCAGTAGGACGGACTATTTCATATCTTGATAAAGTTTCACACGAATCTTTACCTATTTTACCAACAGGAACTTGTGTGTTAGCAGGTTTGACAGCACAAGTGCCAGTTATTGTTTGTATTGACGAAATAGAAAAAAAACATGAACCTGATAACAAGACTATTAATTTATTAGATAATTGGTTTGATGAAAATCAAACGCAAAAGGAAATAGTAGAAGATATTGCAGAAGTTATTATTGATGTTGTTGAAGTGCAAATTCAGGAAGAAGATGACGACTTACCATTTTAATTACACAAACAACCCATAGTAACAACCGTGAAGTATAGAAATAATCTTAAAACTTATAATTATGGCAAAAAAGACAGTTCCGGTAAAACCACACAAAAGGTCAACACCATCACCGACACCAAGAAAAAATCCTGATGCACCAAAACCAGGTCCAAAATCAGTTCCTGTTCAACCTCATAAGAGAACGCCACCGTCAAAATAGGTTATGGGTAAGTTGGTGAAAAGAAAAGAATTTGACAAATTGTTTTTGCCATTCAATGAAAGCGGAAAACAAATTTGGGTAATCAGCAGGGTTAAGGAGTTATCATTGCCTATTGTTAATATGGCACTTAACCTTGTGGCTTTAGACTTTATTAAATACGTGAGAATATGTGATGAAACATTGGCAGCTTCGAGCGATAATTATCCCAATAGACCTAAAGTACCGATAACAAACATGAATCACGAAACAGCAATAGGAGTTCAAATACTGTATAGTTTATCACACAAGTACATTAATTTTTTCGACATTAATTCGCCAATAAAAGGAAATGGAAACAAAATGGTGGAAGCCATCATTAAAGATTTTCCAAAAGATTGGCAAGCAACAGTTGTAATGGATTGGAGTAATGGATTTTGGGATAAAATGATGGAAAAATACAAAGAGATAGATTGGATGATGTAAGTGCCAACGCTTCGTAGTCAAGCACATTGTCTGGTCGCACGAGCCAACGCTCCAACCAAAACCAGCCAAAGAGCTTGCCTACCCAAACGCACGGACAGAAAAGATTGCAGCAAAATTGAGAGATAAAAATAAAGAAATGAAAAACGGCCAGTTGGTAACATGCAGTATATTTTATTGCCGTGTTTGTGGTTTATTGAAACTTTTGTACTTTTATGAAACTTTGTACTAACTTGACAATGACGAGCTTTGAAGTCGGCAACAAAAACATACCGCCAACCGTTCCCCAATGTAAACCGAGCGGAAAATGAAGGATGAAGTAATTAGAAAAATATCACTTATTGAAGAACTTGACACCTCAATAAGACTAATTAAATTAGGGTTCGGAGAATATCAAAACCTTGGTATGGCTAATGATTTCTATTACTTGCCATTCCAATTAATATCAAGTGGTTTTGAGAGACTAATGAAATGTTATATATGTCTCGGACATATTGAAAAGGTAGGCTCTTTCCCCGAACCATTACTTTTTAGAAAAAAGCTTGGACACGATTTGATAAAACTGAAAAGACA
>Ga0307377_10003507_pt1 | contig 17665 bp, 23 predicted proteins | sample TR3MG_FD_202535 | JGI IMG/M metagenome (GOLD analysis project Ga0307377, IMG submission 202535) | Soil microbial communities from Risofladan, Vaasa, Finland - TR-3 | ecosystem: Environmental > Terrestrial > Soil > Coastal area > Acid sulfate soil | place: Finland: Risofladan, Vaasa | collected... | reverse complement strand
TGGACCTTTCGACGTAATGGCCGGTACCACGGAACAAGGTTTCCCCACCAACTGGATTCACGTAGATGTGGGCTATGCAACGTCATGGGCCGAGTTTGGTAGCGGCGGTGACGGTATTGCCCCTTTGGGCAAACAGGAGTAGTCAATGTCTGGGTTAAATTTCAGCTTTGACGATCCCTTTGATATCGGGGAACCATCATTGTTAGCAAAGATGGAGCTACATCTGGACGTAACCTATGGGCCACAAACTGGGCAATGGACAAGACCAGAAGAAGTTCCCGTTGAAGAACTCCACAAAGCATTTACCCAAATCATTGAAGATCACTTGGGACGGACCATTGAGATAGAACAACCACAAGTCGTAAAGTCGGCCTTTGGGGAATTTTATACTATCAACTTTGATTCGATCTTGGGTATGGTAGCCCTCCTCAATCAATCTTATGTGGTTGACCCGGCCACACAAGAAATCAGAAAAGCCACCAGTATCACAGAGTATGGCGAGTACATGGAGGAACATCACCGTGTCGGGCTTATAGTTCTCCAAAATGGCACCGAACAAGTGCGGGTATCAACAGTATTTTTGGGGATGCCCCACAATCGGTGGTCAGTCTGGGAAATCGACGGTGAACAGCATGGCCTTGAATTCTTTGAAACAATGGTGTTCAACCATCCCATCCCAGAATTAGACGAGTACAAGACACATTGGCGTACTTTAGAGGAGGCTCAGCAAGGCCACCAAAAAATAGTTGATCAACTACAAGAATTCCTTGATGGCCAAAAACGTAAGTTGTTGGTACTTTTGTTACACAAAGTTCGGTTAGATCAGGCTGTTGCCGATCAACAGGACGAGTTGGAAGAAAATCTATTCACTGGCCTATAATAACGGGGTTTGGAAAAATGTCCTCAGAAGAATCAAAAACAATCAGCCTTGAAGAAATTGAAGATGCCGCCGATCAGATCACCCCAACCGATGTGGTAGATCCGTCCGCAGTGGAAGATCCAGAAGTAGAAGAAACACACAATGAGCGAGTGCGCCGCCTCCATGACGAACTTCTCAGTACCAATCCCGATCACCCAGCATTCCCCCATCCCCCTAAAGGCCAGTACGATGAGGGCCTCATCAAACTTATTGAGCAAACCATTGCTGAAGAAGACGGCAGGGGCGATCTTGATGACATGGGACCAGACCCAACAGAACAGGATACCCTGGATTCGATCTGGGGGAAGTGGTCAACACGCACACGCACGGTCACTGCAAAGCGCAATGATCCTTGCCCTTGCGGGTCTAACAAGAAGTTCAAGAAGTGTTGCTTGAAAACCATGAACGTTTACGGTGAGTAATAATATGCACAAAGCACCACAGGAGCCAAAACGAGTTCGGACTATTAACGCCGTCAAGTGGGGCAATCGGTTGTTCACGCTGATCGATCACTTTCGGGTTGAGATTATCCGTGACTCAAGCGCCCCACGCTGGGTTAGAGCCAGACACGCGATCTACCCACCAATCTCTGGCAATGGCCATGACGACGACTCCGCCTGGGATGCCTGGCGGGAGGATTTTGCGCAGACCTATGACAAGGCCATAGAGGGCCGTCTAGGTGCCAACTTGGCCAAAGCTATCCTGGGTATGGTTCAACATGTGGTTATCGAGCGTACACGGCCTGCGGCCCCTAAAACACGGATGGGGAAAAAAGAACAGATGGTTGATATCAAGAAAATGAGCAAGGAAGAAAAAGCAGTGGTTCTTGGTGGGTTCTTTCTTTTGGGTAATGTGGATTTTAGTGATCCAGAGTTCCACGAAAAGTTGTTGGTGCCTGAAATTCGTCAGGATCTCGCTGAAGTGCAAACCATTTTCAGCAAGCTCCCGGCAGAAGATATCGAACGGTTGTGCGCGTTGGTCGATTCACCCCACAGATGAACTCTTGGATCAAACTGTCGAACGGGATTTACTTGAACCTAAGCAACGTCATGTACGTTGATGCAACCGTTCAGGAACCCGACGCTATAGATACTGATGGTGACCCAGCTATCTACATCTATGGCGTCGGCCCGTATCCCCTGACGATAAAGAGGGACAGCGAAGATGCGTCTTATGTTATGCAACAGCTAGATCTGTTGGTTTCAGGTAAAGCCGATGAGCAATGGAGGATCGACACGGAAGATGGGCTATTTTGAGTCGCTGGCGGGTTTAGGGATCTAGGCGTCAAACTTCCGCAGCTTCAAGTTCCTTCAGTTCTTTCTCTAACAATGTAGCAGTCTGTTGTTGAACAAGATGTTCGATGAAGTCGCCAACGGTTTTATCGTCGCGTTTAGCTGCAACCTGAGTTAGCAATCTTTCGATGTGCTGCGGTACTTTTATCGTCATTATTATTGATCCGTCAGAGAAAGATTCCTGTCGTTGGTTCCATTCAGAAAAAGTGTTCTCCAGTAGGTCCCCCGGAGATTTTCCGAGTATCTTTGCAACACACTTTATGTGATCGATAACTTTGGATCGGACAGCTATCATATTCAGTTTTTCAGGGGCATCCGGTATTTCAGATGTTCCTTCTACTCCCTCAACGCTTTCTATCTCGCGGATGTAGTACCCATTTTCCCAGCAGCTACAAGGGGCGCAGCGATGCCCATTACCATCTCCAGGGGTGTCGTCCCGATTATGAGTGTTCATTCTCCCGCATACTGGGCATCGTAATCCGATAACGGCACGGTGTCCAAAGTCTTCAACAACGTGGACAGTAAAGATCGGAGTTTCCGCGAAGTTAGATCGATGTTGTAAATTGTACTTTTTGATCTTCCCCAAGCACCGTTTACAGGTGACCTTTGTAAGGTCATTTGTGGTGTCTCCCCCATACTCCTCAAAGTAACGGCATTCGTACAAATAATGAACTTTTAACCAACGAGGTTCTCGACGCGCCATATCCTCCCAGCCTCCTATGTTTTGATTCCCAATTACATATTTGATACTCTATTTGGGAGGACGCCCCACAAAAACCAAACAGATCAATCTTCGTTGTCAATAGACGCTGCATGGAAGATGCGTTTGAAGCCGTCACGAACGCGGTTCATAAAATAAAAATCCCAACCTGGCCCAGGCTCTTGATCTTTGGAATATTTCCATTTTTTGTCATAGAAATTGTTGCTCGAGTAGACGTAGACCACATCCTCACCACGGTACTTACCCGATCCCAACAAGACCACAGAATGCCCATCTTCTGGACCTCTCCGCGAGAACTGCATTTGAACGAACGTACCGAAGGGGGCGTTCAATATATCGTCCGTCCAATCGGTCACTTCAAGAAACTCATAGCAAGGCTCTTGGTCTGCTAGCCACAGTAATCCTGCGGCAGACCCTGGGTGCTCTTTATCCCAAACCCCAAAGTAAGCTCGTAGTTCTTTGGCCTCTTTGATACCGAACGAGGACTCTGGGTAATCTGCAAGCCATTGAGTCCAGGCATCAAAGAAGATTTCGTTTGTGACACCATTACAGTACGTGTGGACGGGGTTTTTGGCTTTCAAGATCACGGCTCGTCTGCTATCGTTCGGCCCCTTCCAATAAACAGTTCTGGTTGCCCCGCCGCCCCCATCCAGCTTGTATGGAGCCCACCGGGAATGTACACCAATGATGGCGTTTTTGACGCATTGCTGCCAGGGGGTAAGTTCGTCGTCAGATGGGAGTAGCGGGTGGTTAGAGATATCTAAGTTCATGTGATCCTCCTGTGCTTTGGGTTCAGGAACCACTCAAATAGAGTAGATATAGGGGAACTATGCCGAGCAATGGGGCTTGAACTACAAAAAACACAAGGAGGTGTCATGTTATCTGAGCTAAGACAGCTATCGCTTGATTACTTGTGGGGGAAATTTGGAGGGGGTAAACCACCACCACCGGATTTGCCAGCATGGTTCAGGCAGCTAACAGACGATCAGGTCTACGAGATGCTGCCCGAACCTGACAACAACGTCAAACACGTTTATGTGTTGCGCCCAGACAATGATTCCGATCTGGCAATTTTGGAGATTCGGGAACACAAGTTTGGCAATGAGCCAAAGTATCCTTTCGTAAAGGTGCCTTCACAAAAGGCATACTTTGGGACTTGCATGAAGCGTACGATCAACAGCCAGACAAAAAATACCGCCCCGAACTCTGCCAAAGTTCAACGAACTTTGGATGCCTGGAAAGCATATCGGGACGATGGATCGTACTATTCTGAAATGTTCGGTGAGTTTTTACAAGTAGCTGAACGCAGCAAGATCCGCATTGAGGGGCAAGACGAGGAGCATACCATTGCAGATCATAAGGGATGCAAGAGCATCTTGGATATAGCTGTCAAGTTGATCTTGGACACGAAAACTTGTTTTTTGGTGGTGACAGATCTAAAAGGGACCCTCCCCGGAGAGTTAGAGACCTACCGTAAGTGGTTCCTTGAAAAAGAGATTGAGTCTCGGTACACCACACAGGACATTAAAGGGCATGACGATGGGACCTGTTCTTTGTGCGGCCAGCCCAATGTCACGATCTACCCCCAAGGGGTTAAGGGCGCGGGTATCAACATTTTCAACCAAGATCGCCCCAGTGCTTTTGTTAATTCCGATTTGTCGTTGGCCTGGAAGAGTTATGGCATTTGTGTGGGCTGTTGCCGGATCTTAACTCTGAGCAAGTTTTGGGTGATCCCCAAGCTCAAAACAAACATCGCTGGGGCACCTGCATTGGTTATCCCATCCATAAGCGCGGGGACTCCTGATAGGCACAATTTCCTCAAAGAGATAGACAACTTAGACCCTATGATCAATCCTACCAAGAAAAAGGGCAGCATCAAGGGTGGTACTGCACAAACAGAAAAGGATTTGTTGGAGGATCTGGCTGCCAATGATTCCTCGTTAGTGTCGCTCAAGATCTTGTGGGGCAAGTTTGGTCAAGATATCGGGGACATCGTAGGATTAATGCACGATATCATTCCGTCACGGATGCGCGATCTTTCGGCGCTCAATATCGAGGCAAACGATTGGAATACAACCCCCGTGTTCCCGACTCCAAAATACGCGGATTACAATGCCGAGTTCACCTTGGGGATGCGTTGTTTAAAACACCTGTTCTCTAAGGTGGACATCCCCAAGAAAAAGAGTACTGGTGGCCCTCCACACCCAGACGACACGGAGAAGGCATTTTCTTTCCGCCACACTATTTTGGAGTGCATCTACCACCAGCGCCGCCACCAACAACCACATCTGTTATGGGACGAGATCTACCGAACGGCCCGTTCCAATTTCCGATTGAGCCAACAGGCGGCAGAAAACCTTTACAGTACATCGTGGGCAAGCAAACCCCACGGTAAGCAAGCCCCATATGGAAATGTTGCGATGTGGGCGAAACACATGGCTCGGTTCCTCCATTATTTGCGACATGAGAAAGTAGGAGTATTACCTATGTGTGATCCTTATGTTCCAACACAAGAACGCCTGGCCCACATCTTTGATGGGGCTACAGGCATTGACACCCCCTCCAAGGCATTTGCCTTTTTGTTGGGGGCCATGCACGCCAAACTGATGTATTTTCAGAAGATCGATAGCCGCAGCATTTCATCTTTGGCGTGGCTCGAGCGCCTCCAACTTAGTGCTGACCAACTCCCCCATTTGTACATCAAGGTACGCGATCAATTGCAGCGGATGGAGTACGGCGACAAGCTCCGCGCAAGCCGCTCTGATGTCAAGACGATCAACGAAGAACTCAGCCGTATTGGGTTGTTGATTGGTGACCAAATCGATCTGACCCAACAACAAACCAACTACTTCCTTCTATTGGGCCAAGGTGTCTCCTTCCAGGTTGGGTGGCCCCTTGATACGGAGCCCAAGAATGGCGACGATCCCAAGGAGGCCGCATCTGACGCTTAACGGGATCGTCTCCCATTTTCAACCCATATAAATTTGTCTAAACATTAAAAACGATTGGAATTATTACCATGAGTGACGTGCTTTCTGTCCGACGAGAGTTCTTGTTCCTGGCGGATATCCGCAATGGCAACCCCAACGGTGATCCGTCTACCAACCAACCGCGCCGTTTGCCCAATAACCGCATATCTCCGTCTTTTGCCCGCCTGAAACGGTACGACCGCGACACCTGTATTGCAAAAGGTCAGAACGTTTTGATCGCCAAAGATGGCGGCATCGCGAGAACCCTTGGTGCGGCTATTTTAAAATGGTCCGAAGACAACAAAGATCTTTTGAAGAAAGACAAAAAAGGCAAGATCGATGCGCAGGACGCCTTCAAAGCCTTGTGCGCCCACTACCCCGATATACGCCGTTACGGCAGTTCGTTGGCCATAACGGAAGTAGATTTCACCCCAAAGAGCCTCACCGGTGCTGTGCAGATCGCGCCTGGACTCGGTCTGCATGATGTCCATGAAGTGTTCAGCCAAGGTACCACTGTGATGGCCGGTCAAGAAAAAAACAAACAGGGTACGCTGACTGCCAGTTCCTGGTTGACGTACTGTTTGTTTGGGTGGAACGGGATTGCCAATGAGCTTAACGCCCAGATCACGGGCATGACGACCGCAGAGTACTACGAAATGCTCCACAACTTCTGGAATGGTATTCGATCCCAGGGCAACACCCACTCCAAGACTTGTCAGTCTCCTCGGTTCATGGTGTCGATCACCAATAAAAAGGGTAACGAACACCAGTTTGGCACCCTTTTGGATTACGTTGCCACCCGCGCCAAGAACGGTTTGGGCGAGCGTGACTGGCAATCTCCTTTTGACTACACCCTGGATATCTCCAAACTGGTTGAGCGCGTCCAGCAGTACGCCCACTGCATTGAAAAGGTTGAGTTCGATGTTCATCCTGATATGACCCTGTCTCCCAAGATTCCGTCAGATTGGATCTTCATGAACATCGAGGGCTTCCCAGCTAAATCCATCAAGGGCCTTTTGGTTGACCAGGTGGAGGCCAAGTAACATGCGTTGTGTCAAGTTTCTCCTTACTGGTAGGGTGGGTCATTTCGCACGTGCCGAGTACAACGCTGGGTTCTGGGACACGTACCCGATCCCACCCCGTACGTCCCTCATGGGCCTTGTCGGCGCAATTTTGGGTCTGGACAAAGACGAACCCCAGGTGAAGCTTGCCGGATCGCTCTTTGCCGTTTCAGGCCCCATCCCTCAGATCCATTACCACATGGCGAACATGCGGAAAAACCGACCGCCCACGATCAAATCCTATACGCTTGCAAGTTTGGAAAAACACCGGGATGAAACCAAGGTCTTCAAAGTGTTTAACACCCGAATCCGCCAGGCCTGGTTGTTTGAGCCTAAGTTTGTGATCTACGCTAGCTTGCCGGGAGATTTCCACGATGAGTTCGTGACGCGAATCAAAACAGAGCAGTACCGCTATGCCCCTGTTTTGGGTAAATCAGGCATGTTCGCCCAGTTGGAGTTGTTGGGTGAAGAAGATGTCCAGGCCCTTCCAGAAGGACACCACGATGTTGTTACGGTCGTTCGGCGCACCCCAAGTACCAAACTGGTGCTTACCGAGCCGACGCCCCTACAGGAGCTTGTGATGCCCTGGGATGTGTCCCCTGATCGTGTCTTCACATTCAGCCCAGACCCCTACCTAGTTCAGCGGGATGGCGACCCAATCCCTGTGCATACTCCAGATGCCCACCAGTTTGAAGATCAATCGATCATGTTCCTGTGATCTAGCAGACTCAACCAACAAATAGCGTATATACCAAAGGCCAGGTTGAAATCGTTATCTACCGCCAAACTATACAATTTCGGCGGGGGGTCAGATGATATCCATTACCATAAGGCTTGCAACGGAGATAGTGGCGCGAGAAGTTTTGCATTTGATGGGGTCAAAACCAGATATCCATTACCATAAGGTTTGCAACCCACGGTGGGACCCGGCTGTAGGGGTGGCCCCCAAATATGAGGTCAAAACCAGATATCCATTACCATAAGGTTTGCAACTAGACATTTAATCATAGGGAGCTATCCATGAAAATTATTTCGCACACACCTAGTAAGATCAACCCAGAGGGTCTGACTCTGTATGATCACAACCGGCATCTCCAACACGCGATAGAGATCTTGATCCAATTGCATAGTTCAGGGACCGTATTCCGACAGGACGAATTTTTCTATTTGTGCATGATGGTGGTGCTTTGGCACGATTCAGGTAAGGCCATCAAAGAATTTCAGAGATATATCCAAAACCCACAGGCATGGCGGGGCAACCCTCTTAATAAAGCGCACGCCCTGGCAAGCTCTGTGATGGCGCTTTTGTATCTGGGCAAAGAAAAATCCGAGCCTTCCCTTGTGGTGGCGGCGACCTATATGATCGCAGGCCACCACACAGCGTTACCTACCAGGGAACGTTACCGGTTCGGCTTCAAAGACCAGATACGGGTGGACGTGCTCAAAGAACAACTGAAGAGCATTGATTACGATGCACTGGCCAAAACACTTCGTACCAGCAATCTGGGGGATCTGTTCGACAATCAATCAATTGATCGAGTCTCCAGAACAGGCCGCCTCATCGAGACCTATTGGGACAAAATGCCGCAAGATCGGAAATCTCTGTGGGCTTTTCGAGTCAAGACCCAACTGGCCTATTCTTTGTTGTTGGAAGCTGACAGGGCTCAACTCATTTTGGGGGATCTATCGAAATATGCGAAGCCCGTTGGTGGGGAGTCCCTGACCCAAGACAAGATCACGCGCTACCTGGCAGGGAGGAAATCTGTAGATCTCAACAAAAAGCGATCCGAGCTTGCTGACAAGGTGCTGGAACGTTTGGATCTGCCCCATGATGAACGGATCTACGCTCTGTCTGCTCCTACCGGGTACGGGAAAACGGCGTTGTCAGCACGTTGGGCCGCTAAGTGCATCGAAACTGGGGGGCCAAAAAAGGTGATTTACGTGTCGCCATACCTTTCAATTACACGTCAAACTGAAGGGGTCTTGCGCTCGATTCTAGGCGTCGATGAGTCTGGGGGAGTCTTGATGCCCTACCACTCCATTTCGGAGCGCAATTATGCCGACACAGAGCTTGATGGCCCCAACCAAACTGATTTCTACCTGGACACATGGAAGTCAGGTATCATTGTGACCACATATGATCAACTTCTCCTGGCAATGTTCAGCCCCCGGGCCAAGCACCAGATGCGATTCCACAATCTCTGTGACGCCCTGATCATCTTGGACGAGTTCCAATCAGTTCCTTGTGGGCTATGGGACTTGTTTGGCCAGATGCTCGATACGCTGACCAAGGCTGGGAACACCCGTGTGTTGGCGATGTCAGCAACGATGCCCAATTTCTTTGACGAAGCATACCTGTTGCCGACAAAGGAAGACCGTGACAACTATCGACTCAGCAACAACCGCTATACGATCTACTTTGACCAAAAAAACAGACAGACGATCAAAACCTTTACCGAATCGTTGGACATAAAATCTTGGAAGTCCGCCAAAAAGCGGGTCATGATCGTGGTCAACACTAGACGTACTGCCAGGAAAGTACGAGACTTTATGTTGTCCAAATACAAGGACAAAAGCACGGACAGAGTTTACTACATCAGCACGGACATTACCCCTGGCGAACGGGAACACATAATCGAACAGATCCAGGAAAACAATGATCCCTGTGTGGTTGTTACAACCCAGTGCATCGAGGCCGGGGTCGATATCGACGTTGACTTGATCTACTCAGACTTTGCACCATTAGATTCTCTGATTCAACGGGCTGGTCGTCTTAACCGCCACGGCACAGGGAAAAAGGGATCTATGTATGTGGTCTGCCTGGTGGACGATGCTGGGAAACTTGACTGTGAGAAGGTCTACGACTTGATTCACCTGGCAGTTACCCAGGAGAGGGTTCGAGCATATAGCTCAATAGACGAACAAAACCTCCCCCTGTCTTGTGATCGATACTTTCAGGAGTTGCGAAAAAAGAAAAACGATGGCGACGATCTGATCGAGGATTTTATAAACTGGAAGGGCCACCTAGATATCAGAACATTGCTACGCGGGGACCAATCTGGTCGTGATATTCAGTTCTTGTGTCTCCATGACCACCCAGAGTACCTTCCCCAAATCAAGGACGCCCTGGAACTTGATAATCCGTATGAACGCCGCCGTGCGCTGAGGGCCCTGGCCCCCAAGATCACAAACGTTACCATCTCGCGGTACAGCTACGAGTGTCCTGATCCCGACAGCATTTCTGAGTGGGTCGGCCCCTTTAGGGTATTAGATGAGAAACACTACACGCCCTACCGGGGGCTATCCACAGATGAAGAGGTTTGAAAAAAAACAAACAAAAAAACACCGAAAACACCCATTGTAACGAGGTTTGAAAAAAACAAAAATGAGTGCACCACTACCTATCCAAACTGGCGAAACCACAATTGTAGAGCTTTCCAAAGAACAGGCACAAGTAATGTATTGTGTCGGGACAATAACTCTTGAGGGGCGATCCCTACCGCTCTTTCAAGTGGCTAACAAGCCGATGCCCCACCAACAGGCTTGCGCCGAGGCCATCAGGCTGAACGCAAAACGTGATCCTGCTGATTGCCATGACCTTTCCAGGCACATGCGACCCCAGGATTATGAACAAGTCGAAACACCGCACATCTTGTGGGTCAAACGTGTCTTGGACGATGCGGGTGACAACTTTGAGTACGTCAGACAAGCACTGCATCGAGGAGGCCCGGCACGGCTTACATGGGCCCTCAAGGCGATTGAGGGTGCAATCGACCTCACCGAGAACCCAGAGGCAGCCAAGCAGCACCTAGAGCGTCTTCAAAAAGAGGGTTTGGGCGAACCGATGGAGATTGCCACTAGCTCTATGGGGGTTGCCCCAGAAGATCAGAAGTGGATCTATAAACTGTGGGAGATGGTGGGTGACATGATTGGATCGGCCCACAAGGTTGCAGACCAGATCCTCAAACAATGTGAGCCATTGGGGTGGACACACCTGTATATCGAACAACTTCTCCAGAGCATCAAGCCCTTGGTGTCGAACGAAACGCGGATTGATGATGTTGCGCATGCTGTTCGGCAACGAGAGGAAATAGCAGGTTGGTGGAATCCGCCAGCGCAAGAAGTACCTGGCGGTTCCGCCATCAAACACAATGCAGATATGGTTTGGAGTATCTTCCGAAATATTGGCGAATTTAAAGCCGCCATGAGCCTGCTGAAAGAGAAAAGGGGCGGCAAATGATCACCATCATCGAATTAGAGTTCCCCCCAGATTATCAGCCGCGAGGTCCACAGAGCAGGACTCTTCGTGGTGCAATTTGTGAGATTGACCCAGGGAACCCCCTTCTCTGTCAACGTGATTCGGATGGGAAGTTTCTTTACCGATACCCCCAGGTACAATACCGTTGGGACATTAACCGGCATCGTGGAATCCTTGTTGGTTTCCTTGAAGGGTCCGATTATTTGTTAAATATGAGGCTCACTGGTCGAACCTTGCGCCTCGGTGAAGATGAGGTACCCATAATCGGCACTCAGATCAATACAACACTGCTGGAGTTCAGCCAGTCGGACACGCTACGGCGCTACCGATTCTTGTCCCCTTGGTCACCTCTGGATGGAGATAGTTTTGCAAAATATTCCAGAATGTCCAAAGACGACCGCGCTAAATTGTTAGATCAAAGAGCGCGTAATCACTTGGTAAGTGCCATGCGTGATCTTGGGTGCCATCCAGATTGGCAGGTCACTGCCTCCGTACATGTAGAAGAAACTGCCCCCTGTAGGTACAAAGAGTCCACCAGCTTGATGGGTGTTTGGGGCACTTTGGTCTGTAACGTCAACTTACCAGAAGGGTTTGCGTTTGGCCGGAAAGTCAGCTACGGGTTCGGTTGGATAGGAGTTAACGGTGGGTAGCGTCCTGAGATTCAACGAAAAAGGAAAGTCAAAACTCATGCGTGCCGATAAGTTGGTTGAAGGAATCCAGATTATCCTCAAGTACTGGCCCGATGCCGAAGTGGAGCCTCAACATGATCTAATCTACGTTGGCGGCGATAAGATCGATCCGCCAACAAGCACGATGGCACCCGAAGATCGCCAACGGTTGGAGAAATTGGGCTGGGCCGTCGATGAGCAGTTCGATTGCTGGTACCGCTGATACCACTATACATAACGAGGTTTGAAAAAAGAAAAGTCTTCCCAAATACCATTACCATAGGGTTTGTAGCTCATTGGTAGAGTCAACTACTCTAAATAGTTTGGTAGGGGGTTCGATTCCCCCCAAACCCGTCGAGGTCGCCATTGCTAATGACCACGATCTGCCTTGAAGGGCAAAACAAACGGTAAACAGGAGCCACAAATGTACAATTTCCCATCCAAACAGTATAACGATGTACAACTCGAAGTTGTGTGTCAACAATTCAGGGCCATCGCACAAAAAGCAATTTCAGGAGGGCAAGTCCTCCATGTAGTCCTAAAACCAGCAGACCCCGCATACAACCTTCCTATAAGCCGTGAGTTGTACGAGGAGGCCGACCAACTCCTCAGTGTCTGTCGCGCACCGGATGGGACAGACGGAGAAGTCGTACTCAATGTGATCAAGAGCAGAGACGGTGAGTTTGATGTTCTATCCGGCAAGGTTGTAGACAACAGGAATGGCAAATGAGCGTTGATGAGGATCAATTAATCAAGCAAATGGAAACCCTGGCTGACAAGCTGGACGTATCCGAAGAAACACGCCCCATATCCGATATGATCCGGGGTTGGGTACTTTGTATTCAGGAACAGATGGAGGACGAGGACAAAGCATCTGAAGACTATACAGAACTCAAAGAAATAATCGACCGGGCGGTGAGTGATGCCAAGGGATACAAACCGTACAACCCCTGAACCACCCAAAACATTCTGGTTTTTGCGCCATGAGACTTGGATCGCGATTACTGTTGTTTGGGTAGTATTGATTTTGTTTGCGCTCGTTATACGTGAAAAATCGGCCAGTGATATGGTGCCAACATTTGCATTTCTGGCAATCGCACTAGCCAACGCTGTGGGGAAAACTTATGATTACTACAAAAAAAAGAGATCCTTGGGAAAATAACCTAGAAGCTCGGCTCATGCTCAGAAACCACGCAGGCCACGATGTACACTCGTTGGGTTCGTGGATTGCCTGTGTGGGGGAAGAGTTTCTACGGTGTAACTTCCCCCACAAAAAAGAGAACTGGATCGCACATCAGCTTGAGTATATGCGGTGGGGTACCTATTGGTCGGGGGGCAACGTTGAGTTCCGCTGGCAACACGGAAACCGCCCTCTTTTCCCAGCAGAACCAGATACAGACCTGACAGCCGATGATCTATTGAATATATATGAGAAGACCAGAGATTCCTGGGTTGCGCTCCATATTGGTGCCATACGAGTTGCCATGCAGTTTCTGGTCAAAAAAGATCAAGCTGCCGTTGAGCTACACCTACCGGATCAACTTGTTTGGCTACCAAAGTACCTGAGCGGGGAATACGGCGGCCACACAACAACAATCCTGGGTTGCAATGTTCGTTTTAAAGACCCGCCAATGGCAGTTACGGCCCCAGAGTTTGGCCCTCATGGAGTGCTGATCGAATTCCCTAAGTTCACTAAAGGGACTCTCAAATTGTTTCCAGATGTCTCCAGAGAGGCACTACGAAATGAATAGGGCGATGATGTGGGTCTTGTGGGGTTTGTTTGTGTTACTTGCTGTATTCTGTGCTTTTGTGCTTTGGGTCAACGGCCCGGATGACCAAGAAAACACATTTTGTGTGGTGGGCTTGGTGGTCGGCGGCTTTCAGGTGTTTTATGTCTCTTTTTGGTTGTTCATGACAAAAAACGATAGGAGAAGATGACGATGTTATCGACAATACTTTATACGGTTTGGTTGGTTGTGGCTGCGCTGGCTTGGCTGTTTTTGTTGTTTCTTGCACGTAGGGACATCAGAAAGGCGATCAAACCTAAAGTTACCAACATGGATGAGTTGGGGTCACACGTGGAACACGTGGTTGTCATGGTGCTTGGGTTCCCCTTGGTGGCGATAAGCTGGCCCCTTGTACTACCTGTGTTCTTTTTGATGCTTGGGATCGGCTTATTGTGGGATTCCCACATCAAGCCATACATGAACAAAGTGCTGTTCCCCCAAAAAACAGACGACGAGCCTATGTTGCCAGATGGTGGTGGGCCTGGTCATGTCGTGATCTATGGAGGCACTCCCACTGGCGGTGATCTTGTGGTGGGGGGCGGTACCGGTGGTACGGGAAATCAGACCCCAGAAGAATCGAGTGGCAACAAAGCCAATGGCCAACAAGATCCCCCAGAAGAAGATCTCGATAAAGACTCTTCTGACGTAAAAGAGGACACATGAGCTTGTTATGGAGTGTGGAGATTTGGCAGTTGAGCTAGACGCCCTGGCCCCCCCGATCCTGCAACAGGTTGTCCGCGATGCAATCATAAGCAATCTGGACATGAACACTTTTGCCAGCCAAAAAGTCATCCAAGACCAAGAACGTGACCGGCTCCAAGATCTTCGGGACGATATTTTGGCCTTCATCGAAAACCAAGACCAAGACTAGAAGAAACAAAAAAAGCGGCCATCACTGCCACCTAAATGGGGTATAAGTTATGTGTCTTTTATGCCGTACTTATAGGAGAACGCAATGAAGGTGAAGAACAATTTACGGAGAATCCGTGAAGATCAGATGATGTCCAAGGCTGAGTTGGCCCGACGTGCTGGGTTGTCTGTGCTTACCATTGATCGGATTGAGCGCGGTGAGCGATGCCGCCACGCTACCAAACGCAGGCTTTTGGAGACTTTTGGTATTGCTATTGAGGATCGTCAAAAAGTGTTTCCAGATCCCCCAAAGGAGAACGTCGAAGACTAGCCATGCAGATCGGCCAACTCACAATACTTGTCCAGAGCCGGGACACTAACAAACTGCCGTCCCCCGTCTTGATCTAAAACAACCGCTGCTAATCGCCCCCCAGCCACACACCCAAGATCTAGCCCCGTTGCATGGGGGAATTCTTTGGGTGCAACCTGCATAAAGGACTCATGCCCAAAGTACAGGTGTCCGAATCTCCCGTCGTAGATGTCGGCCCAAAAGATGTCTGTGGGTGTTTCTTCGCCCCAACAGATAAAGTCGCCTTTTTCTTTGACGTACTCTTTGACCCGAACCTCCCCGCCTAGCGGTGCCTTTGGGATGGGATCGTCTTTGGCTTGTTTGATCTTTTGTTGGAGTTTCCCAGAGGCGTCATACAGCCGCACTTCATGGCGGACCTCGTCAACACCACGGACGTATCTGGTTCTTAGGATACGCCCCAGGAGCTTACGTTGTTTGCTGGTCAGTTCGATTTCCCCGTCTGTGAAATCGGGGAGAAGATCATGCGCGGGGAGGACGCCGCCGTGTATGACGGCAACGCCCCATTCCCCGATGTGGCGCGTGATCTGTGTATCCGTCAAGAACTCGATGTCCTTTTCGGTAAGCTGTCCAGCCAGATCTTGGATGTAATCAGGGGCCTGATCGATCTTATCCAGGTATCTGAGGAATTTTTCCTCATGGTTCCCCTGAACCACATCAACAAAATACTGTTCAGCGAGTTTCTGCACTCGTCGTATAACCCCCAGACTATCCGGCCCTTTATCAATCAAGTCACCGACGAAGGTGATCCGGTCTGTTGACTGGAGGTGGAGTTCGGTTAGTAAAAGATCGAGTTCACGACAACACCCATGAACATCACCAATAATCACGTATCTTCCAAGTCGTTGCAACATATGTTTGTTCCTTTTGCCCACAGTTCCTTTAGCTCTTCTACTCGAATACTCCACCTGACGATACGGTGTTCAGGGATCTGACACAAAAAAGTGTATCTATAGATATCTTTTTTCAAGTGAGATACGCAAACATGACCCAGCCAGAAAAAACAGTAGACCCGACCAAGATGATCACCAACTCCAACTCATGTGTGGGGTGCGGCTATTGTTGCACCAAGGCGGCCTGTCCCTTTGGTGTATGGGACCAAGAAGCCAAACAATGTGAATCTTTGTTACCCCCGAACGAGCAGGGTCAGCGTCTCTGCGGGGCGTACGATGAAATTGTGGCCAGTGGGGAGAGGCTTTCACCAGCTTTTGGGGCTGGGTGTAGTTCTTCGTTGTGCAACGACCTTCGAGAAGACCTCATGCGCAAGTTGGCCCCCCTCAAGTGGGTACTGTGGGGTTTTTCACCAGGGCTTTTGCCAGACCAGGCATACAAAGAATTCACCCACGATATCATTGCCCACACGTTTGAGGCCGCAGATGCTTGGGATGGGCGGGTCACAGACCAACAGAAAGAGGCCCTGACAGTGTTTCGATCTTTCCTTGACGGCAAAGCCTCTTATGAAGAGGTTACGGCTGCCAGAAAGGCTGCGTGGCACGGTGGCAGTCCTGAAGAGGTCAGCCCTGCTGTCATGTTGTGCGGTGCGCTCATGATGGATAGCCTTGGTTTGGTGCGGAACGTCTTGGTATCGTTTGGTCATCTGCTCGATGTACAGTGGATGGCAGATCGATTATACGAGTTGATCCAAAATAATAAGACGCGAACAAGGTAAAATCGGGTATATAAAATAATGAATTGTGACGATACACCCCATACGGGGTTAAGGGATCGGTCTTGGAGCCACTGACTGATTCGGCCTTAGCGCGGGCTGACTTCAGGGTTTAGAAACCCTGGGGCTAACTAAATGTCGGCTACGCCTGGGTGCAGCCCGGGAAGATCCCCAGACGCTTGAGCCTGGTTATCAGAGTAGGTGGGAGGCATAGAAGTCCGAGTGCCCTTGTGGGGTGCTCGCTCGGAGCCGCCAATGAGACACCACCAACCAGGCGATGTACCGTAGAGGGAGAGGCAGCCCGGCGGTGGTGTACACAGCCGTTGAACGTCCTGACTACGGTGTGGAGGTGCTTTTGTCTTGGCCACTCCACCTGGGGACTTTTTTTATTTTAGCAATCAGGGTTGGGTCGATTTATGTACGAAAATACAGTGATCATTGTTAGGGGCCTACCGGGATCAGGTAAGGGCCATTGGGTCAAGTCCCAGGACTTCCCAGAAGGTTGGGCATACTGCTCTGCGGATGACTTCTTTGTAACAGAAGACGGGCAGTATAACTACATCAGAAGTCGCCAAGGAGAGGCCCACGCCTGGTGCTTGAAAAAGTTCATTACGGCCCTAGCTGACAAGGCTCCTTGCATTGTAGTAGACAATACCCACACGCGGCGATGGGAATATGACAACTACCTGCACTTGGCTTGTTTGCAAGGGTACGAAACCAAAGTAGTTGAGATTGTTTGTCAGCACCGCACGATGGCCAAAGTTTTTGCATATCGGAACATCCACAACGTCCCCGAAGATGTAGTAGAGGGGATGTTTGACCGGTGGGAGTCTCACGCGGGGGCCAAGTTGATCTTCCCTGGGTTTATGGATGAAGAAGAGTCCAGGGTGCGATCTTGGGCAAGAGACGTTGAGACTTACAACGAACGAGCAGCCGTGATTGCCAGGGCAATCCACAAGATCAGACAGCATTACGGTACCAATGTATCACATCTCATAGACCGCTGGCCGCTTCGAGGGGCTTCTTTTGTCGGAGATACAGTATGTGTGTCTTTTGATCGCCCAGACGGGGTTGCTGCCATGCACATCGAGTTTCCAATCAAATACCT
>Ga0307377_10003506_pt1 | contig 17671 bp, 12 predicted proteins | sample TR3MG_FD_202535 | JGI IMG/M metagenome (GOLD analysis project Ga0307377, IMG submission 202535) | Soil microbial communities from Risofladan, Vaasa, Finland - TR-3 | ecosystem: Environmental > Terrestrial > Soil > Coastal area > Acid sulfate soil | place: Finland: Risofladan, Vaasa | collected... | reverse complement strand
GCGCCCCACGTGCCCGCGGGCCCGACCCCGGCGAGCGACCCGCTGCTCATCTACTTCACCTCGGGCACGACGGCGCTGCCGAAGATGGTCGAGCACACCCAGGTGAGCTACCCGATCGGCCACCTCTCGACGATGTACTGGATCGGGCTGCGCCCGGGCGACGTGCACCTCAACGTCTCGAGCCCGGGTTGGGCCAAGCACGCCTGGAGTTGCGTCTTCGCGCCCTGGATCGCGGGGGCCACGATCTGCATCTTCAACTACACCCGCTTCGACGCCGTGGCGATGCTCGACGTGCTGCGCGACGCGCAGGTCACGACCTTCTGCGCGCCCCCGACGGTGTGGCGCATGCTCATCCAGCAGGACCTGCCGTCGTGGCAGCTCGGGCTCCAGGAGCTCGTGAGCGCGGGCGAGCCGCTCAACCCCGAGGTGATCGAGTCCATCGAACGGGCCTGGGGGCTCACCATCCGCGACGGCTTCGGCCAGACCGAGACGACGGTCCAGGTGGGCAATCCCCCCGGCCAGCGACTGAAGGCCGGTTCCATGGGTCGGCCCATCCCCGGCTACCACATCGACCTCGTGGACCCGCTCACCGGCGAGGTCGCCGAGGACGGCGAGATCTGCGTGCGCTGCCAGAGCGAACCACCGGTCGGGGTGATGACCGGGTACCAGACCAGCGACGGTCCGAGCGAGGAACTGAACGCCAAGGCCTTCGCCGGGGGTTGGTACCACACGGGCGACATCGCGCGGCGCGACGACGACGGGTACATCACCTACGTCGGGCGCACCGACGACGTCTTCAAGTCGAGCGACTACCGGATCAGCCCCTTCGAACTCGAGAGCGTGCTGATCGAGCACCCCGCGGTCGCCGAGGCGGCCGTCGTGCCGGCGCCCGACGAGCTGCGCCTCTCGGTGCCCAAGGCCTACGTGTCCCTGGTCGCCGGTCAGGTGCCGAGCCGCGAGCTCGCCGGGGACATCCTGCGCCACTGCCGCGAGCAGCTCGCGCCCTACAAGCGCATCCGCCGGCTCCAGTTCGCCGACCTGCCCAAGACCATCAGCGGCAAGATACGCCGCGTGGAACTGCGCAACCTCGAGGCGGGTAACGCCGGCGTGAAGACGAGCGAGGAGTACCGCGACGACGAGTTCTTCTAGGCGCCGCGCCACGCCGCGCCGCCCGCCGCGCCCGCGACACCTCATCGCCGCCGTCGCGGCCACGGTGACCCTGCTCGGGGCGACGCCCGCGGGCGCGGGTTCGCGGGTCGCGCCCCCGCCGGTCGGCGCCGCGTTCCAGTACCAACTCCAAGCCGCGTCGACGGGTGCGGGGACGTCGGGTGGCATCGATCTGTCGCTCTGTACGGTGCCCTTCGGGGGTGGACCCTGCGTGCGCCCGAGGGTCTTCGACATCGACCTCTACGGACCCAGCGGTGCGCCGAACCACGCGGCCGTCGCGGCGATCCACCGCGCCGGCGGCTACGTCATCTGCTACGTCGACGCCGGCACCTGGGAGAACTGGCGACCCGACGCGCGGCGCTTTGCCGCGGCGCTGCTCGGCCGTTCGAACGGGTGGCCCGGGGAGCGCTGGCTCGACGTGCGCCGACGGGCCGTGCTGCTGGGGATCATGGCCCAGCGCGTGGCGCGCTGCGCGGCGGCGGGCTTCGACGCGGTCGAGTTCGACAACGTCGACGGCTATTCGAACGCGACGGGCTTCGCCATCACCGCCGCCGACCAGCTCCGCTACGACGAGGCGCTGGCGGCCCTCGCCCACCGCGATCACCTGGCGGTCGGACTCAAGAACGACGTCGCCCAGGTCGCGACCCTCGAGCCCTTCTTCGACTTCGCGCTCGACGAGAGTTGCGTGCGCTACGCAGAGTGCGCCGGTCTGTCCCGGTTCCGTCACGCGGGCAAGGCCGTCTACGACGTGGAGTACGGGGTCGCCCCGGCGACGTTCTGCGCCCAGGCGGCGGCCGCCGGCGTCACCGCGATCGCCAAGGCGTTGAGCCTCACCGCGCGACCCTGGTCCAGCTGCTCGCTTCACCACTCGTCGAGGTGACGCTCCATGGGCACGATCACGAGCGGCACGTGGGCCCGCTCGGCCAGTTGCAGACTGGTGCTGCCGAGCAGGAGACCCGCGTGGGCGCCCTGGCCCCGCGAACCGACGACCAGCAGGTCGGCGTGGACGGGATCGTCGATGGCGCGCAGCATCACCGAGCAGGCGTCGCCGTCGCTCAGGTACCAGCGCAGTTGGGTCATGTCGAAGTCCACGTCCTCGGCGAGTTGGCCGACCGACTGTTCGAGTTCGAGCGAGGCGCCCTGACCCTCGAAGCGGGCGAGCAGCCCCACGGCGTGCACCACGACGACGGTGGCGCCCGTCGAGCGGGCGAGTTGGAACGTCCACAGGAGCGCGGCCTGGGCCGAGGGCGATCCGTCGTAGCCAATGGCGATGGTCTGGGGGGTGGTCATCGCGGGTCACGCTCCTTGGGTTCGGTCTCGAGGGCCAGATCGATCGCCAGGATCCGCTCGGCGCCGGCGCGCGCCACGTGTTCGGCGCCCGGGCCCCCCGAGGTCGGTGCTTCGGCTTCGTAGTCGCTGTCGACCAGGGCGCCGAGGGTCGCGGCGACCGATCCGCGCAGGGCCGCGAGGTCGTAGCCACCTTCGAGGAACAGGGTGAGGCGACCCGGTTGGGGGGCGAAGCGCGCCACCCGTCGGGCCAGGGCCGCGAAGTCACCGCTCGAGAGCGCCAGGTCGGCGAGGGGGTCGGACCGGTGCGCGTCGTACCCGGCCGAGACGAGCACCCACGTGGGGGCGAACTCCTCGACCGCCGGCGCCACGACGTCGTCGATGGCGCGCAGCAGCACGTCCCCGGTCGCGCCACCCGGCACGGGGAGGTTGATGGTGCGCCCGAGCGCGTCGTAGCCGCCGATCTCGCGCGACCCGCCGGTGCCCGGGAAGAGCGGCCACTGGTGGGTGCTCACGTAGAGGACGTTCGGCTCGTTCCAGAAGATCGACTGGGTCCCGTTGCCGTGGTGCACGTCCCAGTCGATGATCAGCACGCGCTCGCCCCGCGCGACGAGGGCGCCGGCGCTAACCGCGATGTTGTTGAGCAGGCAGAAACCCATCCCCCGGTCGCGCAGCGCGTGGTGGCCCGGCGGTCGCGCCGCCACGAACCCGACGCCGGCGTTGCGCCGGTCGAGTTCGTCGATCACGGCGAGCCCCGCACCCGCGGCGTAGCGCGCGATCGACCACGAGTCGTAGGTCGCGTAGGTGTCCTCGTCGATGTTCCCGCCACCCGCGTAACAGAAGGCGCCGAGCTCGTCGAGGTAGCTGCCGTCGTGGACCCGGGCCAGTTCGGCGCGGGTCGCCGCGTAGGGCGCGAGCACCGTCATGGCGTCGCCGAGGTGCAGGTCGCTGATGCCCGCGAGGGCCGCGGTCAGCCGCTCGGGACGCTCGGGGTGGCCCGGCTCCTCGTGTTCGGCGTCCTCGACCGGACCGTTCACGACCAGCATCAGGCGGGGTCCTGCTTCGCGAGCAGCTCGGCGATCATGCGGGCGCGCCGCGCGCGGACCTCGCGGCTCGCGTCGGTTGGCGCGATGGGGAAGCGCACGCTGATGATCTCTTCGTCGAGGGTGGTCTCGACGACGTAGCCCGAGTAGTAGAAGACGTTCATCATGTCGCGGTTGCCGGCCTGGGTCTCGGCCGTGAAGGTCGTGATGCCGAGGGGGAGCGCCGCGTCGGCGAGGTGCTCGAGCAGCAACAGGCCGATTCCCTGTCCCTGGTACTGGTCCTCGACGACGAAGGCGACCTCCGCCTCGGTCGTGCCGGGGATCCGGTCGTAGCGACCGACCCCGATCATGACACCGTCGAGCAGCACGATGAAGGCGAAGCGGTCGACGTAGTCGACGTGGGTGAGGTGACGGACCTCGGCGTCGCTCAACACCGGGTGCAGCGAGAAGTAGCGGCGGTAGACCGAGTCCGAGGAGAGACGCGCGTGGAAGTTCACCAGGGTCGCGTCGTCGTCGGCGCGAATGGGACGCATGTGCAGCCGGATCCCCTTCTCACTGATGACGTCCTCGGCGAGTTCGGCGGGGTAGTCGCGCGGAACCGGCATCGGCTCGGAGGTGCTCTCCATCGACGTGGCCCCTTTCCGACGGACGCTTCGGCGCCCGTCACTCCCATCATTCACCCATTCCGGTCCGCCAGCGAGGTGGCGAAGGTCCCGGTCGCGGGCGCGTGGGATCACGGGCGAGATACCCGTCTTACTCGACGTGAAGCCGGAGGGGTTGAGGTGGGCCCACGTGGGGTTTTGGAAGATTTCGGGAGTCGGCTGCGAGGTCGGGCTCTATCGGCGGGGCCATTGGACTGGTTGGCATTCACCGGATCTGTGGAGCCAGTGGTACTGCAGAACTGATCCGGGTTCAACGTGGGCTCTGTCGAAATATTCGTCTGAGTTGTCGAGATTCATTGGTAAATGGCAAGGTTCAGGATTCAAAAAACTAAGGTTCGGTTGTCAAAAAACTAAGGTTCAATGGTCAAAAAACTAAGGTTTGTGGTACCATAACTGCGTGGTCGGAGAGTCAGTCCCTATTCGAGAGCGTCGAGCCCTCCAGGTCGTGAACCGGCTGATGAACGACGCACCTGTCGTCTTGCTCGAGGGGCCACGCTCAGTCGGAAAGTCGACTCTCCTGCGACAGATAGCTACTGAGCACGACGGCGAACTAGTCGATCTCGACGACCCGCCCACTCGAGACGCAGTCGCAGCGGACCCGGCACTCGCCATCATTAGTAACCAGGTCGTCTGCATTGACGAGTACCAGAAAGCACCGATCGTCCTCGACGCCATCAAGACCGCACTCAATAAAAGGACGGTACCGGGCCGCTTCGTGCTCACCGGATCCGCCAGACACGACGCGCTCGCTCCCGCCGCACAGGCACTGACGGGGCGCCTCACGACCCTGCCTATCTATCCTCTCTCACAAGGGGAGCAGGCCGGCGTACGCGAGGACTTCCTCGAGGAGATCATCGAGAACCCCATCTCCGTCGTTACCGCTACTCCCTCCACGTCCGACCGGTCTGACTACATCGACCGAATCTGCCGTGGCGGTTTCCCCTTGGCACTGAGGGCATCGTCTGACGCAGCCCGACGCCGCTGGATTCGCGATTACGTCAGGCTGACCCTCGAACGCGACATCCGCGAACTCAGCAAGCTTCGACAAGGTGAGAAGCTGAATCTTCTATTGGGGCGTCTCGCCGGTCAGACAGCGCAGGTGCTCAATGTCGCCAAGGCCGCCCAGTCCGTGGGTCTCGACCCGGTGACTGCGGAGAGCTACCTGGTCTTGATGGAGAAGGTCTTCTTGCTCTATCGACTTGATGCCTGGGGTAAGACGCTCATCGCTCGATCAGTCGCAAAGCCCAAGATCCACGTTCTCGATTCAGCGGTAGCGGCCACTCTCCTACGATTGACCCCCGAGAAACTGTCCACGCTCGACGCGACCGTCAGTACCGAATTCGGTCATCTGCTCGAGTCGTTCACCGTGGGCGAACTGCGAAAGCAGGCCTCCTGGCTCGACTCGATAACAGGCCTCGGCCATTGGAGGTCGCACGATGGCGGTGAGGTCGATCTAGTCGTCGAGTGTGAAGATGGTGGAATCATCGGATTCGAGATCAAGGCTGCTCGACGCGTACAGGACGATGATCTACGGGGACTTCGTCAATTGCGCGAAGCGGTAAAGGAAAACTTCGTCGGAGGTTTCGCGCTCTACCTGGGGGAGCGGTCCTATACGCGCGAAGACCGAATCCACGTGGTTCCGCTCGACCGCCTTTGGACCAGCGTTCGCTGAATCAGGACCAGTCTGGCACGAGGTGCCGTCGCTCCCGGGTGCATTTCGTTCGAGCACGCTTGGGTGCAGTGTCTTCGCCGATCACCCTGCAAGTCGACTGTCAACGGTGTGCATGGAATCTCGGCCGATCCACCAACTCTCTTCAACCCCATCCGTTTGACCGACACCAGTCAGTCTCCGGTGGGCGCGCCACTCACACGCGTGGCGGCCAGCCCGGTATCGTGCCGCGACCCGAGGGGAAGCGGACGTTCTTCGCTCGCACGAACTCGTGCAGGGTCTCGGGTCCGTACTCGCGGCCGTAACCACTGCCCTTCACGCCACCGAAGGGCGAGCCGATGAAGTTGCGACGGGTGTAGTTGTTGACGAAGACCATGCCGACCTCGAGCCGTTCGGCCAGCCGGTAGGCGCGGACCTCGTCTCGGGTGCAGATCGCCGCGGTGAGGCCGTAGTCGGTGGCGTTGGCGATCTCGACCGCCTCGTCGTCGGTCTCGTAGCGCATCAGGCTGGCGACCGGTCCGAAGATCTCCTCGCGCGCGACGGTCATGTCGGAGGTGACGTCACCGAGCACCGTCGGGGCGACGTAGAAACCGTGCTCGACGTCGACGTGACCGGGGACCGCGCCCTGGTAGAGCAACGTGGCGCCCTCGGTCACGCCGAGGGCCGCGTAGGCGAGGACCCGCTGCTGCTGTCGTTGGTCGACGAGGGGGCCGATGTCGGTGGTGGCGGCGAGGGGGTCGCCCACCACCAGCTCGGCGGTGGCCGCGACGAACTTCTCGGCGAAGGCGTCGTAGAGCGAGGAGTGGACGAGTATGCGCGAGGTCGAGGTGCAGGCCTCGCCCTGGTTGTAGAACATGCCCTCGATCGCGATCTCGACGGACTCGTCGAGGTCGGCGTCGTCGAGCACGATCAGCGCGTTCTTCCCGCCGAGCTCCAAGGTGGCGAACGTGAGGTTCTTCGCGGCGCTCTCCATGACCTTGCGTCCCGTCGCGGTGGCGCCGGTGAACGAGATTCGCTCCACGCGCGGGTGCGAGGCGAGCATCGCGCCGGCGCTGAGGCCCGACACGGCGTTGATGACCCCGGGGGGCAGGACCTCGTTGGCGATCTCGACGAGGCGCAGCACCGTGAGCGGGGCCTGCTCACCGGGTTTGATCACGACGGTGTTGCCCGTCGCCAGGGCCGGGGCGCACTTCTTCGAGAAGTGGATCGGGGGCCAGTTGAAGGGCAGGATCGCCGCCACGACGCCGTAGGGCTCGTAGGTCACGCGCGCCTCGATGGCGCCCTGGTCGAGGATCTGGCCGTGGATCATCTCGGTGAGGCCCGAGTAGTAGTCGAAGCTCGAGTGGCTGGAGGTGACGTCCACGCGCAGGGCGTCGCGCTTGGGCTTGCCGACCTCGCGTGCGCAGATCTCGGCCAGCTCGTCGGCGTGTTCGCGGATGCGCGCCGCCACTTGGCGCATCAGCGCGCCCTTCTCCTTGGGGGGCAGGTGGCGCCACACCTCGTCGTAGGCGCGTCGAGAGTCCATGACCGCCCGGTGGACCAGTGCCTCATCGGCCGAGACGACCCGGGCGATCGCCTGGCCGTTGGCCGCCTCGAGGACGTCGAAGGTGTCGAGGCCAGCCGCGTCGACGAAGGCGCCGTTGATGAAGGCGCCCCAGACCGGTCGGTTGGCGAAGAGCCGTTCGGACGCGTTCGCGTCGTGTCGCGTGGTGGTCGATTCGTTGGTCACGGGCTTCCCCCTCAGGACGTGCCCCTCGGGCACGGTTCGCGGCAGTGAAATCACCCTAGCGACCGTGCTGGGGCCATTCCATTGACAAATGTTCAACCGCGGGCGCTCGGGCCGGTCAGTCGAGGATGTCGGGTGCGATGAAGTGCTCGAGCTCCCGCTCGACCTCGTCGAGGTCCGCGGTCGGCAGGAACCGACGGCGCAGTTCGAGCAGCGTCGCCACCGACGCCCGATCGATGCGTCCCGAGGGCAGGAAGCCGTTCGCCGGGTCGAGCAGGCAGCGATAGTGGGCGCGGGCCTCATCCTCGTCGAGGTCGAGCAGTTCGCGGGCCGATTCGATGACGAGGTCCTCGCATTCGCCCGCGACGATGTGACGGATCGTCGCGTCGATGACGTCGGTGAAGCGGCGGTGCGCTTCGCGGCGCTCGGGGTCGTCGGTCGCCATGCGGGCGATGACCGTGCCGAGGTAGGGACCGACGTCACTCACCGAGCTGTGGATGGTGCACCCGGCGCCCTGCGCGCGCAGTTCGTTCCCGGCGTTCAGCACGGTCGCCGCGCACTCGCCCGTCGCGAGGGCCGCCGCCCGTCGCGGTGTCGATCCGAGGGTGCTGAGGGTGTAGTCCTCGCGCGAGAGTCCGGCCCGTCGAAGGAGTTCGTAAGCGACGAAGGCGAAGCCCGATTGGGGGACATCGACTCCGATCGGCTTCCCCCGGACCATCTCGGGCGACGTCACGCCGGGCGCCAGGCACAGCGACAGACCAAGGCCACGGTCGATACCCCAGATGATCTCGACGGGCAGGATGCGGCCCAGGGGATTGTTCGCCACGAAGCGGTAGGCGATGACGTTGTCGGGACTGGTGAAGACGAGGTCGTATTCGCCCGCCTCGAGCGAGGTGAACTGCGCCGGCGAGGAGACGACCTGGGTCTCGTGGACGATGAGGCCGGCCCCGGCGAGCGAGCCGTCGCGTCGGGCCACGTCGAGTACCACCGGATGAGTGAAGGTGCCCACGTTCAAAACGAGTTCGCGCATCGGGCCATGTTGTCACATGGCTTCATCGGCGGACACCGACCGCGGACGCGAATCTCACCCGCAGAAGTGAACCATGGCCTTGAGTCCGTTGAGAGTTCGGTCCAAGGTTGGGGCCGTAGCCAGTGGGAGGTCTCTCGCATGCACCACGTCGTGATTCTCGGGGCGGGCGCTGGGGGCACGCTCACCGCGAACCGTTTGCGTCGGAGGTACTCATCTGATGATGGCGATACATGATGATTCGGTTACGTTTCCCGTCCGCCAGAACTGACAAGGCCTTTGGTCAGGGATGATGTGGGGACCTGCGTTGCTTTGCCACCCCATCTCCGTTACGGTCGTAGGGGGGTCGACGAGGCCTCCCGAGGAAGAGGTGGTCCGTGAGTAATTTCCATTCTTGGCGCGTTCGCAGTGTCCGTACGATTCTCGCGGCGGTGACCGCCAGCGCCCTGATGGTGTCGGGCGCGGTGTTCGCCGTGTCAGCCTCAGCCGCCAACGGCGCCACCCAGATCGTCATCAAGACCCAGCCAGCGACGACCGCGAACAGCGGGGTCGCACTCACTCAACAGCCCATCGTGTGGATCGCCGATGCGAGTGGCGCCGCTGTATCGCTCAACTCGACGGTCACCGCGACCATCACGTCACAAAGTTCCTCCGCCCAGTTGGCCAATGCCTCTGTTGTGGCAGTCAACGGGGTCGCGACCTTCAGCAACTTGATCCTCAACACGCTGGTGGGCACCTACACCCTCACCTTCACCGACACCACGGACTCGGTGACCTCGGTGGCGTCGACTTCGATCACCGTGTCCGCGGGCGCGGCGGCCAAGTTGGCGGTCACCACTCAGCCATCGCTGGGAGAAGTGACGGGCAACGCGCTCGTCACCCAGCCGGTCGTCACGGTCGAGGACGTGAACGGTAACCCTGTGACCTCCATCAGTTCGGGCACCGTCGCGGCCTCGACGACTTCCTTGGGATGCACCGTGACTGGTGGCTCTACATCGGGCATCATCATTTCCGGTGTGGCGACCTTCAGTGGACTCACCATGACCGCCACTTCCGGAACCAACTGTGTGCTCACCTTCACCTATCTCTCTCTGCCGACCGTGGACTCGACCTCGGTGCTCATGTCGAACGCGGCGACCCATCTGGTGATAACCACCCAGCCCTCAAGCAGTGGCCTCAGCGGGGCCGCACTCAGCCCGCAGCCCGTCGTAAAGATCTATGACTCGAATTCAACGCCAACCCAGGTCAAGTCCGACACCTCCACGGTCACGGCGACCATTACGTCGGGTACCGGCACCGTCACCAACGCGACGGCCGTCGCCGTGGCGGGAGTGGCAACGTTCTCCGGTCTGGCGCTCAACGCCCCGGCTGCCCTCAACTACACGCTGACGTTCACGGATGGATCACTCACCCCGGCGACGTCGTCAGCGATCACCATCACCGCCGGTGCGGCGACCAAATTGTCCGTCGTTACCCAACCGTCGACCACCACAGCCAGCGGCGCCGTGCTCGCCCAAGTACCCCAAGTGAGAGTCCTGGACTCGGGCGGCAACCTGGTCTCGAGCAGTGCGACCATCACGGCCACGTTCACTTCGGGCGGCGTATCGATCACCAACCCCACCGCCACGGCCGTGTCCGGTACGGCGACCTTTACCGGGATGGCCCTCAACGCCCTCGTCGGTTCTTACACCATCACCTTCAGTTCTCCTTCGTTGACCGCCGCAGTATCGACTTCCGTGTACGTGAGCGCCGGTGCTGCGACGAAGTTGGCGATCGCCACCCAGCCCCCGACGAGTGTCGCCAGTGGTGTCGCGATGACCACTCCGCCGGTGGTGAAGGTCGTGGACTCGGGTGGCAACGTGGTCACCTCCAACTATTCGACCGTCACCGCGACCGTCACCTCGGGGATCTACTCATTGAGCAACCCCACGGCCGCGGCGGTGGCGGGCACGGCGACGTTCTCCGGCCTCGCACTCAACGCGCCCGTCGGCAGTTACACCCTGACCTTCACCGCCGTGGGGTTGACCCCGATCATCTCGAACCTGGTTTCGGTGACGTCGGGCGCGCCGACGCACCTGGTGATCACCACCCAGCCATCGCCGACCCAGGCCAGCGGCGTGCCGCTGGCGGTGGTGCCGGTCGTCAAGGTCGAGGACGTGGCCGGCAATGTCGTGACCGCTGACGCATCCCTTGTTTCCGCGAAGATCACTTCGGGTGGCGTCTCGGTCACCAACGGCGCCCAGACCGCGGTCAACGGCATTGCCACCTTCACCGGGCTGGCGCTCAACGCGAAAGTGGGGACCTACACCCTGACCTTCACCGACGGGACTTTGTCACCGGCGGTGTCGACGAGTGTGACCATCTACGTCGGACCAGCCACGCATTTGGCCGTCTCCACCGAGCCCAGTGCCGTCGCCCAGAGTGGCGTGGCCTTCGCCACTCAACCAGTCGTCGCGGTGCTTGACTCCGGCGGCAACGTCGTGACGGCCGTCAACTCGGGTTACGCGACGGCCGGCATCGCGAGCGGTTCTGGCGGAGTCATCAGTGCGGGCGCGGTGGCCACCTTCGTGTCCGGCGTCGCGTCCTTCAGTGGACTCGCCATCGCGGGGACCAATGGCGTGAGCTACGGTCTCGTCTACTCCGGTGCCGGCTTCAGTGTCGTTGACACCAGTCGGGTCACCTTGGGCACCGCCCAGTCGCCGCTCATCATCACGACGCTCCGCGCCACGTACGGGCGCAACCTGCGTCTGGCGACACGTGGTGGTTCGGGCACGGGTCCGGTCACCTACGCAGTGGTGAACGGCACGGCCAAGGCCTGTCGACTCAACGGCGCGGTGCTCTTCTACTCGAGCACCGGCACCTGCATCGTCACCGCGACCAAGGCGGCGAGCGGCAACTACCTGGCCGTCAGTTCATCGCCGACCACCGTCACCGTGGTGAAGTTGCGGATCCCCCGTGTCGTGAACGTCTACTTCTACGGCAATTCGGCGGGGCTCACCAACCAGGCCCGCCACAGTCTCATCCTGCTGGCCCGTCAGTTGACGTCCGCGTCCAAGGTGAGGATTCTCGGCTTCGCCCCGCACAACATCCGCCTGGCGCGGGCCCGGGGACAGAACGTACGGGCCTTCCTGAACGCGCGCGTCCACAGCCACTTCCAACTGGTGAATCAGACCAACACGCGTCTCCAGTTGGTGCGGGTCACCACCCTTTCGCAGTAGTGCACACCCTCACGTGATCGCCCTCGTCAAGGGGGCATCACGTGAGGGTCGCTACCCCGTTGCGGTTCGAGTGAACCTCGAGTCGACGTGAGCGCCCGCAGACCAGCACGTTGACGATGCGACGCGCGCCCGCTCACGGAGGAGTCAGGGTCGCCAACCACGATCCGAAGTGGCATATTCGACAGTGTCGAGGGCGCCACGCAAATAAGCAAATCCTTTGGAATAAACTTTTTAAATAACATTTCGCATTCTGGTCTGTTCTAGCGTCAGAAATGCCACGTATTTTGAAGTCGAATGGGACTTACGGTGCGTCGTGCTGAACGGTCGGGGGCCGGAGCATGGAAATGGAGTGTCTGGGCGATGAGCAGCCCGCGAGTCTCATCGCCCACTTCCGCGGGGACCGAGAATGGTGCATCCTCGGCAGGGTTCGAAGTCCCGAAGTGGTTGGTGGGCCCGTCGTGCAGTCGTGGCGGCCGCACCGTGCCAGCCTTTCGACATCTGTGGCGAGGCTGACCACCCGAATTCACCAGGGGCGTCCGTCACGTCGTGGTCCCGATCCACGGAACGAAACAACGTTGTTGAAGGACCTAGGGCCGCGAAGACGCGATGACGTCAGCCAGACTGATGCTGGCCAGGTCGCGCCCGAGTCCGGTCTGTGCCGTCGACCAGAGAAGATGCAACCCGCAGTGTTCGACGTTCCCGCAGGGAATCCCATTCAGAACGCAGAACGACGAGTTGATTGGTCCTTCGAAGGCCTCGGTGAGCGTTCGCATGTCGATTTCGCTCGGCGAGCAACTAAGGCGGTAGCCACCTCGGGGTCCCGACATGGAGGAGACGAGTTCTGCGCGACCGAGTGTCTGCATCAGGCGGTGGATCGAGACTGGGCCGATGCCCGTCATTTCACTGATCGAATCGGCGCTCGAGTGACCGCCCTCGCTCGTCGCCAAATACGTCAGAATCCGGATCGACTGGTCCAAACGATGCGTCGGAACAAGCTTCACAATTCCAACCCCCTCCCAACAGTTCAGAAGCACCCAACCAAAGGGCTAGCGATCCTCACGAGAAAGACGAATACCAGTCGCTCGGAGCCGATGGTCCGCTCACCCTACCAGTCAGAACCTGAGGTGACGTCGGCTGGAATCGCGGACTTGCGCCGGGCTGCGCTCCGGTCCGACCAACCTCGCAACGTCGTCCGCATCATTCGTGCGATGCCAATGGACCCATGCAGATTCGTTCCAGCAGCCAGACCTCGGGGGTGTCCGTGGTGACCCGACCCGGACCGTCCGGTCGCTCGATGCAGGTTGGGCGACGGGGCACCGTCGCCACAAGGGCGCTGCGGAATTCCTGTGCGAACTTCGGCGATGGCGCCGACCAGGAACACGTGGCCGCTGCCATCGGACTCGGGAGGGCGAGCCATGTTTACTGAACTTTCTACCGAAGAGATGTTGAACTCGTTACCCGACGCGGTGCTGTTGGTTGACTCGCGCGGGTCCATTCGATTCGCAACAATGACCATGAGTGAGTTGAGCGGCTTCGAACCGGGGGAACTCGTGGGCCAGCCGCTCCAGTTGCTCATCCCGGCCGCCCACCACGCGGACCACTCCCATTCACTGGTCGAGTTCTTCCGTGATCCGACTCCGCGATCGATGGGGCTGGCGCAGCAGATATCACTGGTACGCCGAGACGGCGTTGAGATCGCGGTCGACATCGGACTGGCGCCGCTGAGGGTCGGCGCCGACTACTGGGCGGTGGCCGCAGTCCGAGACCGAAGCCTCGAACAGGCCACCCAGATCGCGTTGATCGACGCGGAGCAGCGCAGCCGGCTCGCCTTTGAAGACAGCATGGCGCCGATGATATTCACCGACCTCGACGACAAGATTTTCGCGGTCAATGATGCCTTCTGTCAGTTGATCGGCTACACCCGCGACGAGGTCCTCGGACACGATTCGACGCTGTTCACGCACCCCGACGACGTCGGCATCACCGAAGCGGTCCATCGTCGGATCAGTCGAGGCGAAACGGACCAGACGCGTTACGTCAAGCGGTACGCCCACAAGAGCGGCCGTACCATCTGGGCCGAAGTGTCCAAAGCGTCCGCCCGCGACGAGTCCGGTGAGGTCCTCTATTACGTGATCTCGGAGCGGGACACCACTGATCGGGTCAAGCGGGACCTCGCACTCGAGTTGTTGTCCGAAGTGAACAAGTTGGCGGTACTCACTTCGAGCGAGGAGGTCTTCTTCCAACAGCTGTGCGACGTCATCGTCGAGAAGGGCGGTTTCGAACTCGCGTGGATTGCCGTGGCGAAAGGCGACCTCAGTGACGGGGTCGACATCGTGAGTTCATCGGGGGCGACCGGCTACCTCACCGGCCTCACGTTCTCGTGGCGGGGGTCGGACGTGACCGGCCTGGGCCCCCTCGGGGCCGCCCTGCGCTCGGGAGAGACCCAGGTCACCGGAGACTTGGCCGAGTCCGCGACGTTCGCGCCGTGGCGCGAGCGGGCAGCTCAGTTCTCGTTACGTTCATCGATCGCGGTGCCATTCCATCCGGGACGCCAGAGAGCCGTACTCTCGGTCTATTCCCGTGAAGTACTCGACTTTGACGACGTGCTGGTCCGGGGATTCGAGGACATCGTTCGTGGTGCCGAATTCGCGGTCGATCACGTGCGCTCGGTGCAGGGCACCCAGTCCGCCTTGGAGCAGACCACCGCGGTCCTGAAGACCCTGCAGGTCACGGAACGAGCACGGGTGGACTCGGAGCAACGCTTCCGATTCGCCTTCGAGGACAACATGGCACCCATGGTGTTCAGTGATCGTGACGATCGGGCCATCGCGGTGAACGACGCATTTTGTCAGATGGTTGGATTCACGCGAGAGGAGTTGCTGGGCCGAGACTCCAAGCAGTTCACGCTTCCTGACGACATCGGCGTCACCGAAGACGCCCACGCGCGCTTCCGTTCGGGTGAGATCGATCAGGTGCGCTACGAGAAGCGCTACCTGCGCAAAGACGGACGGCAGATCATCGCCGAAGTGTCGAGGTCGGTGGCGCGCGACCCCAAGGGGGAGATCCTCTACTCGTTGAGTTCCGAACGTGACGTGACCGAAGAACGACTTCTGAACGACCGACTCTCCCATCAGGCGCTCCACGACGCCCTGACCGGACTGGCCAACCGGGTCCTGTTCGAAGACCGCCTCGCCCAGGCGCACTCGCGACTCGTCCGTCATGGTGGGTGCGGTGCGGTGCTGCTGTTGGACCTGGACGACTTCAAGGGGGTGAACGACACCTACGGTCACCTGGTCGGCGACCAGTTGCTGGTGGGCGTCGCGCGCCGCCTGGAACTGGTCACCCGCGCGTCAGACACCCTCTGTCGACTCGGCGGTGACGAGTTCCTCTACCTGGCCGAGGGATTGACCTCCGAGGATGAGGCGGCGGAGTTGGCGACCCGGCTCTTGGACGTGCTGACCGAACCGTTCTTGGTCAACGGGATCAGCTTCGAACAGCGCGCGAGCATCGGTTACGTCGTCTGTGACGAGTCGACGGAGAGTTGCCAGGAGGCCGTCCAGGAGGCCGACGTCGCCCTCTACGAGGCGAAGTACCGGACACCCGGTCACCACATGCGCTTCGATTCCAGCATGCACCGCCAGGCAATCGACCGATTCTCGCTGGCCCAAGAACTTCGTCACGCACTGCAGGTCGGGGACGTGAGGATGCACTACCAACCGATTGTTGACCTGACCACCGCCGCGATCGTCGGTTTCGAGGCACTGATGCGCTGGCATCACCCGGAGCAGGGAATGATCCCACCGAACGTGTTCATCCCACTGGCCGAGCAGAGCGACCTAATCATGGAGCTGGGCGCGTTGGCGATGCGCGAGGCCGTTCAGGAAGCGGCTTCGTGGGTTTCGTCCGGTGGCGATGAGGTCGCACCGTACATCGCGGTCAACCTCTCGGTGCGCCAGATGCGAGACCCCGGGCTGACCTCGATGATCGAGGAGGCACTCGAGTTCAGTGGACTGCCACCCGAGCGCCTGGTGGTCGAGATCACCGAAAGTGTCGCCCTGTTCGACGAGCGCGAGACGTTGAACACGCTGGCCTACTTCGACCGCGTCGGCATCGGAGTCGCCCTCGATGACTTCGGTACCGGATACTCGTCCCTGTCCTACATCGCTCAACTGTTGCCCAAGGTCATCAAGATCGACCGGTCCTTCGTCAACCCGGCGAAGGAAAGTCGCAACAGCTTGGCCCTGCTCGAAGCGATCATCTCCATGGGACGCAACTTGAACATCACGGTGCTCGCCGAAGGTATCGAGACCCGTGAACAGTTCCACCAACTCCGCGACCTCGGCTGCCAACTCGGCCAGGGGTATCTCTTCTCCGCCGCGGTCCCGGCGCTCGACGTACCCGACTTGCTGAGTCATGGGCAGCATCGCTGGAGGGACGAGCAACTGCACTAGACCCGGTGCGCGTCGGAACGGTGTTGCGAGGTGCACGATGTCGAGGTGGTGATCGCGTGCCGACCCCGACGATGACGCCGCGGACACCGCCGCCGAATCGTCTACCGTCTACGGGGTGAGCGAGCGTGAGCATCTGACCTACGAGGATTTCGGACGCGCGACGCGTGAGCTGGCCCAGCGGATCTGTGACTCGGGGTTCGAACCCGACATCGTGCTCTCGATCGCGCGTGGCGGTTTCTTCCTCGGCGCCGGCCTCGGGTACGCCCTCGGGATCAAGAACGCCTTCATGATGAGTGTCGAGTTCTATACCGGCGTCGACGAGCGACTGCCCATGCCCGTCGTGCTGCCGCCGGTGCCGAGCAAGGTCGACCTCTCGGGCGCGGTGGTGTTGATCGCCGACGACGTCGCCGACTCCGGCCACACCCTGAAGATGGTCACCGACTTCTGCACCGAGACGGTCCGTGAGGTGCGATCGGTCGTGCTCTACGAGAAGCCCCGGTCGGTGATCACGCCGGACTACTCCTGGAAGCGGACCGACCTCTGGATCGACTTTCCCTGGTCCTACCAGGGACCGGTCACCCAGCGCGGCCTCGCCCACTGAGTCGACGGACTCGACGCCGATCTCAACCTCGGTGTCGCGGGAGCCGCTCCGGTCAATTAGCGTCAAGTCATGGCCACCTCCTCGACCGACGCGACATCCGCCGAGGAGGCGTGCTGCGCGCCCGAGCTTGAGCCGGTTGGCGCGCCGGTGCCCGATGACGCCCGGCTCGCCTCGCTGGCCAAGGCCCTGGCCCACCCGGCGCGGGTGCGGATTCTTCGGGTCCTCGACGCCCGTCGAACCTGCGTCACTGGCGACGTGGTCGTCGAATTGGGTCTCGCCCAGTCGACGGTCTCGGAGCACTTGAGGATCCTTCGAGAGGCCGGCCTCATCCAGGGTGAGATCGAGGGACCCCGCACGCGCTACTGCGTCAGCGCCGTGGGACTCGCCACGCTGAAGGCCGGCATCGCCGCGCTGTGAACGGTCGAGGCTTGACAATCCCGTTCATATCGATTATCGTCGATTAACGATTAGTTACGCTACCAAGGAGTCCCTGTGCAGATTGAAGTCTTCGACCCGGCCATGTGTTGCTCGACCGGCGTTTGCGGTCCGAGCGTCGACCCGGCCCTGTCCACCTTCGCCGCCGACCTCGACCGACTGGCCTCGTCGGGCGTCACGGTGCGTCGGTTCAACCTCGGTCAGGAGCCGACGGCCTTCGTCGAGAACGGCGACGTGCGCGAGCTGCTCACCACGGGTGGCGAGTCCGCACTCCCGATCGTCATCGTCGAGGGTGCGGTCCAGTCGTCCGGCCGTTACCCCACGCTGAGCGAGTTGTCGACGTGGGCCGCGGTGTCGGTGCCCGTGGCGTCCACCATCGAGTTCG
>Ga0307377_10003504_pt1 | contig 17675 bp, 11 predicted proteins | sample TR3MG_FD_202535 | JGI IMG/M metagenome (GOLD analysis project Ga0307377, IMG submission 202535) | Soil microbial communities from Risofladan, Vaasa, Finland - TR-3 | ecosystem: Environmental > Terrestrial > Soil > Coastal area > Acid sulfate soil | place: Finland: Risofladan, Vaasa | collected... | reverse complement strand
GCTGGGGCAGCTGCGATCCGGTCAAGAAAGTCGTCACGCTCAACACCCGGCTCCTGCGCTTCCGCCCGGAGATCATCGAGTACGTCATCATGCACGAGCTGAGCCACCTGAGGCACCGCGGCCACGATGCCCGGTTCTACTCCCTTCTGGAAAAGCTCTCGCCCGAATGGAAAAGCATGCGGCGCCAGCTCGCCGGCGTCTTCCTGGATTAGCCCGCCGGGTCCGGCGGCCCGCTTGACGTCGGGGCGATCCGGCGGCGACCTGCGGCGGCCCGTGGCGACCTGCGGCGGTCCGCTGCGGCCTGCGGTGGCCCGCGACGGCCCGCGACGGCCCGCGGCGGCCCGCGGTGGCCCGCGACGGCCCGCGGCGCAGAGGGCGTCGTCCCGCTTGACGTCGGGGCGATCCGGCGGCGACTATCGCTCATGCTCAAGGAAACCCGAACCACACGGCTCGTCAAGAGCCAGGACCTGAACCACCACGGCACCCTCTTCGCCGGCCGAATCGCGGAATGGTTCACCGAGACCTGCTTCCTCGCGGCCGTGCGCTACTTCGGCAAGGCCGAGGACCTGGTCTGCGTGAAGATCCACGGACTCACCTTCATGAAACCCGCGCACCCGGGCGACGCGATCGAGCTCATCGCCATCCCTGCCCGGACGGGCACAAAGAGCCTCACCATAGCCGGCGAGGTGTACGCCAACGACGACACGAGCCCCTCGGTGCGCGGCTTCGCCACCTTCGTCTCGGTCGATGCCGAGGGCAGACCCTACGCCCACGGGCTCGCCCTGCCCGCCGACTGGATCGAGGCGCACCGCGGGCTCTGCGAGGAGGCGGAGCGCATCCAGGCCCAGGGGCACTGAGGCCAGGGCAGGGGCCGCGAGGTCGGCGCCTAGTCGTCCGAGTTGCGGCCGTCCGCGCCCCCGGGCCGGCGGCGAGTCGCCCTTTGAATTGGGCTTTCTTTACTATTCCATCGAGGCTATCCTGTGGGTGGCCGCGTGAGGCCGTCGAGACCGCAGTCTGGCTGCTCGAAGTCGCCCCGAAGTCGAATCGAGGCACTGAAAATCTCCAATATCGGTAGCATCTAAACTGCCAGCGTATTCGCTTTTCTTATTCTTACTCCATTCCCAGGGCTTTCACCACCGCGTCGGTGGGATCCTGATAGAAGGCAGTTTGGAACTTGGCAAAAAGCTCTCCTGGAACAGTTGAAATAGCACTAACAGAACTCATTGGAAGGAGAACACGTTTTGCCCCTGCATCGAAGGCTGCCTGCAAGGTATCCGCCAGGTTGGTAACCGGCTTCGGAGAACCGCCAAGGCTTATATCGCCAAGAATCACCAATTGCGCCTGCAAGGGGCGTCGCAGAATCGAGCTACAAAGCGCAACGAATCCTGCAAGGGTTGTGCCGGTCGGGTACCCGGCATTCTGAAGTTCAACAATATGCAGGTGAAAATCATGATCGGAGAATTTTTCTTGCGCGGCGATATGGCCAAGATTTGCTTTGAAGAAATCAAAAGCCAATTTCAAGGGTTCCTTTGCTTGTGCATTTGAACCGAGCCCTGACGTCGAAAGCACGCCATGCCCCGGCGTGAGCTGACATTCGATACGATATACACCAAGATGCCCCGTTGAGCCTTCGGCGATGCAATATTGAGTTCCAGGAGCCAACAATCCCTCTGGTATCAACTTGCCGCCGCCCTGTTCTGGCACCGAAATAAAGCGCTCTTCCAAAGTCTCCTTGTCGATATAGCTGAAATGCACGTCATAGAATTCCATCCCGCCAATCTTCTTGAGCTGCTCCTTGACGCGGCGTCTGCTTTCCAGCGCGTACTCCAAGCAATGCTGTGCAGACTCTTTCGAAAAATCGCCGGCCGGATAGAGCAGTTTGAGAAGTCCTGAGACGAGCTTCCTTACGGCTATCACATCGCGTTGGTTGAGATTGTCGCCCAAGCGAAACCAGGTATCGATAGCATCGGAGAAGGTTTTCTTCCTGACCTCGATGAAGAAGCTAGAAAGGTAATCGACGATGAAGCCGAACTGCCGGGTGAAGAACTCCGGGCGGTATTTGGGTATTTCCCAGCCTGGTATGTAGGCATGGAACCTGTCGAAGAAGGCGGTGTCGATCATCGCTTCGGGAAATGGGGACAAGAGGTGGCTGGTCTTTATAAGTGTTTCCACCGGCTGGTTGATATTGCCGACGAACACGAAGGAAGCGTAGCCAGGCTTCATCTCCTTGCCGCGGGCAAATGAACCTGAAGCCATATAGTCCTTCATGATCTGGACGCCATCCTTGTCCTTGAAGGAGATGCCGGCCACTTCGTCGAAGGCGACTACGTCCCACAGGCCTACGAGGCCCATGGCCTTGGAGCTCAGGTTGTAGAAGAGGTTGGCGACCGTGGTCTGGCCACCCGAGACAAGAATGCTCGCGGGGCTGATTTCCTTGTAGACATGGCTCTTGCCGGTGCCCCGCGGCCCCAGCTCACAGGAATTGAAGTTGTTCTCGACGAACGGCACGAGGCGGGTCAACAGATGCCACTTTACCCGTGGGGTAAACTCAAGCGGCTCCATGCCCACTGACCTGAGGATCACATCGATCCATTCCTCTTCGGTGAACTGCTTGCGGGCTTCAAGGAGCTCCGCCATGTCCATGCTGGGAAGCTGGATGGGCTTAAGATCCTGAATGACCCAGGGAGAACGGCCGCTTCCTTCTTCGAAAAGGTAGCCCATGGTGATGATGCACCAGATACCGCCGGAAAGGATCTTCTCGTATCGCTTCACCTCGGCATCGGCGATGGGAACCTTGCTGATGCCCAGATTGGAAAACGACACTTCGTAGATGTCTTTGGTGTCGTTGAGCGAGCCGGTTATCCGGTCGATTATCTTGAAGCTCCCGGTTTCCCGTATCTTCATCTTGACCCGTTCCTTTTCATCGGGCCGGACATAGTTCTCCGATAGAATCCGCTTGACCTTCTCGACACCCTGGGCGATCAGATCAGGATCGTCCGTTGAACAGTACATGCCTAAGAGGTACTCAAGGACGAATATGGGAACATTGGCCCCTTGCTTGATGGCGACCGTCAGGTCCTTTCGGACTACCTTCCCGGGGAAGAGGCGTAATAATTTATCATCAAGGCTTTCATCACTCATATCTGTCCCCCGCCCTTGTTAGAACTCGTCGGCAATCATAAGAGAGATGTGCAGATCCTGGCCGTAGACTTCCACTCCGCTTTCCTCATCAGTAATAGAGAAGCGGTATAAGGCCTTGCTATCGAACTCGTCTCCCAGCAGATGCAAGGGGACTGTCTTCCGTAGATCCGTATGGGTACTGCTGCTGGCATTGAACAGAACCACCGGTTCATCAGAAACAGGATGGCCATCTTTATAGATGCCGACCTTTGCCGTCCGGGCCAGGATGCCAGATCCGACTGGCTCATCCTGGTGTATGCGCGGGTTTATCTGTCGGGTCGTTATCGTCGGCGGCAAGGACATGACGCCCAGCTCCACTTTTCGTACAGCTGATGACGACTTGGCGCCTTCCCCGGCAGGCCGAACGGTCAGTACGGGTACGATGGTTTCCTGGGGCATTATGCCACCATGAAAGAACTGCGCTCCACCCTTGAAGTGGAAGCGTTGTATCCCCCTAGGCACAAGGAAGCCTATCTCGGAGGCAGGATCATCCAGCTTCAGGCTCCCTCTGATGGCTCCGGGATACTCGGCAAGCTGCTTTCCGATGATGTAGCGTTTCTTGGTGTCAAATGTTCCTGGGATCGCGGCAGGGAGTGTCGTCTTCATCGATTCCGGCGGATCACCTGGGATATAGATGAAACCATGGTCAGCGGTGATGACGATGCGCGAACCCTGAAGGCTGTTCACCACATAGTTCACGATGCCCTCAATTTCGTTGATTGCATCTCGGCATGCGCTGAAGGTATGTTCTTCTGACGACTGCTTGTCGCCAATGGCATCGATCTTGTCATGGTAGATATAGACGACTGATTTGTCTTTGACGAATGCCCGAGCCGCTTCCCGCTTCATAGCTATCAGATAGGATCCATCAATAGCAATGCCGTTCACACTCTCCAGGATCTTAGATCTGCCCTCGAGCCCCTGGCTGGAGAGGCCATCGACCATGAGGTTCTGGCCCGCGCCCCAGGATAAGCTGCGATGCGGCAACAGCGCGGCCATGCCCAGGCGGGTAATGGAGGGCAGCATGGACTGCATGGCGGTACAGTCCAGCTTGAGCCTGGGATTCGCAGCAAGTTGACCGTGGAGCTCCATGGCCGCCTCATAGCGCAGCGCATCGCTGACGATGACATACACCTTGCGTAATTCTCCAGAATCCAGCGGGGCTTTGACATGGCGGGAGAAGAAATCGTCCTGGCTGCATCCAGGCAGGATGGACCATTGGTCAAGAGTCTGCCGATCTCCCAGCAAGGCCTGTTCCCATGCTGTGCCCAGCACCTGGAGGAATCTATCGACATACGCGGAATCCAGAAGCAGGCCGAGATTCTTGAACAAGTCCCACGATGCCAGCGCTTCGTTCTGCTCACGATACTGGCGGTACGCTTGGTCAATGCGGTACCAGATATCGCAGTAAGACCTCGCGAGGGCTTGCGCTCCCATGTTCGCGACGGGGGAGAAGGTCGTCATGGCGAGCATGAACGTGGCGCCAGCCTCGCAGGCGGCATAGGCCTTGGCATACTGCTCCGACTCAGCCGGGTTCAGCCAGAAATCCTGGGAAGCCTTGGCCTCGGCGAACTCGGCGATTTTCCTGAGCTCGTCCGCGCTCGCCTGCACCTTGAGGCCGTTCACCAGCAAGGCGAGCATCCACTTGTTGGCATCGAAACAACGGATGCCATCAAGGGAGACAAGATCGAGTCCACCCAAAAGTTCGTTGAGCAGGGATTCCGTGGAGGATGTTATCCACCGCATCCAATGTATGTACGCGGGACGGGCGGATACGGTGTTCCGCCAGCTCTGGCAGAACCGGAACGCCGCGCCAGTATCTGGCACCAGGTACGAGGCGATCTTCCTCTTGGCCTTCGCCGCCTGTCCCATATCAAGGGTATACGAGAGATCACTGTAGAAAAGACGCAATACAAGTTTGGACAGGTTGGGGTTCGCATCATCGAATCCGAAGGCATCCCTGATGGTAGCCCAAAAGACCGCTTCAAGGCCACATGGACCAAGGAGAGAGTCTAGGCCTTCCTCGGGTGAGTGACGTGAAACCAAGGCAAGGAGGGCATCCTCGAACCGATGACCTTCCGCATTGGCGAGAACCGCCAGGAGTTTGGTATCGAGCGAAGCGCTACTCTCAGTCGCGGCCTTGAGTCCCATGCGGCGCAGGCCGTCCCGTCGAGCCTTGCTCTTGAAGAATGCCAGATGGGAAGCGACATAGTCCCTGAGATCCATCCTGGAGCCAAGCCCTAATTCATCCAGATACAGGCTAAGGTCATCGGCCCTGAACACCGGATAGGAAAGCTTCAGGTCCAGGAGGGGATCCCTTCTTGGCTCCAGCTGCTCTCCGGTGAGGAGGATCACAAAGGAAGTATCCGGCTGGTCCCTAATACGCGATTTCAGCGCCAAGGGGCCAAGGGTTGCAGCATCGATGAGTTCCCAGGACCGTTCGGCAAAAGCCTTCCTGTACTCCGCAAATTCACCTTCATCAAGCCCATCGCTATGCCAGAACACAAGCCGGAACGGATTATGGCAGCAGTCGTGCGCGTGCATGCGAAGGGCGATAGCTTCAATTACGTTTGGATTTATCATGGGGCGGAGTCCTCATCCTGTAAGGGAACAGTATTGATGCGAGATTCAAGGCTTCCTAATGATTCCAGTACGACATCGAACGATGGTTCCGCATGGAAGAACATGGAACCCATTGCCTGGTAGTCGCGTTCAAGATCAGGGATACGTGCGGCAGGGGGAAGCAGGCGGAATGAACCGGGGTGGGCACTGGCAAGATTCGACCAGGTCGCCTTATAGAACCGCTCCTTGAACTCGACGACCTTGGGCAAAAGCTCGATCTGCTTGAGTGCTGAGTCGGCGATAGAGGCCTTGGCCATCTTGAAGACATCGTAATAATGACGGGAATAGCGTGGGGGCATCGGCTTGTCGTCGGGCCGATGATATTCCTGGTGCAGTATGGTCGCCTTTTCCCAGAACGTGCGCTCGATGGTAACAACTTTCAGGTGACACTCAGGAGTCGTAAACACGCCTGGATACTGTTCGGCGGCATACGGAATGATTACGGCGTCCTTATGCGGCGTCCAGGCCGCGAGGGGGCCCAGCTCCAGTATGATATAGGGCAGAATGGATGGATTGGCGAAGGCCCTTGGGTATTCGACCTTAACGATATCTTCATCTGCTCGAATACTCAGTAGTGGACCAAGTTCGCTATTGCAGAGTTCTTGGAGGGATGGCGCAAAGACATCGTTCAGGAATTGACGCGTTATGGGTGTCGTGGCTTTTACGAACTGGTCTTTCTTGTTCTTGCTCTCGGGCAGCCAGGGGTCGTCCTTGGAGTACCCCAACTCCCGCCAGTCCAGGATGAGGTCTATGTCCTCGGAAAAGCGCTCTATCGCCCCATATACCTTGGACAGGCTGGTTCCACCCTTGAAGACCACCTTGTCTCCCCAGCGCTCGGAGGAAAAGAGTATCCGCAGGATGAGACACACCCAGAAGTCCTTCTCGATGATGGCCTCGTGGACAGCCATCTTGCGGGAGGTCTCGCGGAAGAGTTCCTGCCTGCGCCGATCAGGCCCCTTTGCCAGCTCGATCATGCCTGGCCTTCCTGGGAGGCAGCGTTGTTGGCGGCCTGCTTAAGCACATCGAGTACCCAGCCGGTTACGTAGCGGCACTCCTTGACGATCTTGGCCCAGGACGAGGCGGGGAGATATTCACTCAGCCTTTTTATGACGCGCTCATCGATGCCATCCTTGCCAAGCGTCTTGATGGCCTGCACCAGAATGGCAGAATCCCTGGAAAGTTCCGAGGCTTCTTTGTTGGCTCGCTTGCGAAAGACAATACGAATACCATCCAGCTCGTAGCGCCTGTTTTGGCCATCGGTCAGGTAGCTCCATTCGGCGGGAATCTGGGTTGAAAGGCCAAGCAGGTTGAGCGCGGTAGTCCCGTCGGGGACGATGTTCCAGCTATTGCCTCGCGCTATGGTCCTGGCTACCCGATCGGGATCCGGACTGGCATACCCTTCAAGAAAGCTGTTCTTCTCGGGATAGTCATACACACCACGCAAAAGCTTGCGGATAACGCCTTTTTTCTCCAGGCGGGACAGGGCCTGCCATATAGCCGACTGGGATCCCAGGTCGAGGAAGTCTTTGGGGGTAAAACACCAACCCCTCTTCATGCCGTAAATCCTTGAAAGTAATTTATCAGCAAGCAATTAGACACCTCTTCTTGCAATTGACCTGTCAGGATTATAGCATGCATTCCTGACAGCTAGAACTAGCCCAAATACCGAATTTGACTTCCACAGAGCTACATGAGTATGCTGTACCCAGCATACTCATGTAGCTGGCTGCTCAATCCTCTGCCTTCCCGCATACATCCTTTACATTGGCCAATAGTCCGCCGAACTTCCCATAGTTCACCCGTACCCCGTCGTCCAGGTCCAGCGCTATCTGCGACTGGGCGTAGTGGTTCAGTTCCTCATCAAACCTGGCCAGCTCGGCAAGCTTCTTTTGCAATGTAGCCTGCTCCTTCTCCAGCCGCTTCCGCTCCGCAGTACTCGCCGCTTCCCGGACCTGGGCATCCAGGCTGTCTATCTTTTTGCGCATCTGGCCGGTCAAGGGCACCACGTACTGCATCCGCATTCTTGACAGCGTGCCCTCATGGTAGCGGTGCAGGTACACCAGGGCCTCAAAGGCCTTCTCCTTGCCCGAAGAGAACTTCCAGTAAATTGGCCGCTTCTTATAGGTCTGTAGGTGATCCTTGTAGAAGTCACCCGCCAAGTAGCGCCGAAGCGTATCTAGCGGTAGCTCGCTGCTCTTGGCCCCCAGTCCCTCCGCCAGCCATGCCATGTTCGCCTCGTGTCGTTCGCCGCCCCACACGGTACGGACAAAGGCTTCTACCCGCAGGGCCGCGTCCGTCTCGAACCACAGACAATCGGTCACCGGCACTATGCCGTCATCGTCCGCCGGGTAGCTCCTGTAGCGCGCGCTGCCAAAACCCTGCCCTCCGGCCTCGGCATACACGAGGCCTCCCTCATCCAGGCTGTACCGACCCATAAGGCAACCCAGGGCGTAACTCACCAGCTCCCGCGCCCCGTCCTCTCGCATGCGCCGGTCGCCTTCAAAAAAAATCTGGGGGCTTGCCGCCGTTCCGGCGTCACCGGGCTTCCCGCTCCAATCTAGAGTCGAGCTATCGCCCTCCTCAAGGATTTCCGCTTCAATCCCTGGGCCGTCGTCCTCGGTCGCCTCAGCCTTGCTTTTCCGCGGCTTGTAGCGATACCAGGGGTTCACCGAAAGCGTTATCTGCTCTATCGGTACCTCAGGAGTCAGTTCGTCCTGCAGTCCGTAGGCGTCGATAAACAGGCGGTTGCTTTCTTCCTCAAGGCGCAGCATCTCGGCAATCCAATGCTGGCCGATGGCTCGCCAGGCATCCCAGCAACTTGCTATAAAGTGCTGGTCGGGAGCGGGGATGCTGATGCCGTCTAGGTACGTGGGCAGAGTGTTGGGAAGCCAAGGGAGGGACTGGAAGTCCCAACTGGTCTCGTAAGCGTCCCAGTCGGATTTTCCGATAGAAATATTCCTTACTGCAGAAACATAAATGCAATCATCCACTTTAAATGGCAACTTTTCGATATCGCCACTAATAATACTTAATGTTGGGGATATTATTGATGAGAAGTATACACATACCCTACTATTCATAAATGATAACACCGAGTCTATTTTATCCCTGCTAGGGAAACCCTTTAGCCCAACAGAACTAAAAACAAATCCGAAGTCATCAAACCTAACAGAAAGATCACCACTTGCGATTTTAGACCAAGTTAAACCTGGTAAAAAGTACAAATCTCTTGAGGGTAGGTGATTCCCTATCTGTAATAATTGATCGTAAGCATTTTTATCCAGACGGATTATTTTCTCATTATTGCCGTACCATTTCCTAAATGAACCTCCCTTGTCTAAGGGGAAGTACTGATACTTAGAAGCCAGTGCTTCTTGCAAGCTTTTTACACCAAAACCTATATGTGTGAAAATCGGTTCATGCCAATATCGAACATAAGTTACATCATCGCCAGTAGACGTTCCCTGTTTTGGTTGCAGAACATCCTTTAGCTTTATTGGATGAATGAAACAGTTTCTTACCTTTGAACTAATCCAATATGCAAAGGTATATCCTGGAATAGCTTTAAAAGCAGATGTCTTGATATGGTTTACTACCAATGATCCGTTTAATATTTGGGTACGCTTTTCATCTTCGTTACCATTAATGGCCCTTATGCAAGAAGAGTTAAGCCCAGATAACCCTGCGTTGATAAAAGCGAATGCAGTAGTTTGAACGACTTCTCCACTTATCTGGCTGAAAGCCCTCGCTCCTAAATGTATCATTGATGATAGAGAATGATTATCTATCATCTTTAACCGTAGCGCTTCATAACTAGAAAGGAACATCCAGTTCTGCATCGTGATCATGCTAAGGATTCCGTTTCCTCTTAACGATGCAAATCCTTTTAACATGAATGAGGCGAACAAGTCTGACTTTCCTTCAAGATATCTTGTCTCTACAAAAGAACGAAGTTTAGCATTCATCCATTTTGTGCCCATATATGGCGGGTTGCTGACTACTTGGTCATACTTCTGCCCCAGCGCTTGGGCCAGTCGTACAAACATCAGTACCGATTCCGCAGCCTTGCTCGCCAAGAGATCCTGCCCGACAACAACATTTTCCAACCATGCAGTTATTTCGGTCAATTTCCCAACAAGATTCTCTGGTACCTGGATCAATGAACCGAACAGGGTGCCCTGTTCAAAAAGGCTTAACACAGTTTGCAAGGCCTCTCGCTGATCCTTGTCAGGATTCAGGTTCTGGAGCAGGTCAGCCCGATCCTCAGGTGCACAATCCCGGAAGCTCAACAGATTCAGTCGCAAGCCCTTGCCCGTAGCCAGAATACTCGGATCATCCTCCCGGGCCTTCATGATCAGGGCAAAGCAGGCAATCTCGCTGGCCCGCAGGTCGATATCCAAGCCATAGAGGTTCTTCTCCAGGATCAGCCGGGCGCACTGCTGGCGTTGGTAGCCGCGTTCCAGGTAGATCTCCCGGAGTACCTCGTAGGCCGTTACCAGGATGTGTCCGCTTCCCATGGCTGGGTCCAGCAGCTTGATCTCTTCCGGGTTCAGGCTGCCGCCAAAGAGGCGCTTCAGCTCGATCTCTACTTCAGGTTCCTGCGGTGCTGGCTCGATATAGTAGGGCATCTTGGCCTTGAGCCCGCTTTCAGGATAATGCAAGAGCCAAGTCCGCCCCAGGCTGTTGTGCACCAGATACTGGACAATCCATTTTGGTGTAAACAGCTGAGTTACCGCCGGAATCTCCTCTTTCTTGTAGGCGCTCTTCTGAGCCATGTATGCATCTTTAAGCTCGCTGATGTAGTACTGGTACAGCCAGCCCAGCACCTCGATCTCCTGCCATTCTTCTTCGCCCAGACCCTGCACAAACCAGGACAGAAGGCTGTCAGAGCGTAGCAGCATGTCGGGCAAAAGCAGCTCCAGGTCTTCCTGCACAGCCGGAAACAAGAGCGGCAGCTGGCCATGGAAACTCTCGCAGAGCGCTAGAACCAGGAGCCGGTACAACTCCTCGTCCCGCTGGCCATCCAGCTTCAGTTCAAGTATTTCTTCTTTCTTAAGTCCCGGAAGGTTGATGCTCGCCGCCCGCTCCAGAATCTCCGGCTGGCTGCCCTGCGGCACTGGAGTCAGCACCCTCACACCCTGGGGCGTGTAGCCGTGGACCTCCATGTACCTCAGAGCCGCAAAGCGGTTGAACCAAGTATACGCGGCCTCTTCCATCACCGCGTTCCAGCCCTGTCTGGCTATCCGCGCCGCCAGCTTCTTGCGCTGCTCCTCCCACTGAACCGGAAATGCCTTACCGCCAATGTATATCTTGTCACCCGACTTCTGGGCTGGGACCGGTTCTTTGTCGGCGCTCAGGCCAAGTAGGGCGGCACGCTGTTCCATGGCAGTCCGGAAACGCGTACGGGCATCGGGGGCGAATGATTTCAGGAGGGATTGGTTCATGGAGTGGTCCTTATCACTATTTGATTTGTATGCTTCAGCAAATTCTTATCCGCTTTCCCTCGGCCAGCTTTTTCTTGAGCGTTATCCGTATCTGCTCCACCAGGCGATCGACGTCAGCGGTAGTACGAATTTCCTGCGAGCCTATCAAGTCCTTGGCTTGTATGGACTCAACTAATACCGTTGGCTTGGTTACATGCTCAGGGAGCGAAGCGCCCTTCTGCCCACCAGGAGTTTCAGCGACAGAGCCTGCCCCTCCAGCGACTTTCAACGTCTTCTCAGCTTCTCGCTTTTTTGCATCCAGAGCCGCCATCGCATCCCGAAAATCCTGCAGTGTTTTGATCGCGTAATCATATGCAAGATCAACCTGCGTGGTCCTGAGAAGCTCAAGGCTAGCAAGGTTGTTTTCCAGTGGCGCGCGATTATAGAGCTGGTTCAGCTTTTCCTTGACCTTGAGTTTCTCCTCTGGACTCAAGCCCACTTCATCGCACAACGGCGTCAGCTGATCCCGGTATTCGTCTATGGTCTTTTTAAGCGCTTCTCGGGCAGCTTGGATGGCGGCATCAAGAGCATGTTGCAAACTATCGATAGCCGGGGCCAGATCTTTTATGCGATCATATGGTTTGGTGTCCCCGAGGATCGATTCCAGCAGCGCCATCGAGGCCGCCGCCGTACCGTCCTGCTCGAGTTGAGCCCTGTTCGGCTTGATAGCCTCCAGCAGCTTCTGAGCCTTGCGCCACACCGTAATCTGATTACCATAGAATTCGGCAATACGTTTGTAATCGGCATAGGTGGATTCGAGCTCAGCCTTCTTGGCCGCCATCGCTTCAACGAGCTCCTCCGCCTGGCTCATCTGGATAAGGGGTTGGATAAGATCGAGGATGGCTTGTATCGTACTTACGCCCGGATACTGCTTGGGATCATGCTCCACGAGCTTCTGCCAATCCTTGAGCTTAGTCTGCCAGACACCTAAGTGCTTCCGTACATGGTCGGCGAGTTCCCGGGTAGTCGGCGGAGCGAAGTCCTGGAAGAGGGATTGAGCTATAGCCTGCGCTGCTTCCAAAATCTCTTTATCTGGAACACGAGAACGACTGATGGAAACGCTATCGTAGAAGCTCGGCTTAATGAAGCAGTCTGCGGCCTTGGATGGCTCAAGGAAAGTACCCTTGAACAACTTGATTTCGTCGGCCCTGAAGAGCAAGGCAATGAGAACCTGCGCGTTCCCGTCCGGCCAGCCGTAGGGAGCTCCGCCGTAGCGCTTGACCATGTCCGCCATGGTGGGCGTCTTTCCGGCCTGAGCGCAGAGCTCCAGGAATTGCCGCACTTCATCCAGGGCCTTGGGGTTGGTGGTCTGAGGTCCCGATGCGAACAGCGCGGCGCTTGAGGCGCTCAACGTTGTTCTGACCATGCTCTCCCAATCGCTGGCGGGGTTCGGCAGAAGGTCCAGTTTCTTGTAGACGACACCTACCACGTACTTGGCCAGTTCCATGAGAAGGGCATAGCCCCCCTTGGCACCAGGCTGGCATTCACTGCCGCAGATGTATACATTCGCGTCTGTGAGTAGCTGGCCTATCCCCGCAATGAGCTTGCGCCGCCTCTGATTGTTCTCATTGGCCTTCTGGGCCAGGATCATGTCCTCGCTGCCGCTCACCTTGCGGGAGCCCGGGCCTTCCAGATAGGTCTTGGTCTTGAGGAACAGGGTGAGTTCCCGATAGTAGTCCGTCGACTCAGGCAGTATCAGGACTGCGCGGTTGCCGTCGGCGCTGGCCATGATGCCATTGCTTTTCTTGCTCTGGTACTCCATGCCTCCGAGAGGAGAGGCCAGATCGATGCTGAGGTCTCCCTTGGTGGACAGGAAGAAGCCATCCAGACTGAGCTGCAGATCGAAACTCTTGCCGTTGTCGTGCCGGTACTTGGACTTGCCGTCGAACTCGTCCTTGAAGATGATGTCCGCGAACTCCCTGATTTCGGCGTTTCCCGGCAGGGGCGTATTCTGGATTTCCCGCGTTATGCTCTGTTCCTCGATAGTCAGGAATAGGAACTCATCCCCCTGCCGACTGACCAGGTTTTCCTTTTCAAGGCGGGCGATGGATTCTTCAATCGATCGCTTGTGCTTGACCATGTCGGTGTCGACCTGGCTCAAAGTCAGGACGGCCAGGTTCTGGATGGTTCCCCGGACCCGTCGCAGACGCAGATAACGGATCAGGAACAGGGTTTCAAGGAGGCGGAGGTCCTCTTCCTTGAGGCCGGGTATTTCCTGCGCGTTGTAGATGGATTTGGCCACCGAGCTGTCCAGGAAACTGAGAAGGGTCGGGAAGAAGGCCCACAGCGGAACCAAGGTTCCTTCCTGGCTCTCGCCGACTGCCTTGAGGGCGGTCTGGAAGGCGTCAAGCATCGATCGCTCGCCCTTGCTCAGGTTAAGGCCCGTGGCGCCCACCGCCCGCACGGCGTCGAAGATATCCTGGAGCAGGTTGAACTGGTACGGCACGAAGGGATAGGAGGATACGAAATCCTTGGTGCTCTGGTAGCTGGCCATGGTTGGCGTATCGGTGCTGAAGCTGAGCTGGTTCTGCAAGATGTCGCGCTTGGCATCGTAGATTGCGCCGATGGCTCCGCTCACTCCGTCTTGTTTGCGAAGGAGCCTTTTCTGTATCACCTCTGCTATGCTCGACGAGGAAAGCGTAGGCCTCGTGATGAACCTGGCCTGGATCTTGGAGAAGTCGTTGCCCTTGCTCTGGATCTTGGTACCGAGCACCGCGTCGATGTCTTCCTGGCTGGTGACGAACACCCAGGCCTTGTCGTGGGTCTTTGTTCCAAGATTTTCCACGATAGTTTGCAGGTTGAGCATGCGGTCGGAATGGGATCCGACGAACTGTCCCATCTCGTCTACCATAAATAGGAGCCGGCGTTTCTTCTCCTCCACGTACTCGGCTACGAGGGCCGCAAAGTTTTCAATGGTCAGCGGGTATGAGCGCTCGCCATTGGTAATCCACTCAAGGAGCTGCTTGTTCTCGCTCTGATTCGGAAGAACCTGGATGATTGACCGCACGATATCGTCAGTATAGAAAACATAATCTTCCCGCTCGCGGTACCATTGGCTTGTACTGATCGCATCAAACGCTTCAATGAACTCCTTGTACACTCCCTTGCGGGTAAGGAAGTGCTCGACATGGGCGATGTGCGGGTAATTGAAGCAGTAGCCCCTCCGGCGGTTGAACGCCCCGAAGAAAGCCTTCAGCGTTGCGGCCTTCTCGTCATTCTGGAAACTCAGGCTGTCGATGTTGAAGAGGATGACCTCCGCGGGCACCCTGATCGCCGTCTCGATGGTGGAGAAGGCCATGGGATCGTCGATCTTGTCCTTGAAGAAATCGAGGGCTGTCTTGGTCACGCCCTCGCGGGTAACATGCCTGTTCTCGAACAGGTAGGACAGAATTTTGAGGAAGTGCGATTTACCGCTCCCGAAGAAGCCGGAGATCCACACGCCATTACTGCCGGTGCTTCCGATGAGCGAATCACCGTAGGTCTTGAAAAGTCGATTGATATGTCCCATCAACTCCTTGGTGATGACATATTCCTCCAGCTCTTGCCAGACGACATCGGCGTCCAGCCTGTCCGCATAAACAATGCCGTTGATCGTTCGGTAGATGTCGTTCTGGAACAGTTCCTTGATCCGCATGGGTTACTTCCTTTTCAGCTGTATTGCCAGCGTATGGCTTGGTATTCGTTATTGTCCTCGAATAAACCGAAAGGCTTCAGGTACTTCCCATCATACTCGCCGGGATAGAAAAGGATGAGCGGAATCTTTTTGCCCAGTTCCTGCATTCGTTGCGGCAGGTTCTTCAGCACCTCGTGGCCCCGCAAGATGGGCCAAGCCATGCCTACCCCATGGATAAGGATGATGCCCGGAGCATTATACAAGGCAGTCTGAAGGAAGTGCTCCGCTATCGCGCTGCCACTCAAAGTCCTGGGCAGGTTACCAAAGATGAAATCGTTGCCTTTCTGTATCTCAAGCTGGAGACTCTTCTCCCACTTGCCCTGCCGCGCGAGATAGCCTCGCGCGAAGTCGAACAGGTGTATTTTTGATACTTGGACATCGGGCCGCTTCACTGCCAGGAAGCCTTCAAGGTCATCGATGGATTTTTCGATCAGCGGCTCGAAAACTGGTTCGTATTCGAATACGAAGGAGGGGTAGTTATTCCCGAGGCCAAGGCCATCGATGAAGCCTGGACGCTGGATCGCCTCGAGCAGTCCCGCCAGCTTCTTCTGTAGGTAGTTGAGTGACTCGGGATCATAGCTGCTCATTGATCGTACCTCATGCAACGCAGGCACCAGCTCTCCTGGCTCCGCTCAAGAATCTCGACTACGGCCTTCTCATACAAAGGAGCCTTGATGATCACCGGTTTTCCCCGATCTACCAAATCGGCTTCATGGAGAATGCTCATCACTGTCGTCCGTATCCTGATGGAGCTCGCGGGGGACCAGTCGCCCATATTCGGATCCCTGAGCTTGCAGGCATCGAGAAAGGTCCGCCAGTGGTAGAGCTCCAGCTCGCGACCGCCCGAGGCATACTCCCGCCTCAGGACTATGTCCATGAAGTCGCCGAGCAAGCGACTATGCTTAATAGCCGCAGCCAGGCAGGCGTGAATGGTCGCACGGTACGAACCATCTGCGATGAGACGGAGAACGTCGGCCGAGACAAGCCCTAGCCGGGCCTTGAGAAGGTTAGACTGACGTCGGAGCGTGCTACGGCCTCTGATCTGAACCGCATTGTCCGCATAGATGAGCTTCAACCATGAATCGTCATTGACCTCGCCATACCGGCCAAGGAGCCATCCGGCGATGATGCGGCTTTCCTGGGGCTTCAGCGCCACGCCCGCCAGATCAGTCTTGTAGAGGGCAGGTGATCCAGACTGTCTTGCCGCACTCATGGCTGCGTGCCTGTAAGGCTCCCGCCCGCCTTATCGGCAGCCCCGCCCGAGCGGACCCACGCGTCGACTTCATCAATCTTGAACATCCAGCGGCGGCCCACCTTGTGCCCGGGCATGCCTCGAGCATCGATCCACTTGTAGATGGTCTCGTTGGTCGCACTCAGGTAAGTGCAGATTTCATCCACAGTCAGCCAGCGTTCCTGCATAATGATCTTCCTACTGACCCGGCAATTCAATAGTTTACAGCAGCATAGCTGATAGCAGGATCTTTGAAGTACTTCTGGATCCGGGATGGGTTTGATTTGAGCATCTCCATGTGTGAATGCGCCGCCTTATGTAGGGCCTCTTTCGTTCTTACAGGTACTTTTGCGCCAACGCCTTGTTTTAGATCGGCATTTACATGTTCATCAGGATTGAGATCCGGGCTATACGCTGGCAGGAAGAACAACTCGATCTTTTTCTCCTTGCCCACAAGCCAGTTTTTGACTGGCTTGCTATGATGAACCTTTAGATTATCCAGGACAAGGAATATTTTCTTTCTGGAATCCTTACAGAGCCCGGTCGTAAACTCAATGAACCGCTCCGCATTTATGGTACCTTCGACTATCATCCAACTGACCTTACCCTTATTTGTTATTGCCGAAACCATGCTAAGGTTTTCGTATTTCGCTGTCGCTTTCACGACCGGCGTTTGCCCCCGTGGAGCAAAGCCACGGCCACGGACATCGCCACCACGAAGCCCCGTCTCATCTCCCCAGTATATTTCAGCCTTTTCCTTTCGGGCTCTTTCGCGCATACCCGGGAATGTTACGTCGAGCCATTCCCGCACCTTTTCGGGGCGACGTTCATACGCAAACTTTACCGGCTTCTGGGGAGTGAATCCCCATCGCTTAAGGTATTCTCCTACTGTCCTTATCGGCATTGCGATGTTTAATTCCTGTTGTATAAGCTGCCGCACGGCATCGCGGGTCCAAAGGGCAAAATCAAGCTTCAGTTGTTCTGGGCGCTTATCAATGATTTTGGATCGTATATGCGCCTCCTGTTTGGCAGAAAGCGTTCGACGCTCGCCCTTTTTCGTGCCGCGCTGCTTACCACGGAGCGCTTTCCATCCACTTTCGCGGTAGGTTTTCAGTGTCTTGCAAATAGTGGTGCGGCTCAAGCTAACCGTCTGTTCTATCTCCCGCAGCTTACGGCCTTGTTTGCGAAGTCTGACTATTGTCTTGCGCCGATCTTCTTGGATATCTACCGATAGCTTTCTTCCATCTTCTCGTTCCATTTTTTGAGTATATCATACTAATGCAAGCTTTTGTATTGCCTGGTGAGTAATTAAGGTAGAGGGAGTATATGTCGGCCTTCATCAGGCAACAAGGCTTTTGTGTAACTATTCAGGTGGGGTAAAGGTCAAAAATACACGGAAAGGGGCTGGACTCCGGTTTGGTAGTCTGATACTATCCTTACCATGGATGGAAAGATCATTGTGCAGGGCCGGGAACTCAGAGCCGAT
>Ga0307377_10003502_pt1 | contig 17681 bp, 17 predicted proteins | sample TR3MG_FD_202535 | JGI IMG/M metagenome (GOLD analysis project Ga0307377, IMG submission 202535) | Soil microbial communities from Risofladan, Vaasa, Finland - TR-3 | ecosystem: Environmental > Terrestrial > Soil > Coastal area > Acid sulfate soil | place: Finland: Risofladan, Vaasa | collected... | reverse complement strand
CGGCACACCTTGCAGTAGAACCCGATATAAAGTGCTCCATCAAACGCTGCTGCTTATCCTTGTTTAATCTGCTCTTTCGTATGACTGTTATGATAACCTTTCTCTGTTATCTAGGACAGCCCCTATATTATTATATTCATCTACTTCCTTATCTTACCTATATACACTAAAAGTAGTGAAATGGGTGGAATTAGTGTAATAATTTACTACTCCCATTAAGAAGCTAGTAAAATACTTGTAAAGGTATAAGGAGTGGGAGCAATGAAACGGAGAAGATAGGCGGGAGTATTTGAGAGCTAACTTAAACCAAGCTTGACAAAAAGGGGCATTACACTCCGGATTATTATGTGTCTTGAATCTCAAAAATAATCTCATCTTCAGTCTTACATATAAGGCCACTTTCAAGTAATTCCTTAATAGTTTGTTTAGCCTCTTTTTCATATACTTCTGTATAGTCCATGATGTCTACAGAGCTAAATTTGTTTCTTCCAATGAACCTTTGGAATTTCTTAAGTTCTTCTACTTGACTCTCATCAGGATTATTTTCCTCTTCTGAATCTATTACCTTAAAAAACCCTATTTCATTTCTCGTACCCTCAGTAAACGATACCAATTTTTTACGATTCAATTCACAGAGAAAATTACAAGCACTAGCATGATTCATATTTAAAGTTTCCTTTGTGTTACTAGTTGTAATCTTATCACTGCCTATATTTCGTTTTAATTTCTCAAAATCTGCCATCAACTCCTTATCTGTAAAACTACCAGTCACATATAATTCTTCAGAACCAACGGGTTTTTTATCTTCATCCTCTTCAGGATGCTGTTGTATGGATGGAGAGGCTTGAATCTCAGGAAGCGAAATAGTTAGGGCTTTATACTTACCTCCTGATGTACCTATAATAAGATTCCTATCCTTGAGCTTATTTAATATCTTGTAAGCCTGAGTCTGTCCAACTCCGAAGATTGCCATGATATCGGATACATTAAACTCCCCGTCGCCAACTTGCTCTTTGAGCTGAATTAGCTGTGGTTCCTGAGGATTCACTATATCCTCAAGTAAACTCCGGATATTCATATAGTCTTCAGGTTGGGCAATGAGAGTGCCATCTATATTCTCCCTCTGTTTCTGGTACAGCAGGGTGTGGGCTTGGATTTCTGCCAGTATAATTTTTGTAAGCCGGAAGCAGTTTGGGATGTCTGGCAATTCTCCAACATCGATGATTTCATCCACAAATGGGATTTCTACAGGAAAAACCTTAAGCTGAGATAAAGCCTCTTTAATATCCTGTAGACCAGTACCTTTTACTTGCTGAGCTTTCTGTACATGTTTAACATTTTCCGTAATTGAGTTAAGGACTTGGGTTATATATTCGCCTGTGTATTCAGGATACAATCTAAGCACACGACCCTCAAGCTCTTTGTCAGAGGGTTGCTTTGTAGTCGTAGTGATGAATGAAGTTCCTATCAGACTTACCTCTTTGTGATTAGTTTTGTATCTCCCGTCCTCTTTTTCTACAACACTGTAGGATAGTCGATGCTCCGACATAGCAATCTTCATTGCATAATTTGCGTAATTGCCTGACTCTTCTTCGATGAAAATGATTTTTCTGTCCAGAGATTCCTGCATATGATTAAGAGCCTTTTCAGATAACTGGCTAATAATCTTGACTCTATCCTCCGGAAAGAATCTAATAATAGACTTAGCTAATGTAGATTTCCCGATTCCGGTTTCTTGTTCCAGTATCAGATTTAAGGTGTAGTCAGGGTTTGCATTATAAGTAGAAGCACAGGCAAGTAATACATGTTTCTTGACCTTCTCATTGCCTATAACTCCTAGTGATTCGGTTTGCTTCAATACCAAATCCATTAGGTTTGAATTCTTTAATATGTTTTCGGACATAAATATTACCTCCTTCTTAAGATATACTTTTTGTTATATGTAACAGTATGTGAGCTTGTAGCTTTACCCTGTTACTGGTCGAAAAGCCCGTGTATCTTGGAGATTCCTTCACATCGTGTCGTAGATGTAAATCAAACGTATTGTAAACATCTATATAGCCTCCGTTATCATCTCATGGTCTCCAAGACAGCAAAAAAAAGGAGAAATAGTACTACAACCCCGTCCGAGAAGGACTGAGATTGAACACTATTTCTCCCACACCTAGAGCGTTAAAATTTCGCTCCTCATTTAAAGGCTATCCTCACTCCTAACGTTGTCAAGGGGGTTTTTTTTCAGAACTTAAGAGGTTGAATAAGAACAATGGTAGACAGAGACGAGAAGCAGAGTAAGTCCCGACAAACCCTACTTGGAGTTGTACCGACTGCGAGGTACCTCTGTACCGAAAGAGTGCACGGCACCAGTCCGGATAAACCCAGATTAGATTGTCATGGTATACATCTCACAGAGAACCGTTCTCGAAAAAGAAGGGCTATCCATACCGTGTGGGGAAAAAGCTCTCTACGGGCTATACATTGGGCTCTAAGGGGGATATTATAGAATTACTGTAGTGGGTTATTGCTGGTTTCAGGGGTAGGAGGAGCAGGTCATATACCTTCCTGAATCTTTTTGTTTCCTACCTTTAGATATACTTCGGGCTTCCTTACTTTCGGACTATATATCTCTAGAAGAGTCCCATCACTAGACAATAGAAAACTGTCATCATAGGTTTTACGGTAAAGATATCCTGTTACTTTTCCAAACATACTTCTATCTACATCCTCTTGGGATTGGTGTTCTCTTATCTCCTCCCTTACAGTATTAAACTGCTCAGACCATTCAAGACCAGCAATGTCATCTGGAAGAGTTATTACTTTCCAGTGCTCTATACCGATAAAAGCTACTATACATATACTTCCTAGCGGTGGGTTCTTTAGTTCATGCTTAACCCATATATGAGGACGGAATGTTTTTCTTTCGTGCTCCTCTCTATTTCTTCTAGCGTTTTCTTTCTCTTCTCCTTGTTGAGTGAGAGTAAGTTCATACGCTTGCTGGATAGCTGAAGGCTCTAGACCTAACACGGTGGGTAGCTTCTCTCTTAAAGACTCCGGACACTGACCTGCTTGGATAAAGTTATCTAAACGGCGTAACCCTTTATTTAGGTTCTTATAACCGAGCTTCTTTACTATATTGAGTTTTTCTTCTTTACTCCTCGATGCATACCGAAGTATCAGTGCGGAGATACCGGTACACTTGGGCACTTCTTTAGCTGAGTTTATTAAGCACCCGCAATCTGGTGTTTCAAATCGATGCTAATAACATTTTAGCCACAACGACTGAGTTTATCAAATATACTGCCCCCCATTAAGAACCTAGTAGAAATAAGCTAGTAAAAACTCTATGCGGTTCCCTTCATTCTGGTCTCGAATACAAGACACCTGTTCAGGCACATTTGTTTTGCATAGCTAAAACGATTGTTTTAAATTTGTACATGTGATAATCTAGAAACAATCTAGTTTTTCCAACCTCAGGAGGATATAGGATGAAAAGAATTTACATATTGATAATTTTAATATCATTCTTGGTAATTTCGCCTAAACTATACGCACAAGTTGAATGCCCGTGAGATTTCAACACCGTACCTAAGACGACTGCTTGTTGGGAGGACCCCTTCACAGCCCAACCCTCCTTCGAGTCCGATGTCACTATTCCACCGCAAAACGACACATTATGCATAACCGTTAATTCCACCGACGATTTTACCCCCGAAATCCTTGTTCGCGTACTCGTGACCGAGGCCGGAGACCTCAATTGTCGCATCACCACAACAGGACTTACAGGATGTGGCACAGAATTGTTCATAGGTGGTCTTACAGAGGAGGAATTTGAGGCTTGTCTGTGCGACCTAGAGGCGTACACCACCGCCCTCAATCAGATAACAGGCATTGACGTTTCCCAAAGCCCACCGTACATATGTGCGCCATCTATTGACTGTACACCTCCACCACCTATTATAACTACACCAATCCCAACCCTGTCTGAATGGGGTTTAATAGCTACGGCTGGAGTTCTAGGAATCATAGGCTTCATGGTTATAAGAAGAAGGAAAGCAACTGCTTAAAGCCTAAAGACATTTCAATTTAAATACTTCAAGGGGAGCTTCGGCTCCCTTTTTTGTTTAGTTTTAATATTCATAATTCCAACTTAAACTCGGCTTGACAAAAGGGGTGCAGTACAAGTCTAACCAGCCCAGATTAATACATCTTGATATGAGGCTGGTCTTGGAACAGAATATAGGTATATCAAAGATGCACAGGGGGTGTGTAATGGGTATCAAGAAAGTATTCGTTGCCGTGTTGATTCTCCTTAGCACGAGTGCCTTAGCTGATGACCTATTCGATAATAATTGGGGAGATAATGAGGAAGAGGATAGTTTGCAGTACAACACATTTGAGAATGAATGGGGATATGCCGGGGAGGATGACTCGCTTAAGTACAATGCATTTGAGAATAAGTGGGATTATGCTGATGAGGATGACAGCCTGAAATATAACGCTTTTGAGAACGAGTGGGATTATGCTGATGAAGACGATACGCTTAAGTATAACGCCTTCGAAAATAAGTGGGACTATGCCGGTGAAGACGACTCTCTAAAATACAACACGTTTGAAAACAAATGGGATTATGCAGACGAAGATGATAGCCTGAAGTACAATGTATTTGAGAATGAGTGGGAGTTTGCTGATTAGGGGACAGCCTGAGAAGCATTCCTCTCCCACACCTTTGATGATATGGAGTATCTCCCAGTGGTTCCTCCATACCGGAACTCGGTTCCAACCTAACGATACTAAGTACCACTACATGCGACTTTGGTTCTCTTAGCTAGGATGTTCAGGATAGTCAAGCAAGCACACGACATAAACATATCTGTAGTAAAATGATTACTTAAAAAGACTACCAATCTTGTACAGGAACTTATCTAATGAGAATTGTTGGATTAAATATTAGGCATGGGGCACGGGGAAAGTTGGATGAGCTAGTTCCAACTGTGGAAGGCTATGGAGCGGATGTTTTCGTGTTTGGAGAGTATCATGCTAATCAGACTGGAGAGAAGATAAAGGAAAAGTTGAGTGATATAGGGTTCAGGTATTCAGTTGATGGTGGTAGAGGGCTGGATAATGATAATGGTGTGGCTATCTTCTCTAAGATACCATTTGAGGTTATAGACGAAAAGAGAGAGCTGGGAGAACATCATCATAAGGTTGTCGAAGTAAGCTTTGAAAGGTTTAAGTTGGTAGGGGTCTATTTCCCGAACAAGCAGAAGAAAAAGCCGGTGTTTGAATACTTAATGGGATATTGTGAAAATAATATTGAAAAGTGTGTGGCGATTGTTGGTGATTACAATACATGCAAGGCTGAAGATATGGAGGGTGGTGGAGTACCTCTCAAAGAGTATATGTATAAATTTGAAGGGTTGGGTTGGCTTGATGGGTGGAGAAAATTCCATCCCTATGAGACTGAGTTTAGCTGGTACAATAAGAAGCGGGATGGTGGTAAAAATGGTTTCAGGCTCGACCATGTAATTTGTACTCCGTATTTTGCTCAGGCTTTGGCGAATGTCGAGTATGACCATAAGCCGAGGGAAGAAGGATTCACAGACCATTCAGCTTTGATTATTGACTTGAATTTCTAACAGATAACTTCCCCGCCAGTATATCTTAACAAGTCAGACCAACACTCTCTCATTTATCTAATCCCAGTTCCGGATAAGCCTCTTCCCAGAAAAGCCATCCTACCCAGAGGCTGTACAGCCTGCCCCAGACCAGTCTCCCTCTACTCAGCCTGCACAATGCAGGCTAATACATAAACCTTCTGTGGTGAAGCCCTTAGAGCCTTTATCTCGAAAAAGGCATAGGTATGTATAGGTTGGCTTGAGAAGTCTTTGCTATGGTTCTCAGTCGGGCTTATATGGGCATTCTAATAGGCATGATATGTAATATATCTTGTATGGCCCTTGATGTAGTCTTTCAGGCTCAGAAGAAATAGGCTGAAGAGGCTTCCCGTAACCTATGCACCCCCTCTTCTGTGAGCACCCTTATCTTACTGAGTTCTTGACACGAAGAGCCCTAAGCTATTATCATGAGGGTAGTGATATGATAGATATAGAGATTCTGAAAGAACATGATGATGAAGATACGCAAGCCTAGTGAGATGCGTATATAACTCATGAAGGAGCTTATCACATGAGAATACTTGGACTAGCCCTCTTAGCTTTAATCTTCCTACTACCCACAGGTTCATCCGCAGACGGAACCCTGAAGTGTGGAATAAAACCAATACCAGATATAGGTTGCCGTATCGGTCGTTGCGTAGACGGAGTTTGGGAGCAGGTATGTGATACTTCACCGACAATATCATGCGGAATTAAGCCCATCCCAGACGTGGGTTGTAGAATAGGTCAGTGCGTCAATGGAGAGTGGGAGCAGGTTTGTGATACCTCTCCTACAATATCATGTGGAATTAAACCCATCCCAGAGATAGGCTGTAAAATAGGCAGATGTGTAGACGGGCAATGGGAACAGGTATGTTGCTGATTAAGAAACTCCTTCTTCTAGCAATACCCTTATTTATATTCTCATGCTACAGCCATTCTGAGCAAACTAATACATGCACAGTCTCAAAGTTAGTAGATGCGGATACTCTATATTGTTCTAAAGGATACGGTAAAGAGCAGAAGGTCAGGCTGATAGGTATAGACGCCCCCGAATCCAACAAAAACTCTAAAACCTATAGGGATGCTGAGAGAACCGGTGATAGTGTAGAGAGCATTATAGAGCTGGGTAAGAAATCTACAACCTTTGTTAAGAGCAGGCTCTCGGTTGGTACTGAAGTCAGACTGGAACTTGATGTACAGACAAAAGATAAGTATGGTCGCACACTGGCTTATGTCTACCTTCCGGATGGTTCAATGTTGAATGAGTTAATAGCACGGGAAGGATATGCACAGGTAATGACTATTCCTCCCAACATTAAATATCAAGAGCTGTTCATTGAAGCGGAAAGGGGTGCTAGGGAGAACCAGAGAGGGCTGTGGGATAACAGCTAGTAGAGAACATGATATAATGGGAATAAGTATGAAAAAATCAATCCTACTTTTATTGATAATACTAATACCCATAATAGCTATTGCTCAGACAGCTGAAGACTTTCTCGATAGGGGTGTTGCTAAGGATGAACTAGGTGACTATAAAGGAGCAATACAAGACTATAACAAGGCTATTGAACTAGACCCTAAGTATGCTCTTGCATACTATAACAGGGGTAATGCTAAATATGCTCTAGTTGATTATAAGGGAACAATACAGGATTACAATAAAGCTATAGAACTGAACCCTAATTATGCTGATGCATACAATAACAGAGGTATTGCTAAAACAGACCTAGGTGACCATAAAGGAGCCATACAGGATTTTAACAAGGCTATAGGGCTAAACCCTAATCTTGCTTTAGCATACAATAACAGGGGTATTGCTAAATTTAATCTGGGTGATTACCAAGGAGCAATACTAGACTATAACAAGGCTATACAACTAAACCCTAATGTTGAATCATATGTTAACAGGGGCAATTTTAAATTTAATCTGGGTGATTTCAAAGGAGCAATAGAAGACAGTAACAAGGCTATAGAGTTAAACCCCGATTTAGCTTTAGCATACATCAACAGGGGTGGAGCTAAATTTAATCTGGGTGATTTCAAAGGAGCATTACAAGACTACAGTAAGGCTATAGAGTTAAACCCCGATTTAGCTTTAGCATACATCAACAGGGGTGGAGCTAAATTTAATCTGGGTGATTTCAAAGGAGCATTACAAGACTACAGTAAGGCCATAGAGTTAAACCCCGATTTAGCTTTAGCATACAGCAACAGGGGTGGAGCTAAATTTAATCTGGGTGATTTCAAAGGAGCAATAGAAGACAGTAACAAGGCTATAGAGTTAAACCCCGATTTAGCTTTAGCATACATCAACAGGGGTTTGGTTAAGATAGAGCTTGGTCAGAAGGAATCCGGTTGTCTAGACCTATCTAAAGCAGGTGAAATGGGATACGCAGAAGCATATGATGCTATAAAAGAGTATTGCCAGTAATTAACTGTGATGTAATAACTGGTCATATCGCTTCTGTTTTCTAGAACCACCGCCCAGCCAAAAAATAAGAGATATAAGATAGCCACAGGAAATATACATAAGGGATATGAGCCGGCAGTGGGCAAGTTGTTCTACAAGGGGGAGGTTGACGTTTGCTACGGCCTTACTAGAGAAGCCTAAGAAGAAGAGGGACTCTGTTATCGTGCATGAACTCCTACATCTTAGGTATCACAACCATGGAAAGATGTTCAACATAATGTTAAAGAGTTATCTAACTTAATCCAGTTACAATATAATAATAGACTATGAGCGTATTCAAAAGAACAATCAAAACTAAACAAGGTAAGAGCCAATACTGGTACATAGACTACACCGTCAACAATAAGCGTAAGTGGGAGAGTGTTGGCAGGGTAGGAGAGGCAACTAAAGCAGACGCAAAGAAACTCCTAGCACTCAGGAGAACCGAAATCCTGCAGGGTAAATTTAAAGCTCCCGATAATAGGGTAGTGCCTACTTTTGCTGAGTTCGCAAAGGAATACATTGAGTATGCGAAGGGGAATAAGAAGTCATGGGATAGGGATATGTATTCTCTTAGAAAACTTGGACCATTCTTTGGTTCCTACGCCTTAAATGATATAAGCCCGATACTGGTTGAGAAGTACAAGCTGGAAAGGAAAAAGAGTGTGTCTGCCCGTACTGTTAATATTGAACTCTCACTTCTACGCAGAATGTTCAATCTGGGGATAGCATGGGACAAGTGTCAGTCTAATCCGGTATCCAAGGTGAAATTCTATAAGGAGGAACTCAGCAAGACAAGAGTACTCTCTGAAGAAGAAGAGCACAGGCTACTGGAATCCTGCTCAGACCACCTAAAGCCCATCTTGATAACAGCCTTAAACACAGGCATGAGATATGGTGAGGTTCTTAGCCTATACTGGAAGGATGTTTATCTGGATGAAGGCTACATAAATGTAGCCCAGAGTAAGTCCGGTAAGAGTAGACAGATTCCTATCAATAGTAGGCTGGAAGAGGCTCTGAAGAGGCTAAAGTTGGGAAGTACTGCTAGCACTTCCGTTAGCAGTGAGTATACTGGTAGAAGAAAAAACAAACAATTACAGGGTACTTACGTCCTATCACGCGCTGGACTCAGAATCCAGTGGGCATTGCGCTCGTGGGGGTTCAAATCCCCCCTTCGGCACCAATAATGAAGCCGGGTACTTTGGAGTTAGTATGGGCACTTTGAGTTAGTAAAAGATAGGGTTATTAAGAATGGGGGTTTTGTATGTCAAAACTAAAACCACAGCTTATTATCACCGGATCAAACAAGAAAAAAGGCGGCTTCGTTAGCGGAATCGGTCACTTTCTTCTTTTAGTCCTTGTATTTGTGCTAGGTGTATATGTTGGGATGAGTGTAGATAATACTGACTTGGTCGAGGAGTCATTCAGCGGAAATGCTAAGGGTAGTGTTCCCGCAACTCAAAACATTTCTAGAGAATCAAAAAAAGTTGTTACGAAAGTTCCTAAAGAGGAAAAGTCTAAAGTCGACATTCAAGATACATCACCTCAAAAAGTATCGGAGAGTTATCAAGATAAAATTGAAGATGCAAATTTAGAAATATCCCCTGCTGATGCAAATACAAAACTAGTCGATGATGCCTCTATCCTTAAGGGTTCAGATACGCCTACTGAAACCACAAGCAATGAATCAGGTCTTATAGAAGAAGATTTGGCAGTAACTGATCTAGCTCCTGAAGATTCATACAGGCTGCAGGTTGCGGCATTTGGAAATCTCGATGACGCCAATGAACTAGTTAGCGAGCTTAAACTAAAAGGCTACGATGCTTATATTGTTACTACATCCAATTCCAGAGGCGAGGTTTGGAACCTAATTAAGATCGGTAATTTTCAAACGGCCCGGGAGGCATGGAATTTTTCAACAATGTATCAAAATAAAGAAGGTGGAGAAGTCTTTGTTGAAAGTTTAAACCGGGGCAGGGTATATAATGAATCATTGGAAGAGAACGATGAACAACAATAGTGACTTTAAGCGGAAAGAAAGCAAATGCTTGTTAGCTATTGCGTAGAGGTCGGCCATAACCCACTGTAATGACTCCATAAATTACCTTCTAAAACTTTTTTGCAAATGCGAAGAAAGTGCTTGACATAAATATCCAAAAGTCGTATAGTTTTACAGTTGAGTAGCTCATATCTGGGTTGTTTACCGGGGCAGGGTTAAATAATAAACAACATTATTTATTCGGTTAAAAGGTGCAATGATGAAGACATCAAAGTTTAGAGAAGTTGAGGGGCAAGTTCCGACAGAGGTACTGGGACTTGAAGAATTTAATCAGGAAGAAGATAATACATATCCTTCTATCACTATATCAGATAGCGGCATGGGTGATGACGAACCTGAGTTTAGCGTTGAAATTGAAGATACTCCTGCCAAGGAAGAGAAGAAAGAAGATAAGTGGACACCGGATGAACAGTTTAGACTTCTCTATGTCTATTTCAAAGATATGGCAGTTGAATCTCTTTTAACCGCAAAAGAAGAAGTTGAGGTTTCTGCTCAAATTAAAAAATGTGAAGCTAAAGCAATTGAACTTACTATTAATCTAGACAAGCTGAGAAAGAAAAGAGAAAGCCTTATTAAAAGAGAGACCAAGACCGGCAAGAACCGAATAAGCGAAAAAGAGTTAACCAAAAGAATAGAATGCTTTAGTGCGTTTATTACAGTATTTTCAGAGCGCGCAAAGGAGATGAAAGAAAGATTTGTTAAAGCCAACCTAAGGCTTGTTGTTAGTATTTCAAAAAGATATATGGGAAGAGGATTACCACTAACAGATTTAATCCAGGAAGGGAATGTTGGATTAATGAGGGCAGTGGAAAGATTTGACCATACAAAAGGTTATAAATTTTCAACCTATGCCTCATGGTGGATACACCAGGCAATATCAAGAGCACTGCTAGACCAAACCCGGACCATCAGGGTTCCAGTATACGTACTAGAGCAGGCGAGCAAGGTATACAGAATTAGCTCGATGCTGCATAAAGAGATGGGAAGAAAACCTCTGCCGGAAGAAGTAGCTGAAATAGCTGGTATCTCGGTTGAAGGCGTGAAAAGAATTCTTGAATCAACAAATGACGCTGCAAGATTAGATACTCCTATCATGGATGGTGAGAAAACTACTCTACTAGACTTCATCTCAGACGATAAAGCGCCAGCACCTGATGCTGTTATGGCAACCACAGCACTTACTCAGGAGATAAGAGAAGCATTAAACATTCTTACTCCAAGAGAAGAAGAAATAATAAGGCTCAGGTTTGGAATAGACCAGGATGGTACCTACACGTTAGATGAAATTGGTAGAAGGTTTGATCTGACCAGAGAGCGTATCAGACAGATTGAAAAAAGAGCGCTTGAAAAACTAGCTGAAGCCGATTCGGGTGATGTTCTAAGAAGTTTTCTAGCAAGATAACAAACTCTAATCGTAATACATCTCGTTTAAGAGCTATGGGCCAACTTCTTTATTCCTTTTTATAATTTGACGCTATAGCTCTATCTCAAAAAGCATTGTCATTGCACCACATATAGTGTAATTTCACTTAGTAAAATGAAGTCACACTCTCCTATAATTATAATTGGAATGAGCCGTTCAGGTACTAGCATGCTTACCAGGATGCTGGATGATCTGGGCCTCTTCGTCGGTAATAAGTTAACCCATAACCATGAGGCTCTGTTTTTCCGCGAAATTAATGATTGGCTGTTAACTCAGTCAAGCGGCGGTTTGGAGAATCCGGGCACAATAAAATATCTACTTCAAGATAAAGAAGCTAGAGAACTTTATGGAGAATTCATAAGTTTTGCAATGAAAACGCCTCGCGTGATTTCATTTTTGGGGTTTACAAAGTACTTAAGCTATAAAACACCTAAAAGTCTTGATATCCCATGGGGTTGGAAAGATCCTCGTAATACTTTTACCCTTCCTTTTTGGTTAGATCTTTTTCCAAAGGCCAAAGTTGTTCATATATATCGTCATCCCCTAGATATTGCTAGTAGTTTAATAACTCGAAGGAAAAGAGGGCTTAATAGACTAAAAGATAGACATAGTAATTTCAGACCATTTTACTGGTACTACTTGATGCAAAAATTCATAGCAAGAAATAGAGTATTTGTAGATATACGCGGCGGCACTCTGGAAGAAGGCTTTTCAATATGGGAGGAGTATTTAAAAGAGGCTCGCTCTCATGTAGATAGTCTCGGTGGGCGCGCAATTGAAATTAAATATGAAGATTTTTTAGAACACCCCGCTCAGATTTTAAAATCTTTAACTAACTTTTGTGAACTTGATGTAACTCAAGATCAGATTGAGAGAGGCGCATCAAATGTTAATAAGACTAGAGCCTATGCATACTTGAATGATCCGGAGTTAAAAGCATTTTCTCTTGATATCTCAGATCGCCTTAAATCTTACGGCTATTAACTTCAATCCTGATACTAATTAAATACCAATTCTTTGACTTCATCGGATTCGATAGAAAGCTCCACTCCAATATCATCAGAAAATTCTCTAATCCATAAAAGCATTTTCTTGTAAATCTCAACACGTTGGAATTTTAAATATTTATACTTTCCGTCAGTTGAGGGAAATAGTTCCCCTAGAATAGTTGGGCTATCGGGGAACCTCTTTTTAATAGTTTCAAATAGAACCTTATTGTGCTTTGGTGTTCCTAGTGATATATAGTCGATTTGTTTTGTATCAAGTTTAGTAAAAAGTTCCTGTATCATTTTTTGGTATAACTCTTCCCATCCCGGCACCCTGATTATCGGGTCGAGTCTTACCCCTACCGTGTAACCAGCTTCTTGGCATCTTCTGGCGGCATCAAGTCTTTCATCAAACGAAGGGGTTTTGTGCTCAATCATATCCACAATTTCTTGAGGACTAAAAGTCCAGGAAGGTATTACATTTTCAGGGGGATTCACAATGGACACTAAATTTTCAACATTTGTACTTTTTGTTCTAAACTCGATCACCCCATTTCTGTACTTTGTAAAAAGGCTGACAATATCAAGAGAAAATTCTGTGAGGTCGTCAAACGCTAAAGCGTCGCATACTTCGCCGACATGAAAGTATGGATTATCAAAACTATTTAGTAATTCTTCAATTTTTTCGAGAACCTCGTCCCGGTTGACAAAGATTACGGGGACTTTTGTTTGGAAATAGTGTTGAAGGTAACAGTATTCGCAGTCATATTTGCAATCTATTTCATGAAACAGATAGAACTGTCCATGATCCATTCTTCCGATACTTTTAACCAGCTCTCCCTTCTTGCTGGCAAGGGCAAGTGAATTCTTGTCTTCATCTGCTCTTTGATTAAATGATTTATCTTGTCCAATTTTTTTATAGTCCTCGATAAAAGTGACAGGGGCGGATTTTATTTTGGATAATATTTTCTGAGTGAGAAGATGATCTAGAATATCTTCTTCGACATAGATTTTGTCGGGAGCTTGTATCAATATACAATTACCTTCAGCTAAGGCTGTATTTTTCTTTAATTTACAAACTTTATTTTCTTAATATTTGACCGAGTTTCATTGCAAGACCAATATCACCTGACATCTTTATCTTGCCTGTCAGTAAAGCACTTTCGGGACGGAGTTTCCCTGTGAACATATCTACGAAGTGCACATCTTTAGCTTTGATAGTGCATTGAGCATCTTCTTCTGTTTCTCTTACGCCTAAGGTTTCTTCTCTTAGGTCAACTATCCATGTTCCGCCGTCAGGGCCTTTTAGTTCGAATTTATATACCGCTCTCACATCGGAAAGCTCACTAGATCTTTCCTTTATTTTTCTCTCTACCTTCTCGAATATTTCTCTTGTTGTTGCCATAAAATATATCCCCTCAATATTGGAAAAGCATTTTACCATTGATATGTCATTCTATGCAAGATTGGGATCCCATAATTGACGCTGAGCGTTTATGGATTTACAATTCCTTAGCATTTTTCAAACAGGAAAATTAATAATGAGTATAAGTTACCCTAAAAATCATGATGTCATAGTAATTGGTGCCGGACATGCTGGGTGTGAGGCTGCACTTGCGTCTGCTAGAATGGGATGCCGAACACTTGTGCTAACGGCTAATATCGACACAATTGGATTAATGTCTTGCAATCCTTCAATAGGCGGCGTAGGTAAGGGGCACCTCGTTAAAGAGATAGATGCTCTAGGCGGGGAGATGGGAAAAGCTGCTGACCATGCAGCTATACAATTTAGAAGGCTCAACACCAGAAAGGGTGCAGCGGTACAGGCAACCAGGATTCAAGCTGATCGCCAGTCTTATAGATCCTATATGAAAAAGGCGCTTGAGTCTGAAAAGAATATTGATATTAAGCAGAGAATGGTAGAGGGTTTTCTGGTTGAAGGAGGGCGCATTGCCGGAGTGAAGACCAACCTGGGCGAACATTTTTTTGCAGATGCCGTGGTGGTTACACCGGGCACTTTTCCTAACGGACTCATCCATATTGGGGCAACTAAAATTTCCTCAGGGCGCGCGGGTGAAGGGGCGGCAACCGGTATCTCAGAATCATTTGGAAGTATTGGTTTCAATGTCGGCAGATTAAAAACCGGCACACCTCCCAGGTTAGACGGTAGAACTATCAAATGGGAAATGCTTGAGCCACAACCGGGAGATAAAAATCCCAAACCATTTTCATTCTCAAATGATATTATAGACAGAGAACAGCTTCCTTGCTACATAACCTATACAAACGAAAGAACTCATGATGTTATAAAGAATAACCTTCATAAATCTCCGCTTTATTCGGGAGAGATAAAAGGTGTAGGACCAAGATACTGTCCTTCGATTGAAGACAAGATTGTAAAATTCCCGGATAAAGACCGACATCAAGTATTTCTAGAACCAGAAGGTCTAAACACCTATGAAATATATCCAAACGGTATCTCAACAAGTCTCCCTCTCGAGGTTCAATATGAATTAGTAAGAACGATAGATGGACTGGATGAGGTCGAGATTATGAGGCCCGGATACGCAGTTGAGTACGACTACGTAGATCCTACTCAGCTAAGGCCTACTTTAGAGACTAAATTAATAGACAATCTTTATTTTGCAGGACAGATAAACGGTACTACCGGTTATGAAGAGGCAGCCAGCCAGGGTTTAGTTGCTGGAATAAATGCAGCTCTCCGAGTAAAAGGTGAAGATCCCTTTATTCTCAAACGTTCTGAAGCATATATTGGCATTATGGTAGATGATCTAGTTACCAAAGGGGTAGATGAGCCTTACAGGATGTTTACTTCTCGGGCTGAATACCGCCTAGTGCTTAGAGAAGATAATGCTGATATAAGATTAGGTGAATTAGGTTATAAGATAGGATTGTTAAAAGAAGAGGATTACGCTAAGTTTGCTATAAGGAAGAAAGCTGTAGCACAGGAATTCTTAAGGTTAGAAACTATTAAAGTTGTACCTAACGCTCACTTTAACGAGATACTAATTAGACTAGGCGCTTCACCTATTAAGAAACCCCATTCTTTAAAAGAACTTTTAAGGCGCCCTGAAATTTCATATAGAGACCTCGAGTTTTTTGAATTAACTGTTCAAGATTCTATTACAGAGGATGTAATATCTCAGATAGAAATGGATATTAAATATGAGGGTTATATAAAGAGGCAGATGGAGCAGATTGGTAAATTTGCAAAATTAGAAGACTTTGCAATACCTGATAGCTTTTCCTATGACAACATCCCCGGGTTATCCACGGAAATTGTCCAAAAACTTACAAAGGTTCGCCCCAACTCCTTGGGTCAAGCTACCAGAATCTCGGGTGTTACTCCTGCAGCAATTTCAGTTTTAATGGTTTATTTAAAACGGGACGGTAATCAAAAGCAAGCTCAGGGTCACTCTATCTCTTCATGATCTTCAAGTTCATCTAGATCTAGTTCTTCTTCTTCCATAAGGTCCATAATGTCTTCATAGTCTCCGCCGATATATCCAGTATTGTCCGGATCTTCGAGCATCTCTACGAGATCTTTAATTTTTCTTTTGGCTTTTCTAGGCATGTTCCCTGCCCTCCATGATTTTAATATAAATCTAATAAACTATGTTTGTTACCGATATTATAAAATCAATAAACTTAAAATCAACACAAATATATTATAGCGGGGATTTTTTTAATTTGTTCAATTTCTTCAATATATTCATATAAATACATCATGAGTTGTCCGGGGATAATAATTCAAGCATCTTGTTAATATCGGTAGTCGGCAAGTTGCATATATGATTTAAGCACACATAAGCTGTGGCTTTACCTTCTATCCTTGACTGGCCTTTTGTAAAATCGGCAATTTCTGTTATTTTGTCGTCATCTTTTCCCTTGGTTAATACGATTTTACTCGGGCTGTAATTTTTTCTGACGGCATCTATCATTGCTTTAGTATCTTCAGCCCCGGGATCTCCCACAATTACTACTTCATATGATGGCCCTATTCCAAAATCAAGACCAATCATAAATAATGTGTATGCCATGGGCCCACTTTCTATAGTTTCAGAAAATGCCTTGCCAAGTTTTGCAGCTTTTTGTTCATATTCTACTTCACCAGTAATTCTGGATAATTTAAGCAGGTTAAGCCCGGCTACAGAGTTGCCTGAGGGAATAGCCCCGTCATAAATCTCTTTTTGCCTTGAGATCAGTTTCTCCGCGTCATTAGAAGTGAAGTAATAACCTCCGTTCTTATCGTCCCAGAATCCTTTATCCATTTCCTCTTGAAGTGATAAAGCTACTTTCAAATACTTAATATCAAAAGTGCTCTCATATAACTCAAGCAGACCCCAAATGAAAAAAGCATAATCATCTACATTAGCCCTAATTCCAGCTTCTCCTTGTCTATATCTATGAAGGAGTGTTCCATTATTATTTCTCATATCTTTTAATATGAAATCAGCAGCCTTTCTAGCTGATTCTGTATACTGAGGCTCATTAAAAACTCTTCCCGCTTTTGATAGAGCCGCTATCATGAGGCCGTTCCAGTCGGTGAGAATTTTGTCGTCTTTATAGGGGTGTACCCTCTTTTCACGCTCATTGAACAGTGTGACACGTGCTTTTTCGATTCTCTCTGAGAATTCTTCCTCACTTATTTCATATGAAGGTGCAATTTCACTAAAAGACTTTTTAAGATGTAAAATATTCGCCCCTGTTTTATGCCCCCCCGCTTCTTCTGCGAAATTGCCCGGTTTACTTGTATTGAAAGTGGTTATTATCAGCTCTGCGTTTTTGCCGCCTAAAGTTTCTTTGAGCTCTTCTTCAGTCCAAACGTAAAATTTGCCTTCCTCACCTTCGCTATCCGCATCTTCAGCTGAGTAAAACCCACCTTCTGGGGAGGTCATATCCCTTAGGACATAGGTTAAAATTTGGTGCGCCGTTGTTTCATACTCTTTTTTCCCAGTAGCTTGATAAGCCTCGGTGTATGCCATTACCAGCATTGCCTGATCGTAAAGCATTTTCTCAAAATGAGGCACAAGCCAGTTTGGATCTGTTGAATAGCGGTGAAAACCAAATCCAACATGGTCGTACATTC
>Ga0307377_10003500_pt1 | contig 17688 bp, 14 predicted proteins | sample TR3MG_FD_202535 | JGI IMG/M metagenome (GOLD analysis project Ga0307377, IMG submission 202535) | Soil microbial communities from Risofladan, Vaasa, Finland - TR-3 | ecosystem: Environmental > Terrestrial > Soil > Coastal area > Acid sulfate soil | place: Finland: Risofladan, Vaasa | collected... | reverse complement strand
AAGATATTGAAACTAACAAAAAAGACAACGAACAAGAGATAAGAGAAAAAAATAGGGAGATTGAGAAAAAAGAAGAACAACTATTAAGAGATAGAGAAGATATTGATTCTCTTGAGGATTATTTTAGAAAAAAAGATCAAAATATTAAAAATAAAGAAATAGAATTAGGAGATAAGTTAAAAGAGATAGAAACCGAAAAAATAGGTATAAAAACTAAAATAGGTGATATAGAAGCTGAAAAGGAATTAATAGTTCAACAACGCAACGCCAATAAGGTTAGATCCCTCAAACTTGATGAAAAAGAAAAAGAAATAGTACCTATTTTTAATAGTATCAAAGATAAAATCCGAAAAACAAATTCTATTATAGAGAATCTAAACGAGAAAGCAAGGCAACTTATAATAGATCGTAGAAAGTTAGATCAACGCGATAAGATTGTTAATAGTAAATATGTTATGTTAAAAAAGAAAGAATTAGAACTAATCAAAAAAAAGATTTTGATGGAGGATAGGGAATTACTAAATAAAACACATCAAAGTTAGGAGTATAAATGGCACGTGCGGTCAGAGATGAAAATAGAGTTATAGCTCTCATAGTAGAAGATAGTGATGGCAACGAGACTGTGGTAAAACTAGTAGCTGATTCCGCCACACAACGACTTCTAACTAACGCTACTATTAGTGGAAGTGTAAGTATCGCGCCACTCACAACTGTCTATAATGGATCTAAGACGGTACCAACCGGTACGGCAGAAGTTATTGCATCTACTCAAGCTATTAATGGTGTTACGGTTAAAGCCCTATCAACCAATACCGTTGCGGTTTATGTAGGTACTACCGGATGCACAACCGCTAATGGATTTGAATTATTGGCCGGGGAGTCGATAAGTTTAGATATTGATAACTTAGCCGATGTTTTTGTAATCTCAGGATCGGCAAGCCAAGTTGTGAGGTATATTGCAATATGAATAGGACTGAACATAATTTGGGGATCGCCAGTTTGGATGGCAGATATCCACGGAGAACAGAATGGTTACAGAATGGTTTTCCAAATAGGACTGCTTCTAGTTTGGCGTGGTCTAATGCTGATAGAAGATTGACCATAAATCCAACCGGTACTTCGTTCAATTATTTTGTTGAAGGTGTTAAATATACCGTAGCTACTTCCGATGTTATAAATGTCAACCGTGTTGATATTGCTGATACCGAAGGATTGCATCTATTTTATTACGATGGGGCAACTCTTACTACTATAGCAAATCCGACAGATGCTCAAATTGAGACTGCAACACTAACTAAAACTCTTGTGGCCTATGTTTATTGGGATGCTGATAATAACCTCGGTGAATTGATTGAAGACAGACACGGATTAAGCATTAGTCCTTATTCTCATTCATTGCATCACTTTACCGAAGGAACTATGTATTTTGACGGATTAGCTCTAGGTGATTTTGTGATAAGTGACGGAGTAGATAACGAAGATGCTCAATTCTCAGTAGCAACAGGACAAATATTTGACGAGGATATAAAACTTACTTTAAACGCCATAGGCAAAACGACTGGCCTTGAGGTTTGGTATAGAAATGTGGCGTTGGATTGGCGCAAAGGTACACAAGCCGGATTTTCTGTTCTCAATGCCACCAATGGTAGAGTTTATTATGATAATGCTGGAACGCTTACTGAAGTTACAGATGGGAAATTTGTATTGTATCATATATTTGCTACTAATAATTCTGACTTAAATCCAATAGCAATAATGGGACAAACGATATATTTGACGGGAGCAGCGGCGAGAATTGGAGCAACAACTGAAATTAATTCTCTTTTATTAGGAGCTTTGCCAGCAAAGGAAATGAAGGCAATAGCTACCGTTATATTCCAAACTAAAGATACATATACCAACGATGTTAAAGCAAAAGTAGTTCAAACAGACGAAGGTGATGATTATGTTGATTGGCGAACTGCCAAACTATCACCTTCTGCTGCCGCTCAAGACCACGGCAGTTTATCTGGACTTGCTGATGACGATCATCCACAATATGTATTAACATCTTTTCTTGGGATTGGTTCTCTTGCTGATCCTGATGCAGATACTATTATAGGCTGGGATGATACTGATGGAGCTACCAAATTTATTACTATTGGAGCTAATTTATCTTATGATCATGCCACACACACATTAAGTGCTACCGGTGGGTATGTTTCTGATACCGAATATGGAGAATCTTGGGACGGCGTTACTAATGTTGCGCCTTCTAAAAACGCTATCTATGACAAAATAGAGGCTTTGGCGGGCGGACACAATGCAGTTACTTTAGATGTTAATGCTGAAACTCTTTTGTCTTTAAGCACTCAAGAATTAGGATTAGACACTCAAACAGCAAATAAGATATTCGCGGGTCCGGCCTCTGGTGCGGTGGCTGTGCCTACTTTCAGGTCTTTGGTGGCAGACGATATTCCAGATTTATCTGCCGTTTATGCCGTCGTTCTCGGAGCTGATGATAATTATGTTACAGACGCTGAAAAGACAAATATAGGAAATCTTGATACTGCCGCATATGAACCAACTGCTTCTTTCGCAGCGGCTTTGGGTGCCGACGATAATTATGTAACTGATGTGGAAAAAGCGGCACTACACGCCGCGGTTACGGTAACAGATTCAGACAGGATTGACTTTACTCTAACAGGTCAAGATATAACAGCAGATATTAAAACTGGTTCTGTCACTCTGGCGATGATGGCCAATATGGCAACCGCTTCGTTGATATACAGAAAAACCGCAGAAGCTGGTGTGCCAGAAGTTAATACTCTTGCTACCTTAAAAACTGATTTAGGACTAACTGGAACGAATAGTGGAGACCAAACAATTGCCTCACTAGGACTTGACGCCGACCTTGCTACCTTCGCTCTACCCGCCTCTACTACAATATCTGCCTTTGGAGCAACAATAATTGATGACGCTAACGCCGCCGCCGTGATTGCGACTTTGGGACTTGCAGATATTTATCTTGCTTTGGCGGGTGGCACAATGGCAGGCAACATAACTTTAGGTGAAAATACTGCGGTTGCTCTTGACCCAGCAGGAAGTGCAGACGAGAAATGGAGTGGGATTACTTGCACAGGAACAGCAGGAGCAACTCTTGCGGTAGGCGATTTAATTTATCTTGATGTCACCGCTGGAGAATGGTTATTGGCAGACGCGGATGCGGCCTCAACTTCAGGTGATGTACCATTGGGTTTATGTATATTGGCCGCTGGGAATGGACAGGCAACTAATATCCTTCTTATAGGAACTATGAGATCTGCCGCATTTCCCGCTTCAATAGCTTTGGGAGCGCCCGTATATGTTTCAACAACAGCTGGAGATATTCAAGCCGCACAACCTTCTGCAACTGATGATGTTATCCGTAGAGTTGGCTGGGCGGTAACGGTAGAACCAAATACTATTTATTTCAATCCTTCAAACGATTATATAACTCATACATAATGAATTACACAAAATTAAACAATACATATTTCGCTACTCCAAAAGATGACTGGAAAGATAGAATTCAAATTGAGATTGGAGATTCAAAAGAGCAAGACTTCTATCCTCAATTAAAAGTGATGCGTTGGGATAATGAGTGCAATGTTTCGTTAAGATTGAAAACTGATTTAACCGCTGTACCTTCAAAAACTGGTGAGAAGATAAGTTGGGATACTGATAAAGTTAGTGCCGATATTTACCCTATTACTGAAGGTGAGGGTGGTCATGAATTTGAGATAATCCTCAAAGAAAAACCAGTTTCTAATGTAATTGAATTTACTTTACAAGATAAAGATGTTGAGTATTTCTATCAGCCAGAATTGACACAAGAAGAAAAAGACAAAGGAGCTAAAAGACCCGAAAATGTAGTCGGTTCTTATGCGGTTTATGCTTCAGAAAACAAAATAAACTATGTCGGAGGTAAAGAATATAAGGTTGGTAAAGTTGGGCACATTTTCAGACCGAAAATAGTTGACGCTAAAGGAACAGAAGTCTGGGGTGAATTGCTCATTGAAAATGGAATCCTTTCGGTTACTATTCCTCAAGACTTTTTAGATAAAGCAGTCTATCCGATAAGACACGCCGCAGGATTAGAGTTTGGATATAAAACGTTGGGAAATTCCACAACATCAATGAATTCTTCATTGCTTGTGGGTTCATTGTTTTCGGCACCATCAGACTATTCAACATTTACTTCATTGACACTGGGTTTTGATAACCAGATTCCACCTTCTGATAACGCAAAGGGAGTTATAGTTCTTCATTCAAATCTAAATATAGTTTCTAATGGAGTATCTAATGCAGTATCAGTCCCAGGACTTACAAAAGATTGGGTAACACCTGACTTCAGTTCAACTCCATCTATTTCAGCATCCACCGATTATGTTTTGGCAATAGTTACTGGTAGTTCTTATGCTTACACTATATATGATTCTGGGGCAGAAAACCAAGGACATACTGATGTAACTAATAATTATACGACACCAGAAAATCCTACTGGTGCAGAACATTCTACAAACAAATACTCCATCTACTGCACCTATTCAGCAGGGGTAAGTTCTGCAATAAAAACAATAAACGGATTAGCGAAAGCAAGCGTAAAGACGGTTGATGGACTTGCGGCCGCTTCTGTTAAAACTTGGAATGGACTGGAATAACGGAGATAAATATGGATAATCCTAATCAAACAGACTGGTTCAAGAATAAAGCCCTTAAAGAATCAATTACGGCTATTTATGATAGTCCCACTATTAAGTATGATGATCCGGCTGTACGCTACGATGGATATGATACTGATTCTGAAGCCTTTGAGGATGCGCCAAATACTCCTTATACTAAACGCACACCAAATCAAACCGGACACACAAAAAGAACCCCGGACACTACACCTTGGACTTAGATGTGATATAATAATATAAAAGGAGATATATGCCATATCCTACTACAATTGATTCGTTAAACGATCCAGCAGGATCAAATTATCTAAATAGTCCTTCCCACTCTGAACTACATACTGCCGAAAATACAGCTATAGAAGCCTTACAGGCTAAACTAGGAGTAGATGATTCGGCTGTTGCTACTTCTATTGATTACTTCTTAAAGCACGCTTCAGGAAGATTTAGGGCTCATGTGCATGATGGGGGAGCTGATGATGCCGCTAAATTAGACTGGGATAATTGTTTTAGTGATGCAGTCCATAGCCATGCCTCAAACGCTGAAGGTGGCACTTTGGATGTTGATAATTGCTTTTCGGATTTTGTCCACACACATGCTTCAGATGGTGAAGGTGGAACTATACCTGAAGCAAATATAGTATTTAATGCCGCCGGGCACGATCATAGTGGGACTACAGCTGGTAATCTCATACCGACTGCAGGTATAGAAGATAGTGCTGTGGCAACAGCTAAAATTGCCGCTGGAGCGGTTACTGCTCCTAAAATCGATATTAATCTAGGTGCAAGAGCATATCTTTCTGCCGACCAAGACAACTTGGTATTTGGTGCGTGGACAAAGGTTCTCCTTGATACCGAGAATTATGATTTGGGGAGCAATTTTGCTTCTAATAAATTCACCGTACCCACTGGTGGTGATGGGACATATATAGTGATGGGTAGTGTTACTTTTGAAGGTACCGAATTGGTTGCTGATAGATCTTATGCTTCAGGTATATATGTTAATGGAGCACAAGTGAAGCAAGAACAGAGTATTTTTGCTACTCCCTCAACTGTAAGAGATTTTAGTGTTCCCATTATGGATATTTTAAGATTATCAGCTACCGATTATGTAGAACTTTACGCAATGAGTTATAGTGGTGGAAACCTTACGGATATACAAAGTGGCACAACCTTAACTTTTATGGCAATTCAAAATCTAGGTATATAAATAAATAGATTTAATAAGAAAGGCGGTGTATTATTATAACCTGGGACGACGCTATAGATGACTGTCAAGATCAAAGCAATGATTCAAGTGCTACCGCTCTCACATTCTTTAAGAGAAAAATGAATCTTGCTTATAAAAAGATTTTAATTCAATTAGGAAGACCTGGTACTGAAAGAACACAAACAGCCGATACGGTAGATGAACAACAATACTATCAGGGCCCGCCGGATTTCTTATTTATGAAGACACTAACGATTACCGTAGGTAGTGTCACCTATCCAGTTATTGAAATAGAAAGCCAATACGAATGGGATTGGATTAATAGAACCTCCCAATATTCTGACGTTCCTCAGTTTTTCTTTATAAGACCGCGATTCGGTATGAGGGGATCAGAAATAGGAATATGGCCAATTCCAAGCTCGGATGATAATACAATTAACTTAGTTTATGAAGCAAGTGATAAAGACTTATCAATAGATGCTTATACTACTGGTACTGTAACAGCCACAGAGGATTCAGCAACAATCACGGGTGCAGGAACAACCTTTATTACTCCAATGATTGGCAGATATTTTACCGTAACAGGTGAGTATGGTGATGGTATGTTTTATCGAATAGTCAGTCGTACTAGTAATCTTGTAATTACTCTCGAGAATGTTTATGAAGGCGCGACTGTTGCCGGCAAAACTTATAAAATATGTGAGATGTTCAACCTTCCGGAAGATATGCAGGATTTACCGAGTTACTTTGCCTTATGGCATTACTTTTCTCAAAAGAAAGACAAAGAAAAAGTAGCCGAATATCTAATGTTATATAGGGATGGATTGGCTGAAGGCAAAAGGACTCATGGTACTAAAACACGAAGTAATATAATTAGAAAAACGGGTTGGATGGATAGATCTGGATCATATCCGGGCTGGTTCCCGACTGATGGAGTGAGTTCATGATTAGAAGATTAAATCAAAAATATTTCTACGGAGGATTAAGCTCGAGCCATAAAATAGGTATTGAGGGAAGTTTTAAGTTTGCTGAGAAGCTTAATATTTATGATGAACCTACCCAGGTTAGTGTTTTGCCGGCGGCCTCTAAGGTATCCGGAAATACTGTTGACGATTTAGTTAAGTGGATTGTGCCCGGAACGCCTTATGATACCAATAAATACTTCTACGGTGATGCAGGTAAGATATATAAAGAGACTTCCGGTGGCGTATGGTCACTTCTACAAACTACCAGCAATTCTGGTGGTCAAGGCATGGAAGTTCACGATGACTATATTTACTACACTCAAGACACGCAAATTGGCCGTTATGGTCTATTATCAGGAACTCCCGCCTTTGATGATGATTGGCAAACCGGACTTAACGACACCTCTGATACTAACTTTGCACCCATCAAGGCCTTTAAAGAAGGATTAGCTGTTGGGCATGGTAATTACTTGGGGTGGTGGGATGGTGCAACTTGGGATGAGGATAGGGTAATACTTCCCCCGGGCCTTGAGATTAGAACTTTAGATGTAATTGACGAATTTCTTGTTATCGGTACTTGGAGAGGCACCGCGATCACAGACAATGAAGAAGGATTTTTATTCTTTTGGGATGGCACTTCAACTACGTTTAACAACTTTGTGTCTATTCCCGAAGGTGGATGTAATGCCATAATTAATAGTAAAAACGATCTTATATCGGTTATAGGCTCTGCTGGCCACATATTTAAGAACTATCTACCCTTTGAGAATGTTCAACCAATTCCAAAATTAACACTTGGTAAATATCTTGAAGTCTTTCCGGGCGCGATCAGTAACTGGCGCAACCTTACGTTGATAGGTGTAGCAGGCAACACCGATAGCACTACGGTTAAACAAGGTGTATATACTTGGGGAAGTCGGGATACTAAATTCCCCGAAGTATTAAACTATGCCTTCCCAATATCAACCGGAACCACTACTGGTACTACTCTTAAGATAGGTTCCGTTAAAGGTATTGGTAATAACGCTTATATTGGATGGAGAGATGGAGACACTTACGGTGTTGATAAAGTCACTAATAGTGGAACACCTTATTCTGAAGGTAAAATAGAATCACTTCTATTCGACAACGAACAACTATTTGCCGATAAAAACGCTTTAGTATTAAAAGCGACTCACTTACCGCTTGCGGCCGATGAAGGTATTCAATTAGGATACGATATTAACCGCACCGGGACTTATACTACTGGGGATGAAAATACAACCGCCGATTCAACCGAAACGCGGTTACCAATTCCCACCGGGAGATTTAGAGAATTAAACTATGAGTGTATTCTATCATGTGGAGCGACTTCACCAACTCTTACTTATCTAGGATTAGAATTCGATGATCTTGAAGAAGAAAGAGCCTACTAGGAGATAACATGCCGACAAAAGACACACAATTTGCGCAAATCGATAAAAGAAGTTATTCAAAAAAGAATATTACATTTCCTACTATTCCAAGTTATCAAAAACCACCAACAGATAATCCACGCAATAAAAGAATTTCTCCAGGAGATATTCGTATTTCAGGTGATTTACCGGGAACGACTGTTATAAGAATGGGAGAAGATATAACCCTAGATGGCCGAAACAGAAAGATTGAGATTGGAGATGATGTCACATTGGATGGACCTAATAGTAAAATTGACGCCGGTGCAGGTATTGTTGTAGACGGTGCTAATAACAAAATTAAAGTAGATGGATCAAATAGTGGAAGGATGGATGCATACGATTCAAGTGGGAATCAAATACTTCGACTAGGAGATAAAGGATATTCTACTTCTATTTGGGAATTATATTATCTTGATACGATCGAACAAAATATTATCGGTGGAGAATTGGATGGTGTCGATTATAGTACTTATTGGCTTGATATAAAAGTTTATCATAGTTTTAGTGAATTTGTCGAGGGTGCAATACCTTATTATATGATTTGGGGGAAAAAGGTATATGGGGGATTGACAGCCGCGCTAGTTCAGACCTTTGGATCGTTGATTGATGTCGATTATAGCGGAGGAACCGCAACCGATGGTAATTCGCACGAATCAGTGCTAATAGACGACGGCATTAATCCCCTCGAGGAATATATTAGATGTCAGTGGTTTGTTTACCGAAGTGCCGGTACTGTCACAATATCTCCCCAAGCCGTAAAGTTTGATTTAGCAATTATGTACGCACGCGAAGTTCAGAATGTAACACCAGAACCCACGCAAGGTGGCGGTGGCGGTATATTGTATGAACCTTACGAGATTTATATATGAACACAAAAATAAAACAATTAAAAAAAGATTACAAAGATCATGGTTATGAGTTAGTAGAAGAAGGCCGGGGACGGTTTGTATTTGAAACCGATAAAGATTACAACGAAAAACATAATAAATTTCAAGATTCTAGCCCCGTGTTTGATGGTGAATTTAAAGGTAATAAAAGTCGTATTACTCTTACCCAATCTTGTGGTCATTGTCGTGTTAATCTTAATGGTGACACTTGCCCTAAATGCAAGAAACAATACAAGATTTCAACAAGAAAACCGCATATAGGTGTATTGTAATAATATATTTGCTATAATATAAACAGATCGCTTATAAAGCAGACACATTACAAGTCTGCTTTAATTTGTTAAAAAAGGAGATATATGGCTCAAAAAAGTGCAACTACTAAAGCCTTAGAAAAAAAGGTTTCAAGTTATGGTACTGCTTATACTAAGGGATGGACAAGTCTTTTAGCTAAACAAGAAGCCAAAGCGGAAGCCCAATTTGGTAAATATGAAGCTAAGGTCGCCGGTCAAGAGAAGATGGGAGATGCCTTTACAAGACTAGGGGCAGAAGCCGGTTTACCTGAAATTGGTCAACAGATAGGAGCTTTTAAAGGTGAGATTTATAAGATTAAGGATTTAATTGACCGGTTAGATGAAGACATTACCGCGCGTACAACCGGATCATTCACTACTGAAGCCCAACGACGTCGCCAAGTGGCTGCAGAGGAAGAACCACTTCAACGAACTATGGGCCGTCTTGGTACTGGCATGGCTCCATTAATTGAGCAACAGACAGAGACTCAATCACTAATTGCCACTCAACTAGGTCTTATTAGTGCAGATCAACAAAAAGAACTCCAACCCATGATCATGAGAATAGAAGCTCTATCAGATCGCTTTAGCCGGGAGATTACGGGTTATACTAAATCTAAAGAAAGTGAACTTACTCTTTTACTTGATAAATTAAGTTCTCAACGTGCCCTAGATAAGGCTGAGTGGGATAGAGTACAACAAATAGCTAAAGAAGAGAGAGACTTTGTCAAGCAAAAGCAATTAATCGCTATTCAACAGGCTAATAAGGCCAAAAGTGGTGGTGGAGGTACTAAAGCTACTCAAACGAGTGAATTAAGAACTAGTCTGTCTGCTCTAAGTTCTAAGTATAAGAATATGTCTTGGGATAAGATGAGCAAGGAATTGAAGGGACAAGGAGTTGATCCAGTATTCCTTAGAGATTGGGTATATCAACAGGCGGTTACCGACTATCCAAAAGTAAGCGAATCTTCAATTAAGAATTTGGTCTATAATACATACTTCCCAGACCAATGGAGATAATATGCCTACGCTAGCCCAATTAGTCGGAGGCGGGGGAACTCGTGGAGGTGGAACTTATGGTTGGAGTCCTGAAAAAGAAAAAGAGGAAGAAGAACGCCTTCGACGCCAAAAAATGGAAGCAATCCAACAAAGAACAGAAGAACTCAGAAAAGAAGCCGAGATTGGTCCTTGGCGTCGAGCTTTTAGTAAGGAAATGCTTGGGGGAGCTGTTAAGGAGTTATTTACTAAACCAAAAGAAGCCTTTAGAAAGGTGGGGGAAGAACTCAAGCCTGCTGGACAATATATCGCGAGACAGGCTAAATATGTTAAAGAAGAACCAGAACAGGCCGCCCAAAACGTGGGTATGGCTTTAATTGATTTTGAGGAGAAGCTCGGAGAGACTATATCCGCCTTAAGTCTTCCTAAGGCCGGACTAGCACCTGGGTTAGCGTTTACCAAATGGGGGAAGGAGCCTTTAGTAAAAGGAACAATTGATACTTATATAGAGGTCAATAAAAAGAACTCAGAATTATTGACTCAAACTAATAATTCACTTCTAGACAAATATAAAGCAGAAACCGATCCAGCTCGTAAGCAGACTATAAAAGAGTTAATCAGCAGAAATACTAATGAGATGCAAAAGGCTCAAGTAAATATAGAGAAAGAAGTACCAGCATTTACTAAGACTCCCTTACAGATTGCTGGTGAATTTGGGGGAGTTGCTTTAGATATCCTCCTTATTGGTGTGGGATCAGAAGCACTAGAACAATTAGGCAAACTTAGTGCAAAAGAGTTAGCTAAAGCCGGAGCTAAAGAAGGTCTTAAGCTTGGTATTCCTATGGGTGCCGGATACGGTACTACTGGAGCAATAGCCGAAGGAGCAAGGGATTGGAAGCAAATAGCAATATCAGGAGGTATTGGCGCGGTGGCCGGTGGAGTATTGGGTGCTGGTGCCGGTGCCACTTTAGGGGCAATTAAAGGAATCCTTACTCGAGGTAAACTAGCAAAAGCTGGACCTAAAGGAGCTATATCGGCCACTAAAGAAGCCGAGAAAAAAGCTAAAAGTATTGTTGATTTTATTAATAAAGAACCTAATTTAGAAGTTACGCAAGTTAAAACTTTAGGTAAAGATCAAACTGGTAAAAAGATAGCTTCACGATTAGAGTGGGATCAAAGAGCCGGTAAAGGTACTATGTATGTCACTCCGGGTACTACTGAAGATAATCTTGCTCATGAAATTGGGCACTTTTTAGATAAATCAATTACACCTGAAGAGAGGATTGCATTACTAGTTGAAGCTGAAAGCGTTGCTGGTAAGCAGGTAACACCAAACGAAACCTTTGCTAGAGGTATCGCTGAAGTTATTAAGGCCCCGGATAAGACTAAGGCCCCGGGACTTACTTCATACTTAGAAGGTAAAGGGCTTATGTTTGAAAAGCCGGGAGTAGCTAAGTTAGCTGAACCTCCGAAAGTTAGAAAGGGTAAGTTACCGGCAAAACTTTCTGAGGCAGAAGCTAACGTAAGACAATATAAAGATCTACAAAGTGATCTAATTGATGCCGAAGCTAAATCAATCAGAGAAGTTGAGGGTGAAGCCTTTGTAGGTCTTAAGCCTACGGAAGAGGGATACGTGCGTGTATCCGGGCATGGTAAAGCCTATAGTGAGTATTATAAGGAATATGGTAGGAAGCCCGGTCTTGCCTTTTGGAAGAAGCAAGCCAAACAAGACCTTCAACTTGGTAAGGGACAATATGGTAAAGATTACATAGAAGCTCAAAGGATGATAGATGAGGCGGCTACTAAGGTAAAAGGCGAACGTGCGGTCACACGTGCTCAATTAGGGGGTGTTAAAGAGGCTATTCAACCCGAAAAGCCACCTATTGAAAAATATATAGAAGAAAAAGGTATGAAGTTTAGGAAAGCTCCGAGAAAAGCTACAATAACTGGATATAGATTTAGTAAGGGAAAAGTAGGAACACAATCAAGGGCAGGCACTTTTTATAGTTTAAGCCCTCAAGGAAGAGGTGAAGGTAAATATACTATAAAATTTAAGAATTTATTATCAATACCCCAAGAAGAGGTTCATCCTTTTGAGGGAATGCCATCCGAAGGAGTATTAAAAAGATTCGGAATTACCAGACGAGAGATTAATAATTTTATCAAAAATAATAAACTTGAGCCCATAGAAGAAGAGGGTCTTGCTTTCGATATACTAGTAGCAAAAAAGGTAAAAGATATGGGATATGATGGTATAAAGTATGGCAATTTAGAAATTCAAGATGTAAGGAGTTTTAATCCTAAAAAATATAATTTTCAACCTGCACCCTCTATTAAAGAAATCGGAACCAAATATCGCCTCCCCGCTAAACCCCCTAAGCGTCCCGGTATCTATGAATACGGCAAACCTAAACGCTTAGTAGAACCTATGGTTATACCAGAAAAGGGATATTGGGAGAAGCCTACTAAAGTTAAGGCTTATTGGAAGCAAGAGAAGAGAATTCAAAAATACTTACAAGATAGAGAGACCGGTAAGATGATGGGGAGTAAGGTAGAGAAATTTAGAGAAGTACCAAGCGGAGAATCAGTATCCGGTCGCGCTATTAAAGATTCTGGTATCACTCTTTATCATGGCACATCCGAAATTTCCGCAAGAGGAATTAAAAAGGTTAAAGGATTTCAAATCAGAAAATCAGTTCATGGCACATGGATTATGGGCGAAGGAATTTATCTTACACCTTCTCGTCGAGAAGCATCTCTTTTTGGTAAAAGAATCATAGAAGCTGATCTTAATCCTAAAGTTAAATTACTTAATATTAATCCCGGAACACAATGGCAATTAATGTTAGAGGCCAATAAGAAATATCCCAATATAAAAGTAGAAAAAGCAATTACTAAACTTGTCAAGAAAAAAGGATATGATGGATTAAGAATGACTCAAGCAGGAACTCGCGGCGAAGATTATATATCAATTTTTGACCCCCAAAATATAAAAATTACAAAATATCGCCTAAAAGATGATTTTAAACGAATTACCGGTATCACAATTAATGATCAAAAAGAAAAAGATATTATCGCACTTAATAAAAGAGTATTCGGTGATGAAGATGTAAAGATCACCGCCCAGATATTAACACCGGAAGGTCAGAAAGCCTTAGGTTCTTATCGCGATGGAATTATTAAGATAGTAAATGGACAAGCTGAAGTTAAGGAAACCTTTTACCATGAAGCCGCCCACAAGGCCTTTGACCTATTTACCACAGCCGATGAACAAGCTGATATAATCCGCACCGGTATGAAGAGGTTTGGACTTAAGGACTTTGATGCCGTAGAAGAGAAAATGGCCGAAGACTTTATTAAATACGCTAAAAGCCGAGAAGGTGTATCAGGTACGATTAAATTAGTCTATGATAAGATCATAAATCGTGTTAAGTCCTTTATGGGTAGTGAGAATGAAATTAGCCGTTTCTACACAGATCTAGTCGCGGGAAAGAAAGGATTACCCGCGAAACCTGGGGAAGTGATATTTAAGCCCACTAAAGTAACTGCCGGTGGAATTAAGCCATTAGAGTTTGAAAAGATTAAAACTCCTTCGTATAACACTAATCTGATCAATGCTACTGAAGATATTGACAACTTGATAGCCATGACATCAAAACAATTCCAGAAGCAACGCCGGGGGACAATTGGCAACGATCAGTTAAAGGAATTGTCCTTTATGACTGGTGTTAATGCTGATGAGATCGCTAAAGCTAAACCGGGATCAATCCTTAATGCCGAATCAGCTTTGGCATCTAGGCAAATAATGATGGATCAAGCCTTGCAACTATCGGAATTCTCAAGAAGTATCACCGGTAGAGCTACGCCCGAACAATTAGGTATGTTCAAAAAGATGTTAAACGACTTCAAGGCCACACAACGATCAGTTGCAGGATTTAGGACTGAATCTGGTAGATTACTACAGCAATTCAATATGGAGATAAAGCCAGGAGAGAACGCCGCCTTAGAGGATTTAGTCAAACAAGTATCTAGGATAGATGTAGGTGCGGCTAAAGGGATTGATAAAGTAGCCAATTTAAATAAAATAGCTCAACCAACTAATATGAGTAATATCGTAGGATTATGGAAAGCCGGGCTATTGAGTACGCCTCATACTCATATAGTTAACCTTGTAGGCAACGCGGCTATGGTAACTTTAAGATCTATATCCGATTATCCGGCTACCGCTGGAGATATATTTGTATCCATATTTACTAAAAAGAGAGCTAAAGCCGTTGGTGGTATAGGTGCTAGGGCAAGAGGTACCTGGGAAGGTATAGAAGAGGGTGCTTCAGTCATAAAAAAAGCTTTCGCTTCTATGCCAGTATCTACTAAAGCTGATATTTATAGAGAGGTCAGATTTAAAAATAAAATATTAGATATGACGATAGGTAACTTAGCTCGGGGCGTATTTGGAGCTTTAGATGCCGCCGACCGACCTTTCTATCGATCGGCATATAGATCTTCCATCACCGATCAAGCTAAGGTAGTTGCTAAAAACACCGGCAAGAGTGTTAAAAGCCTAATAGCTAGTCCAACCGATGATATGGTAAAGATGGCTATAAGTGATGCGGAATCAGCCGTCTTTAGAGGAAGTAATATACTATCTTCGGCCGCCGCTGGTGGTAAAAAGCCTTTAGGACCTATTGGAGAAGCTATTATGCCGTTTACACGCACACCTTCAGGTATTGCCATGGAGATGATTAATTATTCACCTATTGGTTTACCAGTAGAGATCGCTACTCAAATAGCCAAAAAGCAATTTAATCAACGGGCTTTATCTGAAGCCTTGGGAAGGGCAGTTACTGGAACCGCAGTATTGTGGACTGGTACCGAGTTAGCTAAAAGAGGATTGATGACTGGTACCTATCCCACAAAACCAAGTGAGCAAAACCTATGGAGACAACAAGGTAAGGACGCATATTCTATCAAAATCGGTGACAAGTGGTATTCTCTAAAGAGAATTCAGCCCTTTGGTAATATATTGGGTGTTGGGGCAGATATGTATAACATCGCAAAAAGAGAAGGTAATCAAAAGGCCATGACATCGTTTTTAGCCACTATTGGTAAATCTATGGCCGAGCAATCATTCCTTCAGGGATTATCAAAATCTTTAGAGGCTGTTAATAATCCCGAACAATATGCCGGTAAGTGGCTTGAGGGTATGGCGGCCGGCATGATCCCCGGTGTTATTGGTGCGGTTGCTCGAGGAATGGACCCATTCTTTAGAAAGAAAAAAGGAATCAAAGAAGCCATCAAAACAAGAGTTCCCGGACTTAGTAAACAACTTGAACCCTATTATGATATATTCGGTAAGCCTTCAATGAGACCGCCATCGTACCCCGGAGGTAAGGGAGTACTTGGACAATTATTCGGTATTATGAGAGGATCACCGGAGATAGCGGACGATCTAATTAAAGAATTAAACCGTCTTAATGAAACCGGCAACATACCTTCATTAACGGATATATCATCATCGGGTGGTCGGGCTGATGCGTTTAAGAGCCAAGTCTCAAGAGAAAAATATGAAGAATTTTTGCGTGATTATGGTGATGAATATAAAGCCCAAATGACAAGTTTAATTAGAGAAGGTTGGTATAAAGACCTAACTGATGAAGAAAAAAAAGACGAATTAAATAGTATAAAGAAAAAGGTTACTGATTGGGCCTTAAATAAATATGGTTATCAGAAATAAATAGTGTTATAATAAATCAAAAGGAGTTATTATGCCAGATGTAGACATGAGTTTAATTAGAGAAGCTATGGCGCGTAGAGCTAGAGGTGATATTGGTGGTGGAACAACCACCCCAGCAGCCGGTCAGATGACCGCCCCTACGGGAGAGACACCAGTAGGTGGACCCAACACACCAACCGTACCACCTCCCGGAGAACCAGTTCCCGGTGGAGCACCAGCTCAACCGCCAGCGGCTCAGCCAGTCAATCAAGGCTTACAAGCAGGAGGAGAAGCCCAAAGTCCCCAATTTGATGAAGAAACAAGAGTTTTGGGTAAAGCTTTGATAGCTAAACTATTAAAAGTCTTATAGGACTTAGAAATGAAACAACAAGAAATTGAAAGGCTAACGATGTTAGAAACGAAACTCGATGAGCATTGTAAATCCAACGAACACCAGCTCACCAAAATCGAAGTTAAGCTTGATAATATTGATAGTAAGATGGATAGGAGAGCTAACCACGTTGATAGGATATTAGATATAAAGGCCAATAAAGGAGATGTAGCACCTAAATGGGTAGAGTGGGCAGTTAAGGCTTTAATCCTTGCTGCATTAACTGGTTCCGTTGGATTTGTTATTTGGTTTATACAAGACATAATATCAAGAAGGTAGTATGAAGTACTATTTACAAACCGATCCAAGATGGAAGAATAAAACTTATTATAATGGATACACCTTTGGTAAATTAGGATGTTTTGTCACTAGCCTAGCCATGTTAGTTGAAAAAGAACCACCGGTAGTAGCGACTATCCTTAGACAAAATGGTTGTTTTGATAAATATGGACTTTTAAATTCCGAGTGTGCCGCTAAAGCTTTAGGATTATTTTATGGCGGTAAAACAACCAAAAGACCGAATTATACTTGTATTGCTGAAACTTTGTATTATGATAAGGCTAGCACACAAGAAAAGGAACAACACTTCTTTACAATAACCCCGGGTATTAAGATATACGATCCTTTAGGAACTAATATAAAATATCCTATTAAAAGTTATCGTTTATTTAAGGCGAAAGGAGAATCTATGAAATATTGTGCTAAATATGTTAAAGAGAAAGGAAAACCGACCATCTATATATATGAAGTAAAATATGGCAAGGGATATTTATATCCGATTGCCTCGTCAGCGGCTGATTTATGCAAGGGAATGCCAATTCAAGAATTTAGAAATTTATCAAAGTATGGTAAAAGGATTGTCTTGGGAGAAAGGGGAAAAGATTGTCCCCCGTGTCCTGCACCAAAAGAATGTCCGCCATGTCCGGATATTCCTGCAGTTCCCGATGAACCAGTATCTATATCAAACCCACCGGCTAGTACGGATGTAAATCAAAAAGAAATTATCAATATATGGATCAAGCTGAAAGAAGCTTGGAAGAAAATAAAAGATTATTTAAATAAGCCGATGTAGCTCAGCTGGCACTTGTAATTGGTAGAACAAT